>VFQN01004159.1_pt1 | contig 19471 bp, 31 predicted proteins | sample 3512371 | NCBI WGS metagenome assembly VFQN01 (sample SAMN10412370, study PRJNA504923) | tailings metagenome | isolation source: Replicate 2 from Balatoc abandoned mine | place: Philippines: Itogon, Benguet | collected 2017-08-28 | reverse complement strand
CCCTGCGACATGCCGGCCAGTGCGTGGGGCACGTACTGGTCCAGGCGGGTGAGGATGCGGCCGTGAGACTCCAGCTGGCGCAGGGCGGAGGCGCAGGCCTTGGGGGAGGTAGGGAGGGGAGGGGAGGGAGGAGGGGAGGCAGGGGTCAGAGCAGGACAGCGGGGCCCAAACGCAGGCTACGGTTACATACAGGGAATACCGGTGGCGCTGCGGTTGGTGGTACCGTAATGGCACTACCGGTACGGTACGCGCAAGCAATGGCAGCAACAGCAAAAACCGCAGCGGCCGTGAGAGCGCTTGAAGTAGCAGCGGCAATACCGGTAGGGTGTGTGTGCAATGTCGGATGGCTGCTCACGCAGTGGTTGTTGTCGGGCAGTGTGGACATGCCAGCTGTGGCGTTTGGGAAGAGCTCGTGCAGGAACATCCACTTTGGGGCAGGAACGCAGGATGCACAAGCGCTGCCGGTGTGTGCGCAAGGTACGTAAGCAGTCTGTACGGTCGCTCACCTCGGCGTCGTATGTTGCTGTGGCGGTGGGGGAGAGGGGCGTGGCGGCAGCAGGGGCGGAGACGGGGCCGTCGACCGCAGCAGAGGGCAGCTCCAGGGAGAGCACACTCTGGGCGGGGGAGGGAGGGCACAGAGGGGGGGAGGGGGGAGGGAGGGGGAAGGGGCAGAAGGAGTCAGGGAGGGGCAGTGCAGAGGTGGGTGCCCGAGTTGGGAGATATCAGCATCAAGGCCCCGGCAGCAGGTTTTCTGCAGGGGTCAACACGTACAGGAGCAGTCCCGCTGTTGGAGCTCTTTGCACACGTGGGCCGGCCCTTTAACCGGTGGCTCTACACAAGGCCTGCAACCCACGTACAGCTGCGGTTGCTGGTAGTACCGGTAGCGCTTACTTGTAATGAGCCAGTACGTACGTACGTATGGTAGTGGATTCAAGCTGGACTATAATCCGTCTGGCTGCTCACCTCGATATCATCTGTTGCCGTCGCGGTGAGGGAGAGGGCAGTGGCGGCCGTAGCGGAGAGGGGGACGCCGAGCGCAGCAGCGGGCAGCTGCGGGGAGAGTGCACCCTGGGGCAGGGGAGCACAGAAGGAGGGCAGGGAGCTCGGTCGAAAGCCATCGCTGGGGTACGAAACGCTGACGCAGCAAGCGTAGCGGATCACACAACAGTATGAACGTGATGTGAATCATGCTGAACGCGAACATCTTAAAACAAGGCGCTGTCTCAAGCAAGTCTCAAGCCGTGCCGATGCCACGTGAGCCGTTCCGCAAGGTCGAACCACCTGGACTGGGCGGTTGGCTCACCTCGCCGTTTAGTTCCAGTAGCTCTGTTGTAGCAGTTGCGAAGCTCAGGCCGGTTGCCTCCTCGGTCACGGCGGGCATGACAATGTCGAGGGGCAGAATAACGAGGTCTTGCCTCCCGAAGAGGCGTGACATGATGTTGCTGATGTTGTGAGTAATATAATTGCACATGCCGGTGGCGTCGGCTGCCAGTCGCCCGCCAGCGGCTCCAAGCGCATGCGGGATGGACGTCACAGCAGCGCCAGCCATGTCGAGGAAGTCGTGCGGGAAACGCAGGCCTCGCCCCATCACTGATTGGTGAATGAAGCTTTCCAGCGGGATTGGTTGCGGGAGAGGCGGGCTGGTGACGCTCGCCATGGGCGCCGCGGATGCGTGCGCCTTGGCAGAGAAGCCGCGCTGCTGCCGAGGCGAATCCGGAGCCGCTGCAGGTGCAGCGTATGGCTGAACGTGAGAAGACTGCGCCCGGATAGCGGTTACTGTCCGAGCCGTGGGACGCGGGCGAGCCGCAGTAGGCCGCAGGGCAGGGCGGAGGGACGCAGGACGAGCAGCGGACGCCCTGGTCATTTGTTGATGCTGCTTGGCAAAGGGAAAGGCCATATTGACGAAGAGCGCGAGGGATTTAGGCCTGGACTTGTGCTGACTTGCGAGGGCAGGCAAGCTACGCAAAGTACATGGCCCTTGGTTGGCTTTGGGGCACCTCTTTCGTGTCCTGAGGCGCCGAGACGTCTCGGCGCCGTCATCAGGCGAGGCTGGCCTCTACGAAAAATGCACAGATTGCTCAAGCTATAATGCCTGTCTTGCAGCCACATGTAAGAGGGCCTCATCCAAACGTGGAAGCACGAAATTTTGCCTGGCTGAGGCGGTTTCCACTCCCAGCAGCTCCACGCACGAGGCAAAGAGCCAGAGATGGTGCTACAGCCGATCTTGTAACGTGTGGAGTTACGTTGCTGCGGCAAGGCTCTACGACTAGCCGTCCTCAAGACTCGTCGCACAGCCTTCGTCCCCTGCAAGGAAAGCTCCTCCTCGCTGTATGTGGGGTTCCTGTGCACAACTATCTAATCACATACGTCTATGCCTGAAGCACTAATACTTCTTGCCAAGCAGGAAGTCCAATCAGGCGTGTCGGGTGCAGGGACAGGACCACAACACCTCGCGGGCCTGCGCTGCCCTTACGGTTCCCCCTGCCCACGAGTGTCTGCTGGTCAGCAGATCATCAACCCTATTGACTGCTTGGCGAAATGCCCGGCCGTCGTCGCAAGTGGCGAGGCTGTTTGTCCCATAGAAGCCTGAGGACGGACTGAGCCATACACACGCTGCGGTTCCTCGACCACAAAAGACACAGCTACAAGCCAAAGCAAGGCGAGCCTCTGTCAGCGTGTACGTGAGCGGCAAATCCGCGTCCTCCTGCCTGAAGAGCACTCCTCAGCTCCCGCGCCTGCACAGTGAAGGAGATATTCCCGTGGCCCTATTAGAGGTATGTAAGAGATGGTTACACAACAACATAATACACGGGTCAACAGCCTTGTTTGCGGTCATTTAGCCAGCAGCTTTACGCAACGTCAGAGCTCAAGTTGAACACCTGGACCTGCCATGGCATCTTTAGGGAGCTTGACAGATGCCACAACAGTGCAGAAGAATCGCTCATACAGGTAGTAAGGGCTGCGCTTCATTTGGCATGGCCTGGGGTCGCGTTGCTTGATGGCAAGCCGCCCCATGGGTCTCTCGCCCTTTCATTGTCGGCCACAACAGCAGCCGAGCAGCACGACGTAAATCTTATGCACCAAAGAAGACATAAGGAATGAACACGGCTTCGGGCAGGGCACGAGTATGCAGCATTGTTGCTTTTCGCCCAGCGCGGGCATCGGCCTTGACCGCGTCTTACATTATTTAAGCACTACAATGCAAATCATCGGCCTGAATCGACTGCGACGCAGTACCTGCCGGCAGCCCTTTCCGACACGCTGGACGGTAACCCCGGCCGTCCGGCTTAGCTTGACAATTACCGGGCAAGACAACTGAATACAACATCAATTCCTTTACATAGTGTGGCATGGCGCAGGTGGCAGGGCGGAGAGAAGTGCGGCAGGGCGTGTCTCGCGCTGCCCGGCTGGGCACAAGTTTGCCGGCGCGACCAGGTAGGTGGGGCGGGGGCACCATGGGTGGCAGGGGGTGCCTCTCGCCACGGTGGCGCCATGGCGAGTGGTGTGCACTGCCCTTGAGGGCTGTGGGCTGAAGGCGGGGGCCGGGGGGCTGATATGACGGGGGAGGGGCCTGGCGCCCGGGGCCCGGTGCCGAAGGTGCACGTGGGGTAGGGCCCTCGGCGGTGGTGGGCATGGCTGGGCCCGTCGTGGTGTTAAAATGAAGCCCAGGGTTTTGGCCGCAACTAAGCCTGTTGTGTTGAAGAAAGAGTGAAACAGTTGGCGCCTTGCGGAGGGCGGGGGACGGCGTTGCATTTGGGGACAGGGCACGTTGCTCATGCGTCGGCTGCGTACAAGCTTGGGGTGGCTTTGTGGGCAAGGATGGGGGGTAGGGGGCATCACGGCGGGCAGTGAGGAGGGGCAAGCGGGCGAGTGCGGGGTGCATCCAGACAGGTGTGCGGCTGGGTGTAGCCCCCATCCCTTTTGCAACGTCCTGGCACCAGTGGTGTTGGCACTTGCCGTTAGCACCGTTCTCGTCATCCCGCACACAAATCACCACGCTGCCGATTGTGAACGTGTGTGTCATACGGATTTGTTTTAGACGGGTTCAAATGTTACTACGCTGCCGATCAATCTAAATTGTGTGTCATACTGCCTACCTGTGCATGCCCCTTTCCACGTCCAGGCCTCGCTCCACCCTGCTCAACGTGCTGCACCTGGCTTTGTGTTGCAGGCTTTGCAGCGCCCGCCCTGACCATGGTGCCCTACCTGCTCGCCTCCTAAATAACGGAACACCTGGGGTCTTCACACCGGCCATGCATGCCATCCGTGTCAGTGACAACCGCATCCAACATAGCCCACAACGCCTGATCAGCACCAAGGGGAACACACGCCACAACACCCTACCCGTCCTCCAAACAGTCTGCACACGCGTCCCACCACCTCTCAGCCCAGCAGTACAATGCCCTACGCCCTGCCTGCACGTGGCCGTACCTTGCAGTCACCTTGTAGGGTGCCCGGTATGGCGCGCAACCTCCGGGGCATGCTAACGGCGGCGTGCTGCCGAGGCCTTCCGCGCCCGCGACGTGGCGGAGCTGTGTGGTCATGGGGGACTGGGCGAAGGAGGGGAGGCTGAGGGTCCTGGTCATCGCATTCAGCAGGGCTGGGAAGGTACGGAGGATAAACGTGGTCTGTGATAATAGGGGCTGCCAAAGTCCATGCTGTGGTGCTACTGTCGATACTGCCTGCCCTGCGGATCGACCCCGCCTGGCATTATCGTGTTGCATTCAACCCCAAGACCACCTGCATGTGGTGTTGCACAAGTACTGGAGGAGACCTACGCCAACCCCGGCTGGACCCGCCTTGTGAATGATGCCGCCCGCAGCTCCCTGATGCGGCTGGCGGAGCCGCCCTCATGGCTCCCAGTGACCCCGGGGCGCCGCGCCGCGCCGTGATGCACCCTCTGGCGGTCGCGTACCTGCCGCTGGTGCAGGGGCTGCAGAGGACGATGCAGTGGCCAAGACGGGGTACGGCTGGGGCCAGGGGCAGGGGGACGAGGTGCCGCTGGCGGAGGCGCTGCTGGGGCGGCTAGCGCAGGGCGGATACGAGATGGTGCGCGGGGCCAAGGGGGAGGAGCACTCGCAGCTGTGGCTGTCGCTCTCGGAGGCACCCCCGGGCATAGCCGCGGGCCGGGGCCAGCTGCTAGTGGCCAGTGCAACGCGGCTGGTGGAGATGGGGGCGCAGATTATTGGACCAAGACAATGCGCCAACATCCTGTTGGCGTGCGCCCGGCTGCTGCCCCACGTGAGCATAGGCGACCCTGCGCCGCTGCTGCACCACCTCACCTCACCAGGTGCCTGGTGCAGCTGCGAGAGGACGCCAACGAGCAAGACCTGGCCAACGCGCTGTACGCCCTGGGCCGGCTGCACGAGCAATGCCGCCACGTGCCGCCACCGGAGCACCTGCAGGGCCTGGCGGCCTGGGTGCTGCAGCGGCTGTCTATGCGGCCGACCAGCCCAGACACCTCCACACCCCAAGCCGTGTCCAACATGCTGTGGAGCTGCGCCAAGCTGCGCTACGCGCACCCCGAGCTGCTGACACGCCTGGCGGGGGCTGCGGAGCAGGCTGCCGGGCGCATGGAGGAGCAGGAGCTGAGCAACAGCTGTTGGGCCATGGGCCGGCTGGTGGAGGCCGGGTGCCTGGACGGCAGCCGCGGCGTTCCGGGGGTGCAGCGCCTGGCGGAGGAGGTGGGGAGGAGGGTTCGGGGGCGGCAGGGCGGCTTCACACCTCAGCACCTCTCCAACACGCTGCTTGGCTTGGCGCACCTGCAATCCGCTGCACAGCCAGGGGCCTACAAGCTGGGCTCGGTGGTCAAGGCGCTAGCGGCAGAGTGCCACTTGGGCTGAGGGATCCAAGGCTTCACGTCCCAGCAGCTAGCCAACGCCGTGTGGGCCCTGGCCAAGCTGGGATACGGCAGACAGGCCTGGTACGCCGACTGCGTGGAGGCAGTGCTGCGTCCCAGATTTAACACGGCCGCTATGCCCCAGAGCTGGTCCAACCTGTGGTGGGCGCTGGCGGAGGCGCGGCACCGCCCCTCGAACGCCCCGCTGCTATTGGCGCGCACGGCAGACGCCTTGGCCGCACTGCGGGTCCAGACTGAGGCTCAGCACTGCTCCAACATGTTGTGGTCACTTGCCACCCTGGGGCTGTACAAGAGGCGGCTGGTGGGCTGCCTGCTGGGCCGCCCGATGGAGCTGCGGGCAAGCAGGAGCATAGGGGAACAGGAACTGTCCAACAGCTTGTGGGCAGCAGCGGTCATGGGGCCTGAAGCGCTGTCCGACCGTATGGGGGAGGTGGGGGCACTGCTGCGGGAGGTGGCGGGGAGGTGGCGCGACCCGGCTGCGCGCACGGCACTTGTCACGGCTGAGCACCTCAACCAGCTGTGGCAGGCCCAGGTGGAGCTGCAGGCGCACCCGGCCCCCGAGGTGCGGGCGCTAGCCGACGGCTGCTGCGGGCGACTGGAGGCGGGGTCAGGCTACAGGAGGCGATGCAGCAGGCGGCCGGCACGCGCGGTCTACCTGACGACCCTGCAACCGGGCGCGTGCGCAGGGAGGTGCTGGCTGTGCTGCAGAGGGTGCAGGGCAGGGACCTAGCGGGTGTGAGCGACGGGTCCGAGGGCGGCACTGGCGCCAGCAGCAGCCCTCGGCCCCAGAACTGCATCGTGGCCTTGTCCAGAAAGGCTGCAGTGGAGCAGGTACGCCGCGTGGCCGACGTGGAGGTGGGGCGGCAGGGCGGCAGGGCGGCAGGGCGGCAGGGCGGCAGGGCGGCAGGGCGGCAGGGCGGTGCACAGCCCCGGCGGCATGCTGCGCAGCCCCCCGCAGGGGTTGGACGGGGGCGCGATGCTCTACCTGCGGCAGCTGCAGCGGGTGTACGGCGAGGGCAACGTGCAGGGCGTGTCTGTCCAGGAGTGGCAGGCGCTGGGCGGGGACGCGGGCAGGCAGGAGGCGTTGCTGCAAGCCCTGCTGTGGGGCGGGCAGCAGCCAGGAGGTGTTGTCAGGTATGAAGAGCCGCGTGCGGCATAAGGTCTGCCACAAGGTGCAGGCCCGCAGCCCCAGCAAACCCGCTTTCCTGTGGTCTGCACGGCCCTCGGCCCCGCTGCTGCCAGATCGGGCTGAAGGTAAGCGGCAGCAGAAGCGCCAGCGCGGCGGCGGCGGCGGCAGCAGCAGCAGCAGCGGGTGGCGACGCGGGCCTGGGGCAGGGAGCGGCGGTGCTCAGGACGGGGACTTTGAGCAGGACTATGGCTCGCTGGGGGCCATGGTGAGCTCCCATGTGGAGGCCACCAGGGTGTTCACGAGGATAAGCAGGAAGCCCCGGGGCCGGTTGAGAGTTGTAGAGCACGATGATGTCATGCCGGTTGTGTTCGGTAGAGCGATGTGGAGCCATGCATGCATACATGCGTTCACCTGTTGCCGCTGTTGGCCTTCCTTAAGCGTTAGGGAGCTACCACCATGATGTTTGGTCGAGCTGTCTGCTGCCAGCTGCAGGTTATGGTGCCACAACTTGAGCGCCGCCCGTCCGTGAGGTTGTGCACTGAAGCAAACGTGTCTTTGTGTGGCGCTGTGCATCATGGACAAGGTTACCGCATCAAATGGCGCTTTCAAACCTCATACTGCGCCACGCACGGTGCCTGGGTTGCGTTCAACTTCCATGTGGTGGCAGGGCCATCAGTACAGCATGTCGGCGTTCCTTCAGCCTTCACAGGCTGAAGTAACCTGTCGGTGCGAAACGTCACATTGTAGGCTAGGCTGATAACATTGCGGTAGAACCAGGTCGCGCCGTGCTTGGCCGCTGCTGCTGTCCTTGCTGCTGATGCCTGCTTGCTGCTGAACACTCTGACGCGTTTGAAGTCAACAACACGGTAGTAATGGCAACGGTACGGCAGTCGTGCTTGCGAGCAACGGTTGTAGTTGCAACGGCAACGCGATCGTACATGCGCGGTAGTAGCCGCATGGTGCCACATAGTTGCGTGGTTGCATTCCTCCTGAGTCTCTCGTCGGACGCGTTCGGTTTGTTTGGGCTGGGGCGAATGGGGAGCGCGACGGCATGCAGCATACCGTAAGCACAGGCACGTGGCAGGTGGCAGAATGTGCAGAAGGCAACAGCCCAAGCAACTGTCAAGTTGTAGGAAGATGCTATATGTAGAGGTAGCAGTATACATTGCGCCCGTAGATGTGGTTAGGGCCCTAGCCGCACAGGTCTTGCAGGTGTGGTCTGTAATGGCGGGGACGCTTGCACGTGTCTGGTCGGTCGTGGGCTGCGGTTGCGGGGCCGCTTGATGTCTCTAAACGCCGATTGCAGACCTCGAACATGTGTGGTGCACATGTACAAAATGCAGGGCAGTGCGCGGCCCGAGCCCAATGCCGCCCTACGCGCCCATGCCACGCGATGACACGACCCATGGGTCATGGCCCTGCCTGGTGCCAGCCAGCCAAAAGTCAGCCAGCCTGTAGACACAAGAGCAATCACTTGAGTTATCTATAACGCATAAAAAGGAAAATGTCAGACGCTTAGTATTTCACTATGGCATGAGCTCCGCGTTTTCACGTCGCAGCGGCGCGCGGCGAAATGCAGCCGCCGGTCGCGAGCCCTCTGCCGCGCCGCCGCCGCAGCGCCTGCAGGTCAGCCTGGGCAGCAGCGTGGTGCTGCACCCAGGCCTGGCCGCCTGCGTGCTGCACGAGCTGGTCAAGTTCCTGTCCTTCACGCGGGGACAGACCAACACGCCCTTTGAGCAGCTGAGGGGGAGACTGGAGGTGAGATACGTACAATGAGGAAACGTAACCAGGACGGAAGCTGCGGTCGCGGGATTGAAGCCGATAGCTAGTTTGGGGGCGATTGGCTCCTTAGGCTTCACACTTGAGGGAAGTGAAGAATGTATAGCATATACTTGTCGCATGCATACAGCAATTATGCTGGTGTATGTGGCAGGCGGTGCTTGGTGAGCTGGCGGACGAGGCTACGGGAGCCCAGCAGGTGCCGCTGGTCCCATCGGGCGGTGCAGCGGCAGGGACAGACCAGGCGACCGCTGCTGCTGCACACGCAGCTGACAGAGCTGCTTATTCAGGCGGCGGGCCGTCGGAGGGACAGCAGCAGCAACAGCGACCGCGGCCTGCCCTGCGCCGGCGGAGGGTGCGCGTACCTACCCCCATCAAACGCCTGGCCAAGGTGCGGTGCTTGGGCGCATACCTGCACATGTGTACGGGCAAATTGTGCACGTGGGGCTGTTGATGGCATGGGATGCCCTCATTCCGTAAGATCTATGCTGGGCGTTGCGGCGGGCCGAGCAACCGAAAAAAAAAACCCGACGCCTGCACCACCACGTGCACCTGCATCGCACGCGCATAGGCCAGCGGAGCGGGCCATGCAGCATGCAACTTGCCGTGCAATGCCGTACTCACTTGCTAAAAGTTCCCTGCGACCTGTCTTCTGTCAACGGCCGGCATGACGTTACCTCGTTTTCACCCCTGTGGTACCTATTGCCGCTATTGTATGGCACCTCCGGGGTTGGGGATGACCCCACCGGCTCACGTAAACCACGTAACCCCAACCTGCACCATCCATCAACCCACACGAGCACTCCCCCCGACCCCCTCCCCAGTTCGTTGGCTCCATGGACGCCCTGATGTCCTCCCTCAGCCCCCAGCTGCTGGCCTCCGCCCTGCCCTCACACGTGGCCCTCACGTTCGGCCCCTCGCCCGCACGCCCGCGGGAGGTCTACTGCATCACATTCAACCCGCCGCTAGCAGCTGCCGCCGCCACTGCCGCCGCCGCTGGGAATATAGGCAGCGTCCCCGCGCCGCCAGCCCAGCTCAACACCCCGTTGCCGCCCTACCCCTCACACGCTGGCTTCATCACAATCCGTAACAACCACCAGCATGAGCAGCTGCAGCAGGCATGGACGGGTGTGGGGGGCGGGCTAGGAGAGGAAGGGCCAGCCGCAGAAGGTACGGCGCAGGAGCCGGCGGCGGAGGGCAGTGCACCAGCGGCGGCGGCGGCGGCGCTGCAGCTGGGTCCCGATCCCTGCGCCGCGGCGGCAGCAGTGCTGACGGAGCGGGAGCGGTCGGCGCTGCGTCGTGCGATGCGGGGCCTGGTGGTGTCTCAGGAGCAGGTGCCGGCCTGGGAGAAGCTGCTGCGTGAGTGCCGGTGCCACTCCGACCGTGCGCGCTGGGACTGTGCGGGCGAGTGCAACGTGCTGCACAACGCATACTGCATCTGTCCAGTCCGCTCTTGGACACATGCCTGGCACAGCACGGGTGGCCCCACGGAGGCGCCGTTGGTAACACCGTGTTAGGTGACTTACGCACACATGCCAGTGAGTCACCTCTGTGACGGCATTAGACCTCGCAGGCCTCAGCTACCGGCTACCTGTATCCACACTTCAATGTTTTCATACCGCACATGAGCGCGTGCCCTGGCCCGGTGCCGTACCTTCACCTGCCCCCCAGGCCCCACCAGCATGTTCCTGGCGGTCGTGCCTGGTCGCCCCGGCTGGGTACCGCAAACGGCGGCGATGGTGGCTGGTGGCGGCGGCGGCGGTGGAGGGATTGGAGGAGTACCTGTGTTGGGTGCTGGCGGCAGCGCGGCCGGGGGCGGGGGCGGCGGGCTGCGGGCCCGGCGCGGGCGACCTGGCGTCGCCGTGTTCAAGGCGGCACAGAGGCTGGTCCTGGGGCTGGGGCCGCCCGGGGCGGGGGGCGGCAGGGCGGCGGGCCGTGCGGTGCGGCGGGCGCTGCAGGTGGGTGGATCGGACGGTGTGCGTTGGCGCGGCTGCCGCTAACCCGTGTGCAACAGTACCGTGGGCGGATGGACGGTGGTGAGGCTCCGCCCTAAACACTGTCCGCTACCCACACGCTACCACACGTGTGGATCAGTACCGAAGGCCCGTCTAGTGTAGCAGCGGTAAGGCATGAATCACCGTTGGCAACTGGACTGGTCCTATCCGGTACCGTCCGGGCTAGTCCCAGCGCCTGCTATCCCAATACCATGTACGTACGTCTAGCCACTTTAGACACCGCACGGCCCAGCCACCGTACGGTCGGGAACGTGATCATCTATCATGAGCCTAGGTTTACTCATCCGCCGCCAACCGCCACCGCAGGTGCACCTCGAGGTGCTGAGCAGCGGCGCCATCCACGCCCCACCCGCCGACGCCCACCCACCCACACCACCACCAGCGGGTACAGCAGCAGCAGCAGCACCAGCCCGGACCCCCACGGCCCCGCCCGGCACCACCTTCGCCTCCGCCTCCGCCCTCAGCCCCACCTCCACCGCCTCGCCCGCCGCCCTGGCCTCCCTGCAGCTGGCCACCAGCCAGCTGCGCCTCTCCACCACACCTGCACCACGTGACTACCACATGCAGGAAAACCGGTCGTGTCCTGCAGGCGCGGGAGATGCGGGTGACAGTGCGGGTGACAGTGCGGGTGGGCGGGGCGTGGCCGGCACTGGTGGCGCCCACAACAGCAGCAGTGGCGGCAATGGCGGCCGTGGACACAGCAGCTGCTGCTGGTACGTGTGCAGCGCCAGTGTGCGGAGCGTGGTGAAGCCGGAGGAGCAGGAGCAGGGATGAGGCCGGCCCTTGAATGTAACACACAGTGCCATCAAATGACAGCTGCGCTTGGGAGCTGGTGCTGCGGGAGGTTGTATTGGGGGGCGTTACCTAAAGGTCATCGGGAATCGTCTCGATGGCTGCGCCCATGAGGGGAAGAGTGCTTGGCTCTGCTCCACGCGTGGAGTCGCCCTCAGAGTGCCAGGTGCCTGCGGCCGTTACTTCGTAGGTGTGGGTGAGCGCTGCGGCACCGGTGCGGATGGAGGGTGGTGGCAGTGTGGCGATTGGCATGTGCTGGCCAGCTTGGCCATTGTGCCCCACTGCCCCTGGAGGATGCTGGCATGGTGTATGGCTAGGAGCCCTGTTTACGGGCCATCGGCAGGCGGGAATTGCAAATGCGATACGCCTCTTGGCATACATGGCACGTGTTTGTGTGTGTGCAGATTCTTGGTGGGGACCGCTAACGCAGGTGGCGCGTGGTGGTGTGGGTGCGACGAGCGGTGGCTATCGTACTGTGCGCTGGCGAGTAGGGGGCTGCCAAGCGCAATGGCGGCGCGACTCAGGGACTCAACAGTCAATACACTATGCGTAAGGCCTGCGTCGGACTCACTGGTGCCGTTGGGAACGCCTGCCGTACCGGTAAACATGCCATGTTCCACTTCCGCTCTTGTAAAAGTCGTGCAAGCGGCAATGTTCAGCGCTGATGAGGTGCGTGAGCAAGGTGGCTGCTGTGGGGGCTGCAGGCCTGCAAGTGCCCGGACGGCATTGAACGCTGAGCTATGTCCACGCTGCCTGCCTTGCTGGGCCGCAAGTCGAGCCAGGCATTGCAACCTATGTACATTGTCCTTTAGAACACGCGCCCTTGTTGACGACACAATGGATGCCTGTACGGCGTCACTACAGGGAGGCACCAACGCTGGACACTTCGGCAGCATCTGAAACGGCGGCGGGGGGCCGCAAGGCGGCCATTAGCAGGATTGTTACGCCGGCACAGGCCGCCTCTCCTCTGCGCGATCGCAGTACATTAGCTGATTGCACCCCAGCAACCGCAAGGGCGCACATGCCTGTGGTCCATATGCCATAGGCTTAATAGAGTGACTATCGCCTTTACACCGTGTACCCTACCGGTAGGTCCAGGCCATTGCCTTAAGAAACACGCACAAGACGGCAGGAAAAAATCACACGTTACGGTAGACGTGTGCTCGAATAACGCCATGCACGCGCGCATGCGTTCTAAGCGACCAGCGTCTGGAAGCAGCCACAGCGATATTACGTCCTTGCCATTGCAAGCAGCACGAGGACGCAGGAGGGTGTTGAAACACACAGCAGTGTCGGAGGGATGCAGGCAGGCAATCGCGCTGTAATGCCACGCCATTTTGGCAGCATTGGCTACACACAGCTTACGCGTAATACAAGTGCTCACCGACTAACCAAACAAAGCCACTGAACAGCATGATGAATGGACGGCATGCAAGTATTGCCCAGGAAACGCACCCAGGGAAGCAACGAACCCCTGGAGGTACGGATGCATGCGCTGCAACCAGCTCTCACAACACACTCGTTCATCGGGTCCCAGGACCATCCTACATGTTGCTTGGCTCTCGTCCCCAGCGCTTTCATCCCCATGCACCCCAAGATGCACCCCTTAGGTATTCCCGTACCCCCGGCCCTCAAGCTCCACCGTCAAACGCTGCCCCACTCTCACGCCGGCCCCCGCCCCCGTTGCCCACTGGGGCTCCTAATCACGTCGTCCCTCACGCCCCCCGCAACATCCGGCACTGCCATTGCCGCACCGCTCCTCATCAGCGCCGACCCTCCCGATCCCACAGACCCAGGCCCGTACACCCCCGAGCCAGAGCTGGCGTTGCTGCTGCCGCCGCTGCTGCGCCCGCCGCGGCTCTCCGCCACAGCTCCCGGCGCCCCGCTGCGCCCAACCGCCAGCACCGGCCTGGCGGCGGGCGACAGCGGCTGCCGCGGCGCAGCTCCGGAACTCGCTCCGGAACCGCTGCCCGCCTCACCGGAGCCGGAGCCGTCGCCCGCCAGGGGGTTGTCGTACACCTTGTGCTGCGAGGGGCCGGCGCCCATGATGGCGGAGGCGGTGGAGCGGACGGGCAGCGGGCCGTGGCCGCCTCCTTCGCTGGCGGACAGGCTGTGACCGGAGGACAGCCCGCCGCCGCCGCCGCCGCCGCTGGCGAGCTCGCCGCTTCCCTCTCGGCTGCTGCCCGGGGGGCTGGGCAGCTCCGCCGCGCCGCGTGTCGGCGTGCCGTGCACGCGAGGGCTGGCGCCGCCACCGCTGGTGGCAGCGGCGGCGGCGGAGAGCGCGGCGGCGGCGGCCGCCAGCTGCGACTCCTGCGTGCGCGGCAGGCGGCCGCGGGCGCCGCCGCCGCCGCTGGGGCTGTGCGCCCCGTGCGGAGGCGGGGTGGGGGAGGGCACCACCTGCGCGGAGCCGCCTAGCCAGCGGTGGTGGTTGGAGGGGCTGGCGCTGCCGTGACCGTTACCGTTTCCCGCGTTGACGTTGCGGTGGGAGGACGCGCTGTGGCCCGAGGACTGCACCTGCTCGCCCATGGGTCGGGAGCCGCGGTTGAGGACGGACAGCTCGAAGTAGTGCGACGAGGCGGGCTGCGGCGGGCCCCGGGACGGACTGCCGCCGTCGCCGCCGCCGTTTGTGCCGCTGCCGCCGCTGGGCGCCGCCACCAGCTGGTTGGTGCTCGGCCGCGACGCGCCAACCGTCCACCCTCCTGCCGCTTGGTGCGGCTGTTGGCCGTGCGGGTGCTGCGCTGCGCCCCCGCCCGCCAGTGGTGTGTGCCCGGGCGTGAAGTCGTCACTGTCGCTGTCATCCGAAGTGCTGTTCAACTCGTCACTAATGTTCCTCCGCATCGGCCGCAGCTCGCGCGTGGACATGGGACTCATCTGCACCCCGCCCGCAGCCGCCGCTGCCACCCCCGCCCCCGGCACCGCCGCCAGCCGCCCTGACCCCGGCGACATCGGCCCTCCCGCACCCACCCCCACCGCCGGCAACGACCCCGGCCTGCTGTCCCCCGCCCCCCGCTGCAACTCCGTACTCCCGGGCAGCATCCCTGCCCCGTTGTCCCCCACCACCGCCGCCGCCACGCCCCCTGGGGGCACAACCACCACCGCTAGCGGCCCGCCGTCGCCGTCAGGCTGCATCGCCGCTGGCAACAGGCCGCCGCCGCCGTCGCCGCCAGGGTCGCCCTCCCCGGCGCCCGACTGTCTCGTGCCCCGTGGCGGCAGCGGCCCGAACAGCGTACGCATGGCCTCCAGCACATTGTCCTTGCACAGCGGGCAGGTGATGTCCCTCCCCAGCCACTGCTCAATACACTGCACGTGGTAGAAGTGCTTGCAAGGCAGGTGCTTGACCTGTTCGCCATCCTCGAAGTCGCACAGGCAGATCGCGCACGTGTCCGTGCCGCCATCGTCATCGGCGGCGTTGGTGGCGGCAACGCCGTCTGCGGCGGGGGTGCCGTCGGCGGCCGGCGCGGGCGTGATGCCGCCGGCGCCGGACGCCCGCGGCTGGCGGAGGCCGGAGCTAGGCCGGTCGGTAGCGGCGTCAGGGGCCCCGCCGCCGCCGCTGACGGCGGTAGGGGTTAGGGCACGCATGGCGCCGCCGCCGCTGACGGAGCGCTTGCGCGCGCTAACGCCGGCGGCGGCTGGGGCAATGCTGCCGTCGGCGTCTGCCGCGGCCTGTAAGGCGTTGCCCTGGGGTTGGATCAGGCGAAGGCGCGAGTCAAGACATACCGTGCAGGGCAAAGCCAATGCTTCCTGGTTCCCACCCAGTCCCGGTCCACCGTTCCCCTCAAGCGTGTACTGCCCTCCCCCTTCCCTCCCCGGCTGCCCCTCCCTCCCGCCCTCACCGTGTCACCCGCCGCCGTCGTGGGTGTGTCGCTTGCACCCGGGGATCCAAGACCATCACCACCACCGGCGACAGCAACACCCGCCGCCGTCTTGGCCGCCATTGCTGTCTTGGCGCTGTAGGTGCTGGTCTCCATCATGCGCAGGTAGCGCCGCGGGACGCGGTTGCGCGGGCCGCCGCCGCGGGGGCCGCCAGGGCCGCCGGCGCCCGCGGCGGCGGCGTTGGCTGCGGCAGCCATGGCGGCAGCGGCGGCCTGCGGGGCGGAGGGCGGAGTGTGTTTGCAGCAAGAGTGCGAGGGCGCGTGATGCAACATTATACACTCTCTTACGAGCACCGCGCAAACAGAAGCGAGACTCTGCTTGCGAGCTTTCATACCAGTGTCCAGCGTCTCTTCATCCAACCCAGCACATTCCCAGTACACCCGTCACCCACCCATCGCTACAACACGCACCTGCCGCCTCAGCTGCACCGGCCGGAACACGCAGTGCCACAGGCACAGGAACAGCAGCATGGCGCCGGCGGCGGCGGACGAGGCTGCGATCATCATGATGAACTGCGGCGGCATGGAGGAGCGCTGCGCGATGCCCTCCCACACCACCACCGGCCCGCTGCCCATGCGCTGGTCGGTGTTGCCGCGGAAGCGGATGGTCACGCTGGGGAACAGGTGGAGGGCATGGCGAATTGCAGCGGCGAGGGTTGTGGTAGGAGGCATGGGGGATTGCGTGCGCGTGAGGGGCAGCATAGAGGCACGCAACATGTACATCGGGTGCGGATGGTCACGCTGAGGGGCAGGTGGAGAGTCAAGGTGGGGCGGGGGCCGCTTGCGCTACAGAATCCAGCCAGTGGACCAACAGCGCTGTGAGGGAGAGCAGTGTAGGGACTGGCACGCACGCTAGGTTACCAGCTGCACGATAGACTCTTCAGGCTGCCAACACGCGCTTGCCGTCCCGGTCGCACTCTCGCACTCCGCTCACTTTGTGGCTGTCATCTTGTATGAGAAGTACCCCCCCTGGTCCACTAGCGAGGGCAGGCGCGCCTGGAAGCCCGTGTCCGTGGACACCGTGAGGTAGTCGCCCTCCGCCAGGCCCGTGTAGTTGATGGTCAGCTGCACCACGGGTTGGCCGGTGCTGATGGTCCAGCTGCACACCGTGCCTGGGGTGGAGGAGAAGGAGCGGCGGTTGGGGGCCGCACGACGGTGGGTCATGTACGGTTGCACACGCATGACCACGCAGCCCGGTGGTCTCTTGGTGTTGGTGCCGGTGGGGTGCGGGGAGCCAGCCTGGCGGCCCAGTGCGGTTGCGGCATGCGATGCATGGGGACCCGGGCGCCCCACTGACTCAGGACATACCTTGCACGTGCCTCTAGTCTCATCGCGCCACCTCGCCCCGCCCCGGGCCCCTCTACCACACCTGCCGCGTACAGGATTTATGTGCCAGGCAAGCGTCCGTCATAGGGCCCCCGCCCCCGCCCAGGTCCCGTTATCTGCCCTGCCGGGCCGCACATGCTCACCTGGCGCGTACACGACCTGCCTCAGGTCGTCCGATGGGAACTTGCCGCGCTGCTGGTTGATGATGGTGATGGTGTTGGGGGCGCACAGCAGCGCCTGGGGCAGCTCAGCCTCGTAAAGGATGGAGGTGCTGGAGCCGGCCTGGGGTGAAGTAGGGTAGGGCGGGGTGGCATGGCAACGGGGTTCGCACAGGGATATTGGGAGGTGCCACGTGCAAAGCTGTGTCGCCCAACAGCTGCGGAGCTGTTCCTCCTGGGCCAGCAGCCGCCCCCCGCCCACCTGCACGTCTGGCGCAATCTGCAGCGGCGTCCGCAGCAGCGTGTCGGGGTAGGACAGGTAGATCATGTACTTGGTGCTGCGGGGCAGGAGCGGGGAGGAGGCGGGACAAGCGAGCGTGGGCGAAGGGCAGGGTTAGTGAAGGTCAGGCACCAAAGGGGGCTCACAGGTGGTGTGTTCCCCAAACGGCGCTTGGGTCCACAAGCGCCCCGGCACACCGCTGTGATGATGTGCAGTTGTGCACTGTCCCCAGCACGCCGGTCATCGAAGGCATCCGTCCTTCCCCGCCCCAGCTTCCTCGTCCCCCATGCTCACCCCGGGATGACGTTGAAGGTGGCTAGCCCCTGGTTGTTGGTGTCCACCTCGCCCCACAGCGTCTCCGCCAGCCCATACTCCTCCACCTCGCTAGCCAGCGCCTGCTGCTGCTGCAGCTGCCGCAGCTGCGGCTGCTGCTGCCCCAGCCCCACGTCGAGCCCCTCCCCCGCCCCCTGCACGCTCCCCCCGCCCACCGTCACCACCTCCGTCACATTCCCGCCGTCGCCATCCGCACCACCAGCGATTACGGTGTCCCCCAGGCCGGAGGCTGCGGGGCTGGGCGCGAGCAGCGACGACGCCTGGCTGCTGCTGGTGCTGCTGGTGCCCCCCACCAGCAGGGCCGGGTCCTCGGGCACCGTGTGCAGCGACACGGTGACGCCCTGCGCTATGACGTAGAAGCCCAGACCAGGGGAGACCACCACGCGGCTGAAGCGCAGCTTGAAGGTGCAGGTCAGCAGCTGCACGCTGAGCGGGATGGTGGTGGTGTTGGGGGTGACCTGGGGGCCGGAAGGGAAAAGGGAGCGGGTTGGGGGATCTGCGACAGCGGGCAGGCCGTGGCCAGCGGCCGCAAACTGCGGGCACAAGCCTCCTTGTGATGCTGAGCCACTATGCCACGCCCCGCTCTGCATCACCAATTCTCCAGGCCCGCTTGGTAGCGTGCTGGATTCGAGCTGCACACACGAAACACGTCATCGGAAAACCACGCCAGCCTGCTTACTGCGCCTGCCTTCCTCCCGCCTGACCTGCCCCCCCCCCCGGTCCTACCGCTTAACACACACACCCCTTCCCCCTGCGTGGCGTACGCACACAGCAGCGCCACCTCTCCCCCACCTGCAGCTGGCTGATTTCCAGCGCGGGCAGCGAGGGCGTGAGGCTGTCGGTCAGCTGCACGAAGTAGGGCCCGGGCGGCAGGCGCAGCTGCGCCAGGCGTGGCGCGGTGGAGTAGGTGTCTGACAGCGTGGCGGAGGGGTCGGGCGCGATGCCCTGCGTGGCGGGCACCGTGGCGTAGAATGACAAGCTCCAGGCTCTGCGGGAGGGGAAGGAGGGGTGTTTGGTGGTTGCGGGGGGCGGGGAACGGGGGACGGGTAGGGCTAGCGAGTACCGGGCAGTTACAGTGGCCTCAACAGTACGGCGTGCCTGTATTTTAAGTGCGTTGCCTGTTGTGGTAGGTATCGGTAAGCAGCGCGGAAACGGCGCGGCGGGTGGCGCGGCGGCCCACCTTGTGGCGGGCAGGTCGAAGTCTGTGAATATCTGCGAGGAGGGCAGGAAGGTCACGTTGACCGTCACACCCACGCGGCCGTCGGGCGGCGGGGCGGGCGCCAGGCTGACCGGCACGTCCACCACGTACGACATCGCGCCGCCGCTGCCGCCGCCGCCGCCGGGCTGCAGGGTGGCGCCGGCGCCGCCGCCGACGGTTGTGCCGTTGGCCAGGGGCGTGGGCAGCAGTACGGAGTAGGTGCCGTAGCTATAGGACGTGGGGACCAGGGCCTGCGGTGGGAGGGGTCAAGGCGGCAAGGGGAAGGGTCGGGGAGAAGTCAGGGAGGTGGCGTTGCTGCCGGATGGGTGCTTAGTGGCAGAGGGCGTTGTCGTTCCACCTGGCATACCAAAACGTCATGAGGCCACCCTAAACCATGGTTAAGGGCCCCTGCCGAAAGGCCCCTACACACATGCCCGCTCACCATGTACGCCACGTCCCCCGCCGCCGCCTGCTCCCCGCGCAGGGGGAACACAGCGAAGGACGCCGCACCGGCGGCCCCTGGCTGCGCCGCGTCGCAGTCGCCCAGGCCTGACACGCACCTAGGTGGATCCAGCGGCAAAGATGGCGAAGGGCGCACGTCAACACAGCGTTGGGCTATTTGACATCATGCATACGGCTATGCTGCAAGGGGCACCGAAGTGTAAGCCTGATGTCTATCGGCGCATAGCCCGACATATTAACCCGGCTAAACACAAAGCCTTGAAGTTG
>VFQN01004158.1_pt1 | contig 19472 bp, 13 predicted proteins | sample 3512371 | NCBI WGS metagenome assembly VFQN01 (sample SAMN10412370, study PRJNA504923) | tailings metagenome | isolation source: Replicate 2 from Balatoc abandoned mine | place: Philippines: Itogon, Benguet | collected 2017-08-28 | reverse complement strand
CCGCAAAGCTGTTTCTCACTGCTCACCAACCTATTGATATTCCAGACAGCCGGGACGATCTCACGATCGTCCCGGCTGTCTGCATTTGATCCCCTCATCTTGTCCCTCTCATCCGGACACCCGAGCGGGCCCCGCTCCCGATCGCTCCCCGCCCGCTCCCGTCATCGCTGGCGGATTTGCGATTCCTCTGTGCGAGAGAATCGCGTACCCCGCTGCCATCCTCTGCTGGAGAGATCCGTTGAGACTCGATTGGACGGATGCGCGCGCATCGTTATTCTGGGAGCGTGGATTTCCTGTTTGCTCCGCTGAAGGATCTGGCTCACATGTCTCACCCGACCGAATGGAATCGCCGCGAGTTTCACAACTGGAGTCTGGCTGCCCTGGCGGGCGTCGTCGCAGGTGCTACCGCTGGCTGCAGCAAGCCGCCTGGCAACCCGGAAGTCGGGGCCACGCCCGATCCGGCCGGCCCGGACACGGTGGTGGCGGAAATTACCGAATCCGAGCAGATTCTGCTCACCGAGCCTCACGTCTGTCGTGGGCTGAATACTTGCAAGGGACTGGGGAAAGGCGGCGAGAATTCCTGTGCGGGCACGGGGGCCTGCGCGAGCATGGAACATGCCTGTGCCGGTCAGAATGAGTGCAAGGGACAGGGTGGTTGTGGTTCTAATCCCGGCATGAATGCCTGCAAGGGGCAGGGTGGCTGTCATATTCCGTTGATGGAAGATGCCTGGACCAAAGCCCGCTCCACGCTCGAAACCGCGATGAAGAAGCAGGGCAAGGAGATCGGAGCCGCTCCGGCAAAGACGATGTGACCGATTTCGTATCGGAATCTTCAACAATTGGTTGCGACTGCCGTCTTTTATGCCAGGAACTGCCGACAGACTGGCAGTCCCTGGTGAGCGTCTCTCCCTCTGGTCGTCACTCCTGCTCAAGTGGAGTGATAGCGAACCGTCCGCAAATAAGTTTCATGAAAAAAGCCGCCTGGAAATCAGCGATTTCCAGGCGGCTATCGTTTGTCGCTCATGGCGTCCGGACAGATTGCGTCCAGGCGGACCATGTCCGGGTAGACTACAGCGTCAGCATGGTCCGCAGTTCCACCAGGGCTGGAGTGATGCGGGACGAGATGCGTCCCAGGTTGGTCCGATCCGAGGTCTGGCAGCGAACGAGGTAGTTGTAGACCGTGCGCCAGGTGTCATAGAGTTCTTCAGTGCGAACTCGCAGTTGCTGGGTGTTGGCACCCCGCACCAGATCCTGGCTCAGCTGCTGGGTCTGCTGACGGAGGGTCCGCACCGACTGCAGGCAGGCATTCGCGAATTGCTGGCGGTCCACACTCAGCCAGCGCATCGTGGCGGATTCCAGCTGCATGATTTCTGATTCGACGCGAGCGACCAGTTCGATGGCCGACCGGCGATCAAAGCTGTCACGCTGGACCCGCAGGGCAGAGGACATGGTCGCAATCGTTTGCTCGATCTGCTGCAAGGCCGCGAGGGCGTCGTTGCTGGGAATGTTGTAGAACACGTCACTGAAGTGACGCTGGGCTTCCTCGATGTAACGGAAGGAGTCGACCAGCTGTTCGTGACGGGCATTCGATTGCACTTCGCTGACGAAGTGTTCGCACACGCCGTAGAATTCGCTGGCCACGCCGGCCACGCGGTTGGCCTGCGGCATGTTCATCAGCAGCTTGAGCGAAGTGCGGTCGAAGAAGTTGTCAATGTCCCGCTTCAGGCTGCTGGCCAGATAGGTCAACTGCTGGCGATCCACCTGATTCGGCAGCAGCAGCAACTGATGGATTTCTCCATCGGTCTGCATAATGCGGCGAATGCTGCGTTCCAGATACAGGTTGTTGAACGCCTGCAACTTCATCTGTTCCGGATTCCACAGGGTCTGAAAGCGACGGTATTCGTCGACGATCAGCTGTGAATCCACGTTGTTTTGCTCGAGCAGGGAGGACAGGTTCAGGACTTGCTGACGAGCCCGGTTCAGGTTCAGCAGCACCGACTGGGAATCGCGCGGCCCCAGTTCCACCTGCACGTCCGAGATCAGCGTTCGCAGATCCTGGGCCAGGTTGTAGGTGGCTTCAAACAGCGCCTGACGGTTGAACTGCGGGGCCACGCCGATCGACTTGTTGATGTCGTCCTCGATCAGCTTGAGCGAGGCGATGCGGTCTTGCGTCGGACGGGACAGGCCGCGCACCGAGGCCAGGCGATAATCGAGTTCGCGCCAGGCGACGTCCAGTTCCTGGATATCGCGAAGCACCAGACGATGATCGTTGATCGTTTGCATGGCCCGGTCGAGGCCCACTGCCAGCGCGCTCACCTTCAGGGCGTCGGTCAGGATGGGACGCAGCGTTGGCAGGCTGCGCATCTCGTCGGTCAGTTCGTAAACGAGTTGCTGCATCTCGTCCGCGAATTCACGGATCAGCGGACGCAGCTTGCGGATTTCATTGGTCGGGGCAGTGACGCTGGAGCTGCCGGACGGCAGCTGGCGGCGGGAAAAATCATCCATGAACCCGTTGCTCAGGTCATTGATGATTCCCCGGGTCTCGTCGGGAGTGTAGGACACGCGGGTCGCAGACGGACGGGTGGGCGTGTAGCTGCCCTGGGCGAAAGCCGTCTGTAAGCCGGAGAACACGACGCAGGTGGTCAGCAGAACGGTCGCCCCCGCGGACCCGTTCTGTCGTCGATTGGCCGCTGTGGCAATGCGGCACGTCCCTCTGAGACGCATGGTGCAGAATCCTTTCACAAGTAACCCCAGGAACCTTCCGTGGTCCGCGCCGATCCCGCGGGACCGATTGTTCTGCCCACAGCCACTCGCGAACAGCGAGCCGTTCCGCCTTGTTTTTCCGTAAGGGCGGAATGCGTCACTTCGGACCGTGCGACATACACGCGCGGAAACTAGCAAAATCTGCCGATTGCACCTAGAGCAATCTCAAAAGAATTTTTGAGCCTGCGAGCCGGTTCGGGAACGCAAGTCGCGCCCGTCGCGGGTTTCAGACGGGAGCGGTCTGTTCCGGAGTACGGTCAGACAGGTCGACGATGGGTGCCTGGGTCGCGGTTTTGGCGGACTGGATATCCCCCATCTTCAGGCCGGTCGCATTGAAGCAGATCAGGCCCGTAATGGTCACCGGAATGTATTGTCCCAGATGATAGAAGATCGAGGCTCCGAACACCGCAGCCTCGTCCTGCGTGAACAGTTTCAACACCGTCATAAAGCAGAGTTGAATGACGCCGAAATAGCCCGGCGACGACGGCACCGTGACACCGAAGGCTGTGACGCCCATTACGATGCAGGACACCAGCAGACTTTCCCGCAGTCCGAAGCTCCACAGGGCCAGATGAATCATCAGGCAGTTCAGCGCCCATTGGGCGATGGACGAGAACATAATCCCCAGCACCAGCCGCGGATTGTGCAACGAACGCAGTCCGTCCGCGCCTGTTTCCATGATTCCGCACAGCTTGCTGCGCAATCCGGCCGGAAAGAACGGCAGTTTCGCCAGCACTGCCTCGACGATGCGCACGAAGGGTTCAGTCCAGAACAGGTAAATGATGGCCGCGATGACGAACAGGGACGCAAACACGGCGACTGCGATCGCCATATTGCGAATCCCGCCGTCCATGCCGGGCACCAGAGCCAGTCCCAGACCAAGAAATCCCAGGATCGCAATGACGTCGAACACCCGTTCCAGGACTGCTGAAGACAGGACAGCCGTCTTTGGCGCCTGCTGCTGACGCGCGAACAGGAACACGCGCACAAAATCGCCCAGGTGGGCCGGCAACAGATTGTTGAAGGCGAAGCCCGCCATTGTGGGCGGCAGGCAGTCGCGGAACGTCCGATATTCTCCCAGCGGCGACAGCAGCAACTTCCAGCGCCAGGCTTTCAGGACATAAAACGTCGCCAGCATCAGCCAGAACAGCGGCAGCGTGCGATAGTCGGCCCGGGCGAAAGCCCGCTGGATTTCAGCAACGGCCTTGTCGTCCTTCAGCAGTCCGGCGACAGCCCACCACAGGCAAACCAGCGAGACGGCGATACCGACTCCCAGCTGAATCCAGCGATTCTTCAACACGCCGCCTGCCATCGGTCTGATCCTCCCTGCCTCGCCCGCAGCGTTCCTTGCCGCCTGTTACTTCGTTCCCCGTCCGGTCACCGGATAGGCGGGATCCTGGAATCCCTTGCCGCTGTGTTCGCCCGGTGGCACCAGCTGATCCACGAAGGCTTCGTCTTCCGATGTGATCGTGACGTCCAGGCACCGCAGGTTGTCCTCGAACTGTTCGCGAGTTCTCGGTCCCAGGATCACCGCTGTCAAGACCGGACTGGCCAGACACCAGGCCAGCGAGAACGCCGACGTCGGGCAGCCCTTCCGGTCACAGTACGCCGTCAGCTGCTGCGCGATCTCAAAACTGGCATCCCGCAGTTCCGCTTCCTGCATCCGCTTGTCATTCCGCGAGGCCCGGCTGCCTTCAGGGAACGGCTGTCCCGCTCGATACTTGCCGGTGAGGATGCCGCGCGCCAGCGGCGAATAGGTCACCACGCCCAGTTGCTGCTTCGCACACAGCGGCAACAATTCGACTTCGATGTCGCGGTTCACAATGTTATAGAGCGGCTGCACGCAGCTAAATCGCTCCCAACCCTGTCTCTCGCTCAATCCCAACGCTTCCGACACCATCCACGCCCGGTGATTCGATATCGCCGTGTAGCGAACTTTTCCCGAGCGGACCATGTCGTCCAGCGTCCGCAGCGTTTCTTCCCACGGCACCGACGGATCGGGCTTGTGAACGTAATAGAGATCGATGTAATCGGTTTGCAGTCGCCGCAAGCTGTCGTCCAGCGCCCGCATCAGCCACCGCCGGCTCAGTCCCTGCTGGTTGAGATCAGGCCCCATCGGATTGCAAGCCTTGGTCGCCAGCACGATATTATCGCGACGCCCCTGCAGGGCCTTCCCGACTACCTCTTCCGATTTCCCGGTTGAGTACATGTCGGCCGTGTCGAAGAAATTGATCCCCCGGTCGATCGCCTGGTGCATGATCCCGATCGAATCGGCCTCACTGGTCGGACCGCCGAACATCATTGTGCCCAGACACAGTTCCGAGACTTGCACTCCCGTGCGGCCCAATCGACGATATCGCATGTCTGAGTGTTTCCCTGAATTGCTGAAATCCGCGCGAATCGCCATACCCGAAGTCTCGGCCGGCAATTCCCTGTGCGCAAAGTCTAACCGGAAAGTCCGACCATGAGCAGCATCGAGCAAAGACTTCATGATCTGGGACATCCCCTGCCCCCGCCGCCGGCACCTGTCGCCAGTTACGTGCCAGCCGTGCAAACCGGCAATCTGGTCGTGTGTAGCGGACAACTGCCGTTCGTCGGCAAGGAACTGGTGTTTCAGGGCAAGCTCGGTCGCGACCTGCATGAAGAGGACGGCCAGAATGCTGCCCGGATCTGTGTGATCAACGCCCTCGCTGCCATCAAGGGGGTGATTGGCGACCTCGACCGCATCCGTCGCGTCGTCCGTCTGGAAGGTTACGTGCAATCGGCCGAAGGCTACACACACCAGCCCCAGGTGCTGAACGGAGCCTCGGACCTGCTGACTCAGGTGTTCGGCGAGATCGGCAAGCATTCCCGCATCGCCGTCGGGGTCAGCGAGTTGCCATTGAATGCAGCGGTGGAAGTCGCCCTGTGGGCCGAGGTGGACTGAAGCCTTGCCGACGTATCCGCATCCCCGGCCGTGCGTGCTGTGTCCCTGACGGTGACACGCTTGCAAAACTGGCGGAATCCGTCTCACAATGCCGGTGGAAGAGCGGAATTCAAACGCAGGGGGCTCCAGCTCCCTGTTTGCGTTTTGAACTCCCGCCCACATAGATGCTGCCCACCTCACGGGCCGAATTGCGGGAATCAGGCTGCGGCATCGCCGAGGCCCTGCGATCCCGGCCTGACTCTGGATTTCTCCTGCCATGACACTTACTCACGAACGCAGTCAGTCCGAATTCGCCCGTGCCCAGACCTCGATGCCTGGCGGTGTGAACAGTCCTGCCCGGGCCTTCGGCGGCGTGGGCGGCACGCCGGTGTTCATGCAGCGGGGCGAAGCCGCCTGGCTCTACGATCTGGATGGCAACCGATACATCGACTACATCGGTTCCTGGGGGCCGCACATCTTCGGCCATCGCCCGCCCGAGATCATGGCAGCGATTCATTCCGCGCTGGATCGCGGGACCAGCTTCGGGGCCCCGACCGAACTGGAGAGCGAACTGGCGGAACTGGTGATCGCCGCCGTGCCGTCGGTGGAAATGGTGCGGATGGTGAACTCCGGCACTGAAGCGACGATGAGCGCCATTCGCGTGGCCCGCGGTTACACCGGCCGCGACAAGCTCATCAAGTTCGCCGGCTGTTATCACGGTCACGTTGACAGCCTGCTGGTGCGCGCCGGCAGCGGCGCCTTGACGCACGGTCATCCGTCGAGCCCCGGAGTTCCGGCCGGCTGCACGCAGGATACTGTGGTCCTCGAATACAACGACGTGCAGCAACTGGAAGCGGCCTTCGCCGCCAATGGCGATCGACTGGCCGCGGTGATTCTGGAACCGGTGGTCGGCAACATGGGGCTGGTGATTCCGTCACGCGATTTTCTGGAAACGCTTCGTCGCCTGTGCGATCACCACGGCACCGTGCTGATTTTCGACGAAGTGATGACCGGCTTCCGGCTGGCTTATGGCGGTGCTCAGGAACTGTTCGGCATCACGCCGGACATGACGACGCTGGCCAAGATCCTTGGCGGCGGGATGCCGGTCGGGGCGTATGGCGGCAAGGCAGAGATCATGCAGAAGGTGTCGCCGCTGGGACCGGTGTATCAGGCGGGCACGCTCTCCGGCAATCCCGTCGCGATGGCGGCGGGAATCGCCATGCTGACCCTGCTGCGCGACCGCAACCCGTATCCGCAACTCGCCGCGATGACGCAACAACTGGCAACCGGACTGAGCGAACTGGCCACCGCTGCCGGCATCCCGCACAGCTGTCCGCACCAGGGCAGCATGTTCACGCTGTTCTTCAATTCCGATCCGGTCACGAACCTCGCCACGGCCACCAACAGCGACACCGCCCGGTTTGCGAAGTTCTTCCACCTGATGCTCGATCGCGGCGTATATCTCGCCTGCAGCCAGTTTGAAGCGAACTTCATGTCCGCGGCTCATACACCGGAGCAGATCGAACTGACGCTGGCGGCCGCGAAGGATGCGTTCGCCCTGCTGGGATAAATCTCGAAACTCAAATTGTCCCTCACGGCACCGGGGTGCCGGGGGCAGTAGCGCAGCGGATGGCCCCGTCGTCGCTCCACAAGGCGAAATGCGCCATGGCAGACGTCGCGGAGCACTCGCATGGCCATCCGCTGCGCTGCGAACCATGGCACCCGTTCGGATGCCGCGGAACATCAGTTGCCGTGGCCGCCAGCCGCGATGAATGCTGCCACGATCGCGATGCCGCACAACACCGCGAATGTGATTTTGATCCAGCTATACGGCCGTTGGCCCTGGACTTCCCCGGTGGTGGCGTTCACGACGACCTGAAACGCCTTGTCGTGGTAGCGGTAGACCAGCAGCCATACCGGCAGCAGCACATGCTTGAACGTGACTGCGTTGTAAGCCGTCTTCTGTGACGAGACCGATTGTTCGTCGCCACCAATCCGGCGGCAGATGTCTTGGCGGAGCGCGGTGTCGATGCGCTGCTTCGCATCCTGAAAGCAGCTGTCGAGTTCCACGTCATAGGTGCGCGCAAAGAAGCCGGCGAGCACTTCCGGCGTGAACGGCCGGCATTTCGCCAGCGGCCACGGTTCCAGTTCCTGAATCAGATTGCGATGTTCGTCGCGGACGGCCAGCACCAGCACGTCATCAAAAAAACGGTCGAATTCCCCGGAACAGGAACTCCAGCGCGTCCGACGTTCCTGACGCTGTTCCTTGCCGGTGCCGACGGTCACGTAATAGTGGTCGCCGCGCTGACCGGTCCAGCGAGTGAACGTCGCCGAGTCGAATGTCAAAAACGGCAGATAACAGCCTTCAAATTTCCCCTTGCCGCCGAGTTTTTTGAAATCGTTCGGCGCAAACCAGCGCGAATTGACCCAGTCGCTGAGCGCCGTCGCTGCCTTCTCTTTCGGCACCAGAAACGGCAGCACGGCATCAACACGAATTCGCGTGGAGGCATCATGCACCTTGTCCCGCTGCAGGGGCGAGGCGCAGTAAGGACAGGTGGAACTGGTGAGCGTCCCCTGAAAAACCACATTCGCGCCGCACGATTCGCAACGAACCTCGTTGATATCCTCGGCGGAATAGCTGTCGGCTGTCCCTTGTTCCCGCCAGTTCTGGATACGGGTCAGCATCTCGCTGAAATCGTGCTCGGCGATCTCTTCCTCGCTCGGAGCCAGGTTCTTGACCGCTCCGCAATACGGGCATTGCAGGCTTTGCTGACCGATGGAAAACTGCAGGTCTGCCCCGCAGCGATCGCACGGAAAGATCCGTCCGCGACCGTCATCGATCGCTTCGCCGACCTCCGTCGTGCGTCCGCTCGATTCCGCAGGAAAAACCGGTTCGTCACGTTCCACGTCACTCATGACCCGACCCGCCTGCCATCCTTTGTAAGCCGTTCCCCGTCCCGTAGTGCAGGACGCGGCCAGAATAGCTGATTTCAGCAGGAACCGCACGGCTCCGGAATTCGTCCCGGGCTCAGTTCCATGACTATGGGGGGGAAGCCATTCAGGAGTGGAACCACGGAAGACACGGACCACACGGAAGAAAGCCAGGAGAAGGAGTTTGGCCACAGAAGGCACAGAAGTCGCGGAAGACAGTGGGAAGAGTCGAGTCTTTTCCTTGCGCCTTTTGTGCCTCTTCGCGGCCCATGAATTGCCTTTAATTTTCTTCCGTGTGGTCCGTGTCTTCCGTGGTTCCTCCCCCATTGATAAAGATGGCGATCAGTGAATCCAGCCAGAGTTGCTCAGAATCACTTTCGCCTGCTCTTTGCGGTGGTTTGATCACCTGGCCGCACGCCGGGTCGGTAGAACTCCTCTTGACCTGCAGGATCAATCGCAGGAGATTTCCGGTTCGCTCCACACACCTGAATTCCCGAGGGGCATCCAATGAAGTGTCTTCGATTGCTCGCTGTCGTGCCTGGATTGCTGCTGTGCGGAGTGGCATCGAACGTCTTTGCCCAGGGCACCGTTGTCCCGGCAGCCTATCTCCCTCAACCGCTTTTGGTTCGTAGTCCTGCCGGTCCCGTTCCCGGAGCAACAGTCGGACAGCAGATCACACCAGACAGTTTGATCACTCTCAGGGTACAGGTCATTGAACGAACGCTCGCGACCAGATACGAGCAGGATGCTGACAGTTCTGCAAACGCTGACTCTCCGCCCAAACAGGCGTTGACGGCTGGCGGTGTTCTGACTCAGGACGAAACAGAAGGCTTTCTCCGGGAGTGCCACGAGAATGCTGCCTGCAGAATTCTCGTGGACGCAACCCTGCAAGTGAAGCCTGGCAAAAGAGGGCAATTTTTGTCGGGGGGAGAGATTGACTTGCCCGCACCTGACCAGGGCTGCGCCAAACAGGGCGATGAAACGTCCGCCCCGAAACTTTCGCACTATGTTGGCACAAAAATCGACGCAACAGTCACCTTGCCGAAACCGGGATTTCTGCATGTCGCCCTGGGGACGGAGTACGCCACCCTGACGGACCAGATCAATCCCGAAACCGGATTGCCCGGGCGTCAGAGTTGCCGGGTGGAGAGCACTTTCGACCTGCAACCCGGTCAGTCGCTCCGGCTGGCTGGTTTGCCCGCTGCGAGAGCGATCACCGAAATTACCTATACGGGATTCGCGATGAAATTACCGCGGTCGTTGAGGCGACCGTTCGGAAAAGTGAGACAGGGCATTCAGGAGTTGGAGTATCTCATTCTTGTGACGCCAGTACTGGCCGATGTTCCCGAGTAGTAACCCCATTCGCGAAGAATGCGATGGGTGGCTGGGGCGCCGAAATCGTTCTCTACCTCGTTGGACATTCATAGCCCCAGTCTGATTGAACTGGGACCATGAATGTCTGCCGTTTTTCGGGAACCTCTGAGTTCTCCATGTCCCAAGTAACTTCCCGGCTTCTCTTGCGCGCCAGCCACCCGGCGAAACAATTCAGGAAAGAGCCACTGAAGATAGGACCACACGGGAAAATTTGAAGGCAATTCATTGGCCACAAGAGGCACAGAAGTCGCAAAAGGGAGGAAAAGGCAGTTCGGTCCTTTTTGCGACTTCTGTGCCTCTTGTGGCCAAAAATCTACGCATCATCGCGGCGGACTGACTTTCACTTGCCGTGCGGGGTGTCTCCGGCCATCATCGCTCGCATGACGAAACCTTTGCTGATTCTGAATGTAGTCGGGCTGACGTATGAGATGCTGGGGCCGCATACGCCACACCTGAAGCGGCTGGCGGACGACGGGTTTGCGCGGCCGATGAGCACCGTGCTGCCCGCGGTCACCTGTACGGCCCAGTCGACGTTGCTGACGGGAACGCTGCCGCGCGAGCATGGGGCGGTGGCCAATGGCTGGTATTTCCGGGATCTTGCGGATGTCTGGCTGTGGCGGCAGTCGAATCATCTGGTGCGGGGCGAGCGGATCTACGACGTCGGCAGGCAGCGGGATTCCGCTTACACCACGGCGAAAATGTTCTGGTGGTACAACATGTACGCCAGCGTCGAGTACTCGATGACGCCCCGGCCCAGCTATCCTGCTGACGGCCGCAAGATCATGGATTCGTACAGCCATCCGGCCGAACTGAAGGACCAGTTGCAGACGCGATACGGCGTGTTCCCGCTGTTCAAGTTCTGGGGACCGACGGCGGACATCACCAGCACCCGCTGGATCGCCGACGCCAGCGGCGACGTGATGCAGCAGCACCGGCCGTCGCTCACACTCGTGTACCTGCCGCATCTGGACTACAACCTGCAGCGACTGGGACCGCATGACCCACGGATCGCCGAAGACATTCGCCTGGTCGATGCCGAGGCCGGCAAGCTGATCGATCTGGCCCGCACGCTGGGGATGGAGATTCTGGTCGTCTCGGAATATGCGATCACCGAAGTTTCAAAACCGGTTCATATCAATCGCATCCTGCGGCAACACGGGTATCTGACGGTCCGGAAGGAAGCGCTCGGGTGGGAGACCCTGGACTTCGGCGCCTCCCGGGCATTCGCCGTCAGCGATCATCAGGTCGCGCACGTCTATGTTCGCCGCCCGGAAGACCTCGCGGCAGTGAAGCTCCTGCTGTCGATGACCGACGGCATCGAAGGCGTGTTTGATCGCCGTGAGCAGCAGCAGTTCGGGCTCGATCACGAGCGCTCGGGCGAACTGGTGGCAGTTGCCAGTGAACGAGCCTGGTTCACCTATTATTACTGGCTGGATGACGCCGTTGCACCGGACTATGCCCGCACCGTCGACATCCATCGCAAGCCGGGCTATGACCCGGTCGAGCTGTTCGTTGATCCGAAGCTCGCGCTACCGCAACTGCGGGTGGCGCGGCGGCTGGCTCAAAAATTGATGGGATTCCGCTACTACATGGATGTGATCGGACTGGATGCAACCATCGTCAAGGGCAGTCACGGCAGACTGCCGACACCGGGACGCGAAGTTCAGGAAGCACCCGTGTTCATCTCCTCGAACCGGGCGATTGAATGTGATGAGGTGTTGATGACCGACGTCAAGCGACTCGCCCTCACACTGCAGTTCGGGGCATAAGCCCGCGTGGGTTACCTGCCGGAAACGCGGCTTTTGAAGTTGTCCATGTGAGCAAGGTGTGGCACGCCCTGAGTCCGCGAAGGGCGTGGTAATTTTAAGCGTCGATCAAACACGCCCTTCGCGGACTCAGGGCGTGCCACACGAAAGCCCTGTGTTTTCGTCCCTGCGAAATTCCGGCCACGACTTCAAAAAAACGGTGGGGAAGGCTCGGAATGTCCCTCGCTGGCGCTTCGGGCTGGTGTTGGCCGGGCCTCGGGGCGGATTTTCTCACACTGTGAGCGGTCAGGATTTGAGCGATCAGGGCCGGACTGCGAGTGTGGCGACTGCGAGGCGTCCGTCGGTGAACCAGGGATCGCCGCCGCCGTTCTTGCCTTTGAGATTCTGGAAGCCGTCAATCCAGCGGACCTGGGCGACGTCGCCCGTGGCTTCAAGGTCACGGAGCAGCTTGTCGCGCTCGGCATCAATGTCCGCGGAAATGTGATGCGTGATCTGGCCGGTGGTGTGACTCAGCCCCACGTGGCTGTCGAACGTGACCGCTCCCATCCACAGTGACCTGCCATCAGCGTCCAGTTCTTTCGATTTCCAGAACCGGACGTGATGTCGCTGCCGCGGGTCGTGGCCGACAGGCTGTTCAAAGGCCAGATCCTGCTTGCGTCCCCACAAATACAGACTGCTGACCGGCGCATCTTCATATGGCCGCCGCAGTACGGCGTCGGCGGCGATTCGCAAGGAACTCCGCAGCGTGACCGGATCGGCCGGATCCCAGTGAGCTGCCAGCATGGCGGTCTGCAATTCCGTTTCCGTGGCGATGAGAGCGATATTCAGCGCATCGCCCGGAATGCCATCTTTCGTATGCGTAATCTGCGGCGCATTCGCCAGGGCCGGATGCCAGCGTTCGTACCGCAACCAGTCCAGCGGCAGAACCCAGTACGCGACCAGATAATAAATCACGAGCACAACCGCTGATGCCAGCGCGATCCGCCGTCGCCAGGTCCATTCAGTGCCAGGTGATCGATCCGGGACAGTGTCTGCCGGAAGCTGTGCTTCGCTCATCGTGGACGGTTTCCCAATGCCGGAATCTGTTGCAAGCGATTGCCGGATGCTGCCGGAACCTCCTGGGGGAAGACTGCTACCGGCCGGATTTTCTGCCCGACATTCCCCCGGGTTGTCGCTGTGATCCTTGAGGCTGACAGCAGGATTTTCACGGAGTGACCGCGCTCAGCCCCCCGCCACGGTGACTCGATTCCTGCCGTCCCGCTTCGATCGGTAAAGAGCATGATCGGCAACCGACAGCATGGATTCCAGTGTGTGAACTGCGGCACCTTCCGGATAGGCCAGGCCGATACTTACCGTGATCTTCAGAATCTCGCCGGCAGATGTGGTGACCGGCGTCCGGGCGACCTGCTCCAGCAACCGCTCTGCGACCGCTTCGGCGTCCTGACGCGCGATCTGCGGCAGGATGACAGCAAACTCCTCGCCTCCCAGCCGGCCGAACAGATCCCGTTCCCGCAACTGACCGGAGACGGTTCTGGCGAATTCGACCAGCACCTGATCACCGACCGAGTGTCCATAGCGGTCGTTGACGCTCTTGAAGTGATCGATATCCATCATCAGCACCGCTGGTGACAGGGCGCGCGGCGTCTGGTCGATTGCTCCCGTGCCGAGCGTCATAAAAGCCCGCCGGGCAAGGGCATCCGTCAGGAAATCGTGGTTGAGGGCATGGTTCAGGCTCTGCACCAGTTCCATCCGGGCCCGGTTGATGGAGGCTGCTGTCAGCGGTCCCAGCGCGAGCAACGAAATTCCCAGCCGGATCGACAGAGTCTCGGCGATGTAATCGTTGAGGGGTTGAATGAGCAGGGAGCCGGCAGAAACCGCCACCAGCATCCAGAAACAGTACAGCAGTGTCAGCAGGGCGGTGGCAAAGAGGTCGTAGCTCAGCGCACACCAGAGCAGGGCGGGAACCGATAACATCATGGAGCCCGGGCCGCCCAGCAGAAGGCTGCCAATCATCGACAGCAACAGGACCAGTACCGGCACGGCGACCATCTGGTTGCGCCGGACACTTTCGATCATCCGGGCCACTGCGGGCTCAATCCCGCGGAGCGGCGGCGCCGTGAGCATCACCGGCAACAGCAGCATGCCGTTGACCAGTTCGGTTACGAACCAGAAGACGCAGCTGGTGGACCAGTCCTTGCCGATCAGAATCGGTCCGGCCCCTCCACCCACCGCCGCTGCGGCGACTCCGGTGGCCGCGCAGATGCAGAAGAGGTAGAGCATCGACTGCGGTCGTCGCAAATACCGGTCTTCGTCCGACAGCTGGCTGAACAGGGCGACTCCTGTCATCGCGCCCGCAAGATTGCCGGCGGTCAGCCACAGGGTCATCAGCCAGCCTCCGCCGGTGGCATAATCTGCTGCCAGGTAGCCCAGGGTTGCTGCCAGCCAGCCGGCCGGTGTTGCCAGCCGGGGATAGCGAATCATGATGCCCAGCAGGATGGCATTGGCCGGCCAGAATGCGGCGAGGAAGCCGACGGGCCGCGTCAGGATTCCAAACAGGGAGGCCATGAAAATGGCCAAGGCGACCGCAATCAGCTGGTACGGATAAGGAGCCGGCCGCTCATACCAGGAAAGCGAGCCTTGAACTGCTGATGAGGAAATGTCCGCGCCCGACACCTGCTTCGCCCGCAAAAGTTGCTGTGTTCCCGGAGGCAGCTCAAGGAAGTCCTCGGCTGACGCACGAGTTTACCTTCTTTTCACGTTTGGAAGTGCGGCTTTCAAATTTGACAGGCGCTTTTGCCTCGATTGGTGAATGGTCTTGAGGGAGTGACCGCTTTTCGACACATCCCGCATGGGCGCGGTCCAGAACGGACGACGACGGGCAGACTTCTGATCGTGCAGTTTCGGGAAGAACAAAGAGAGACTGTTAGCGGTTCCGCAGTCGCGGGAGGTTTTTGGTCAATTCCTCGACCGTTACCACGTCGTTTCCGTCTTCATCCACCTTGTCAAAGGCTGCTTCCAGTTGAGGGCGGCCGGTGATTTCGCCGCGCTGCAACTGGCCGTCGCCGTTTTTATCGAGACGTTTGATGAGTCCGGCTGCCACGTCACCGGACGCTGCCTCGCGGCGCATTTCTTTGGCGACATTCGGTGACGGGCCGGCTTCGCGGGGAATCGCGATGTCGAAATAGCCGATCAGCATCTCGTCCCAGGACTGATCGCCCCATTTCACGGTCTGGGCAGGATCGGGGTTGGCAAGATTGGCCGTCGAGTTGTCGAACTGCGCGAACGCCGTCAGCTGGCTGCCTTTGGCGATGTGGACTGGCTTCGTCAGGCGATAGGTGGTCTGCCAGTTAAAATCGTAATGCGGTACATCCAGCAGTGTGCTGGTGGTGCCGTCGGGAGTGGTCAGTTCGTAGCGGAACGACTGGCCGCGAAGGTGCATGTGGGGCGAGAGCGACAGCAACTGCAGGTCGACGGGGGCGGTGACCGGTTTGGACGCAAATGCCTGATCGGCCTTGCCAGGCAGAATCTCAAAGTTCCGCGAGCGTGTGGAAGCGGTGCGGACTTCGTGGGTGACCTTGCTGGCATCGGTGAAGATCAGGCCGACTTTCGAGAGATCGGTCTGGGCAGTGCCGTTCGGAGTGTAGTGCAACTGGAAGATGAACTTCGAGCCGGCGGGAATCCGCTTGGCATAACCCTCCGGCAATGGCGACAACCGCAGGCCGGGCACATACGCTGACAGCATCTGCCCGTCGTCATCGCTGACTTTGCCGCCGGGAGCGGCGAACACAATGATGTGATGCACGATCGCCCGGTTGCCCGGAATTACCTCGACGCCGGTAATCCACTTGTCCTCCGTCAGACCCGGATCGACCGAAAAGTATTGATAACGGACCGTGCCTTCCGCCGGAACCGCGTAAGGTTTGTCACTCATCGCGACGACGAGGTCCGGCTCTCGCGGCAACTGCCAGCCGGTGGTGAACTTCGCCTGCGGCGGAATCCGCGACAGATCACCCGCCGGAGCCCCGGCCAGTGACCACTCCTGCAGCACGTCGATTTCGGCCTTCGTCAGCCGGTTTTCGTTGATGAACGAACCGTGTGCGGGATCGGCATGCCAGGGCGGCATGCGCTGCTCCCGTGTGACTTCCGCAATCATCGCCGCCCAGCCAGCGGTTTCCTCATAGTCCGTGAGCGCGAACGGTCCGATTTCCCCATCCCGGTGACACTCGACGCAGTGAGCCTGCAGAATCGGAGCCACATGTTCGGCATAGGTGACGGTAGCCTGCGGCTGCGGTGTCCGGACCTTGCCGATGATGCAGCCGACGGCCGGAGCCGATTTCACCGCCACCTCGCGACCAGCCAGTAAGTCGTCAATCGCCAGCCGCAGATCGGCCCGCGTGTGAGCCGGACGCGAATAACCGCCGACGTTGTGCTGGTCGTCGACGCGGCCGTGGTAACGCACAGTGCGGTCGGCATCGCAGACGAACACTTCCGGGGTCCGCGTTGCGCCCAGACGGTCTGCCAGCGTGTTGTTCAGATCCTTGAGCAGTGGCATCGATAACTGATGACGCCGCCCGAACGCGGCCAGTTCCGTCAGCGAGTCGTGACGGTTGGAATCCAGCAGGATCACCCGCACGCCGCGGCCCTGGTAGTCGTCCGCGATCTGCTGCAGTTCCGGCGCATACAACTGGGCCAGCGGACATTCCACGCCCCAGAAGGCGCAGACTAGAACCGGTGCGTCTTTAAAGTCGTCCGCAGTCCAGGTCTTGCCGCGAACGTCCTTGAGCGACCAGTCGCCCATTTTTCGACCGGTCACGGTAGCGGCTGACTCTGCTCCCCAGGCGTCCGGTGCCGACAAAGTCAGCAAAGCCGACAGCACGACGATCAGACCCAGGCATCTGGTTCGCATGATTTCATTCCTGCACGATCAACAGCAGATTTCCAGCCGCGGGCGCGTTGTACCGGGTTTACCCCCGGAAGGCGACGGAAGTTTCAGTGAAGAATCGGAAGGGGACGGCGACTGTGAAAGAGGATTTTGAAAGGCTGGCAATGAGACCGGTGGGCCGGACCGACCAACGGGAGTTCCGGCATTTCTGCTCAGCCAGGCTTTCTGTCGCTCAACCAGGGAGTAGGACATGTGGTTCCAGAGTCGTGCCGGAAGAAGATTGTCGGAACTCCCTCCGGTCGGTCTGGCGTGCATAGTTGAAGCCAGGCTTAACTGACGTAGGCCGTGTTTCGACAGCCCTGTATCGTGAATTCATCCTACCGCTTTGAGACTCGACCACGAGTGACTGATTATGAGCAATTCGTAGGCAAACAGGCACGAAAGAACAACGTACAGACCAGCCAGTGCCAGGATGGCGTTCCAGCAATCCCATATGGCCGCAGTCCAGCCGTTGAACCCGTAGCGGTACATCGCCAGTCCATAAAGCAGCAAATAAAAAAGGAGGATGACATCGACTGCGGTGGGATAAAGAACAGTCATATGAGCTGCTTGCACTGGTAGCGACATGTACCAGGGCATCTCCACTTCCGGGGGACCATCTTTGTAGAAGCCGAGCGTATAGAAAACCCTCTCGTACAGACTCCACCAGAAAAACGTCAGACTGAACACGGTTCTGCCAATATGCAGACAGGCTTTGAGATAGTTGAGCATCACCTTTCCTCCTCAGCCAGCTAACGTCAGGCAGCAACAATCAGATCAAGGCCGCCTTGCCCGGATTCTCTTGCATGGCTTCACTGAATCGTGATGGATTTCCCGCTCCAGACGCTGGATGATGCATCCCGTTGGAATTGGCATTCTGAGTCGAGGACGATCGCATGCTGGCGAAATCGATGGGTTCGGGTTTGTTTCTCCTCAGCCTGTTCTGGCTGGTATCAGTACCGGTGAGGGCCGCCGAGGCGCGGCCGAACGTGCTGTTTATTGCGATCGATGACCTGAATCATTGGGTCGGGCATCTGGGGCGGCATCCGCAGACACAGACGCCGAATATCGACCGGTTGGCGAAGTCGGGAGTGACGTTCACGAAGGCGTATTGCACGGCTCCGGCCTGCAATCCGTCGCGGGCGTCGCTGATGTCCGGTCGGCGGCCAAGTTCTACCGGCTGTTACCTGAACGGCCAGAACTGGCGGCCGGGCATTCCGGAAGCTCAACTGCTCAACACGCAGTTTGCCAAAGCCGGCTATCAGGTCTATGGCGCCGGCAAGATCTATCATGGTCCGGGGGATCGCGGGGGCGAGTGGGCTGATTACTTCGTCGGCCGCGGTGACGTGCAGATGGACCCGTCAGCGAAGAACAAGGGTGTCGGCGGCATCCAGTTCTATCCGCTGGCGAACTCCGACGAAGAAATGCCGGATTATCAGGTGGTCAGCTACGGCATCGAGCAGCTGCAGGCCGATCATACGCAGCCGTTCTTCCTGGCGATCGGACTTGTGAAGCCGCACATGCCGTTCAGCGTGCCGAAAAAATGGTTCGACCGGTTTCCGCTCGACAGCATCCAGTTGCCGCCGCATCGGGACGACGATCTGGAGGACGTTCCGCCTGCCGGAGTCAAAATGGCGGGGCCGCAGGGAGATCACGCGAAGATTGTCGAATCGGGCCGCTGGAAAGAAGCGGTTCAGGCGTACCTGGCGACCATCGCTTTCTGCGATGCCCAGGTCGGGCGACTGCTGGACGGCCTGGCGAACTCGAAATATCGGGAGAACACGATCGTCGTGCTCTGGAGCGATCACGGCTGGAGCCTGGGTGAGAAGTCGCACTGGCGCAAGTTCGCACTCTGGGAAGAGCCGACGCGCACGGTCTTCGTCTGGCAGGTTCCCGGAGTGACCGTGCCTGGCGGAGTCTGCCAGCGTCCGGTCGATTATGTGTCGATCTATCCCACCTTGTGCGAACTGGCAGGCCTGCCGCTACCGTCGCATCTGGACGGTCGCAGCATTGTGCCGTTGCTGCGCGACCCGACGACGGCGTGGGATCAGCCGGCAATCACCACCCACGGGCGAAACAATCACGCGGTGCGGTCGGAAGACTGGCGTTACATCCGCTATGCCAACGGCGATGAGGAACTGTATCACTCGCAGGCTGATCCGCTCGAATACCGCAATCTGGCCGCGCTGCCCGAGTACGCAGACCAGAAAGCCAAACTGGCCAAATGGCTGCCCGAAGTGAATGCGCCCGACCTCCCTAGTGGCGGCGGCAAGGGGAAAAAGAAGAAACAGGCAGACGCCGACTGACACGCTGGCGGGTTCGCGATTCTTACCCGGACGGGAAAATCAGATCGACAATCCTTGATGAATCGGGCGCAATCGCCCAGGATGCGGCAGCGCGTGTCCCACCACCTTCCTCCGAGGAAATTCGATGATCCCGCCGATTCACCGCCTGGTCTGCCTCACCACTGCCAGCCTGTTCCTGGTGTCTGCCGTTCTGCCACTCGCTGCCGCGGAAAGCGGCTTTCAGGCAGGGGCAGCGACCAGCAACCTGACGCCCGAAATCGGCGGGGAAATCATCGGTGGATTCGCGCCGATCCCGTCCTCACATATTCACGATGATCTGCATGCCCGATGCCTGTACCTGACCGATGGCCAGACGCAACTGGCGATCGTGGTCTGCGACCTGCTCGGCATTCATCGCAAGATCAGCACCGAAGCCCGCCGGCTGATCACGGAAGCGACCGGCTTGCCCCAGGACAACGTCCTGATCTCGGCCACGCATACGCACTCGGCCACCAGTGCCCTGGGAG
>VFQN01004157.1_pt1 | contig 19475 bp, 17 predicted proteins | sample 3512371 | NCBI WGS metagenome assembly VFQN01 (sample SAMN10412370, study PRJNA504923) | tailings metagenome | isolation source: Replicate 2 from Balatoc abandoned mine | place: Philippines: Itogon, Benguet | collected 2017-08-28 | reverse complement strand
CGAGGGCTGCGTCGTGCTGGGAATCGCTCCGCCGAGAACCCGGAACGCGAGCCGAACGCTGACTGGTACTGAATGCACCCTCATGGGGGGTGGGGGGAGGGTGCGGGTTGGGGGTGCGTGGACGTGTGCGTAAGCGGGGCTGCACGGGAGGTGCTGTGCGACGTGGTGGCGGTGCAGATGGGGTTCGTGTAGGCGTGGCCATCCGAATGATCGAGTTACTCCCCTACACCCCTACGTCCTGACAGCAGAGGGTGTGCATTGTCACGTGCCGACTAAAAGGTTGCTGCATAGCAACAGCCGGAACCGCAGCGCACTAGATGCAGGATCTGCCGTGTGTGCTGGCGTGCAGTACAGTACAACACGCGCTGTGTGTGTTACGGTGTGCAGGAGCTGCTGTGGACGCTGGTGCACCTGACGGACGAGGACGGGGCGGGCGGCCCCCCCGCCGCCGGGCCCGGCGGCGCGTGGGACAGCAGCACGGCGCAGCAGGCGGCGCACGCTCAGGTGGCGGGCCGCCTGGCGCCGCTGCTGTACCTGTACGGCATGCCCTGGCACCCGCAGCACGGGCACATGGCGGCGCTCGTCACGCGGTGAGCAAGGGGGCTGGAGGAGCAGGAGGGTGCGTAGTAACAGGGAGCTGAGGCAATGGGAGACGGCAATGCGCGGGCTTAAGGTGCCGCAAAGCCACGGCGGCACGTGGGGCACGGGCCAGGCTTGTGACTCATTCTTTCGCCGCCTTGGCCTGTCCCTTGGCGCGTCACGCGGTGAGCAGCGCGGTACAGCAGCAGGAGGGCCTGCAACAAGGGCTGAACGATGGAGTTGTGGGGGCAACTGGGTACTGGGAGAGCCGAGAGGATGGCATCGATGGTCGCAGGCGCCGCGTAGACACGGCTCCGTGTGGGCCGGCTCTGACTCGCTTCACTACCTTGTCCGTGTACTGCTCCCCCAGCGCGCTGCACGTGCAGGTGGCTGGGCACGACGAGGGCAAGGACGCGCTGCGGCGCTGCGGCAGCCTGGCGGTGCTGGTGGACCTGGTGCGACGGCACAGCGCGCCCTACGTGCAGGTGGGGGGCCATTTCGATACTGTATGGGTGGCTTACAGGGAATCACTTGGCAACACCAGTTGACCTGGTGCAACAGCACAGCGCGCCGTACGTGCAGGTGACGGGGGGCACAGGCGTGTGCGTCTGTCATTTGTGCGCTGACTGGTGTGCCGGTGCAGGGGGGCCTGGTGGATCTTTACAGCAGAGGGCAGACAGCGAGGAGGCGCTCCGTCAGTGTACATTGGCGGGTGGAGGACTAGGTCTAGGTGTGGCTTCGGACCTGGGGGCTGTGGGCTGGGGCTACTGGTGCTGACTGTACATGTGTATGCACACCTACAACCGCGACGTGTGCTTGTCACACAGTAATGGCTGTCCCTGTGTACCGCGTTCCCCCGCAGGCGGCCCAGGCGGCAGCGCGCGAGCCCCCCAGCCGCACGCCCCCACACGCCTCCTCCTTCGCCCACCGCGGCCCTCACGCCCCACACCACAACCAGCACCACAACCAGCACCACGGCCACGGCCAGGCGGGGCAGCAGCAGCATCCCCAAGGGGGCGATGGAGGAGGGGGGGCCCAGGGTGGGGAGGGAGGGGGGCGGCAGGGCGACGGTGGCGGGGGCTCGCAAGGCCTGGGCCGCGGCTCGGGTCACAGCTCGTTCGCGTTCGAGGTGGTGGCTAGCAGACCACCAGCGCATGAGAGCTGCGGCGTGCACAGCAATGGAGTGATGGGGCTTGACAGCGACAGTGACGAGGAGGGAGAGGAGGGTGGGGAGGAGGGAGGGAGGGGCGGGGAGGGGGGGGGGGGGTGCGGGGGCTGGGGGGGGGGGGGGGGGAGCTCGCCGTACGGTAGGGTGGACCCCCATGCGGGTCTGAGTCCGTGGCTGCGGCTTATGGCGGTGCTGCTGATTGTGCATGGGGTGTCGCCGGAGCTGGCGCCGAAGTACCGGCGGCCGAGGGGGAGCGCGGGAGGGGAGGCGGAGGCGGGGGGGAGCGGGGGTGGGGGTGGGAGGGAGCAGGAGGAGGGTCAGGGAGGCCGAGGGGGCGAGGAGACGCCGTCCCCTGTGGCGTCGGAGGATGAGGCGGAGGACGGGGCGAGGGCGGCAGCTGCGGGGGCGGCGTCCTCAGCGGGCGGGCAGGAGGGCGGGGGCAGCGGGATGGGTGCAGAGGGGGTGTGCCAGCTTTCGCCGGCGGTGGCGGACGGGGCGTGCCTGGCGTGCTATGGGCTGATGCTGCCGCTGCTGGTTGACGCTGGGGTGGAGGCGGGGGGAGGGGGAGGGAGAGGAGGAGGGGGAGGCGGGGCAGGGGGTGGTGGGGAGGGCACGGGGGCGCTGGGCGGCGGTCAGCTGCGGCGGCGGCTGTGCCCGCTGCGTGAGGCGCTGGCCACCCTCAAGACGCTGATGGGGGACAGTGCGGCCAACGTGGCGGCGGCGGGGGAGGAGGGCCTGGTGCCGCTCCTGGTGCAGGTGGGGGCTCATGGGCTTGGGGTATTGTGTCACCGTGTCTGCAGTGCGCCTCGTGTGCGCACGACTTTTGAGGTGTTGGCTCTTTTCCCGCCCGTGGATGTCCGATGGTGTCCACTGCCAGCTGTACCTCACGACGCACGGCAACATGGGCCTGGCATTGCCACGCGCCCTGCGACGTGACCGCCTGCAAGTGTATTGGACTGTAACCCCTCCCCCCCACCGCTCCTGTCATCTGCAGCTCATAGCGCACGGCGACATGGGCCTGGCGTGGCAGGCGGCGGAGGCGGCGGTGCCGCTGTGCGACGGGGCCACGGGGGCGGCGCTGGTGTTGGCGGGGGCGGTGGAGGAGCTGGCGTACCTGCTGCAGGTGGGTGAAGGGGTTAACGGTTGTCGTGTGGGGTTCATGGGGAAGCGTCGGCTTGCCGGGGGTGAATGGTCTAGAATGCTGCGGCGCGTGAGGGGTGCGGGGTAGCGAAGGAGCTGACGTACCTGCTGCCGGTGGGTGGGGTTTACGGGTGGGGTGGGGGTGGGGATGGGCTTGCAAGGCGGGGGCCAAAGTGGATGTGGGGTTGTAGGACCTGCCGCAAGTGGGTGGGATTCACGTCTATTGTGGGGAAGAGGTAGCTTGCTGGCAGCTTGCTGGTAGCTTGCTGTCGGCATAATTTGCAGTGCTGGCGGCGCGAAAGGGGTGCAGCGTAACGGAGGGGAAAGGGCCGTACCTGCTGCATGTGGGTAAGGCATAGTACTGGGCGGCTACAGGTACCTCGGGTAAGGCGCTGCAGGCATGCTGTGCTTCTCACGCCGTGCTCGGGAGCAGCATGTTGCACATGCGGTGCGGGATTGGGATACATGGAATCCCTGACAAGCAGACAGGGAGTGCTCGGGAGCAGCGTGCGTTGCCGTACCGTATGCTGGTGCAGGTTGGGACGAAGGCGGGGGAGACTGGGTGCGAAGAGTGCGTTACAGCGCGCCCCCTTTCTATGCCGCCTGCCACCCCGGCCCAACGCCAACCGCCCTGTGCATCCGAACTCCCACAACCCTTGCAGGAGAGCGCCGAGGCGCTCCACGGCCTCACCCTACGCAAGCAGATCCAGCTGCAAGCCAGCCGCGTGCAAGCCGAACCCGCGCACTCCCCCGCCCACCCCGCCGCCTCCGCCCCCTCCTCCGCCACCGCCGCCGCCGCCGCCGCCCCCACGCCCCTCCCCGCCGTGCACGTGCGCCCCAGCCCGCACGCCTCCCGCCCCCAACGCCTGTTCCTGGTGGGCCGCGTGCGGCTGGACTTCACCACCAGCACCTCGTGCTTCTACGGATCCCACGACGTCGACACCTATTGCGACTACTGCACACCCTCCGCCGCCATCAAGGCCCTGCTCCGGCTCATGGCCGCATCTCCCCTGCCCTCCCCCTCCCTACCCCCCTTACCTCCCCTGCCTCCCCCGGCCCATGGCGCCTCCCTCGGGGGCCTAGCAACATCCTCTGTGTCCTCCTTATACGGAGGAGGCAGTGCTTTAGGAGGAGGGAGTGGGGCCGGCGGCAGTGCGGCGGGGGAGGTGTGTCGGAGGTTTGCTGCCTCTGGTGGGCTGTACGGGCTGCTGCTGCTGCTGCACCACGAGGCGGCGGGTGTGCACCACTCCAAGCTGGCCGCCTCGCTGCTGACGCTGCTGGACCTGGTGCTGGAGCACGACCCGGCGGCACAGGTGGGGCATGTGTGTATTAGCAAGTGTGAGTTAGCTGGTTTTCCGTGTGTGTTCGGATGTATGCGTGCTGGACATGGTGCTGGAGCACGACCCGGCCGCGCAGGTGGGGTTTAAGCCCTGTTTGTCAGCCGTACCGGTACCTTGTTTGCTGCAGCACCTGTGTACACGCCCTCGCTACGACATGAGCAGTTGCTTCACACACTTCTCCCGCACTCTTATGCCTTCCTTTCCCGTCTTCGCCTCAGGACTCGTTGCGCAGCGCTGGTGGCGTGGGCGTGCTGGGGTCGCTGCTGGGCAGCCTGCTGCGGGGCGGAGTGGTGGACGTGTTCCAGCTGAGGGTTGCGCTGTGCCGCACACTGGCGCTGGCGCTCAAGGGTAGGTGGCTAGGGTGCTGTGGGTAAGCGCCGGAGTGGGGTGGGGTGGAGTTAAGGCTGGGGCAGGGGCGCGCAGGGGGCCGCTGTGCCGCACTTCGGCGCTGGCGCTACGGGGTAGGTGGCCGGGGGCTGTTTACGGTAGGCTGGGAGCTGGGGCGAGGTTGCGGCGGCCAGAGGGCGCGTTACTCAGGGGGCGACACGGACGCTGGTTAGGGTGCGGTCACACGACGTTACGTTACGTCACGTTACCTCAAGGCGGAGGCTGGTAAAGTGGCCCAATAACGTAACGTCAGGAAAGGAGCCCGGTATGGACGTTACCTGGTATGGACCGCACGTATGGGCGTTTCGGTGAAGTTGTGACCACCCGAATTTTAAACATGACGGTAACGTAACGTGGTGTGACCGCTACCTTAAAGAACGATCTAAGGGGGGCCAATGCTTAGGATGATGGCACTGTGCTAGTTGCCTGGGTTGTACGTAGGCGAGGACGATATCTGCCCCGCATGTATCCTCTTACCGTACTCCTTATCTGCGCCCTTGCCATGCGTGCTGCAGACAACGCGGCCAACAACCTGGCGGCTCGGGAGCACGGGCTGCTGCCGCTGCTGGTGACGCTGCTGGCGGGCCTGCAGCAGCAGCGCAGCAAGAGGTGGGTGGGGCTGCCCGCACATGCAGACGCTTGCAGCCATCGCACGGCACTTGGCTGTACGTTGTTGGGAAACGAGGCCCTGCGTCAAGCTACGGCCCAAGATCATTATCAGATAGCTCAAGTTAGCACCCCCTTTCGCCCTCGTTTCCAAAGGTCTGATGAGCCGGCGGTGGACGACAGCGGCCCTCTGGCCGGCGCCGCCCTGGACGCGCTGCTGGCCGCGGCGCGTGGCAGCCGGGGCAGCTGCGAGGCGCTGGTGGCGCTGGGCGTTCAGCACCCGCTGAGCGGGCTGCTGGCGGAGCAGGGGGCGGACCACCAGCTGCGGACCGCAGCGGCAAGGTGGGTGGGTGGGTGGGTGGGTCGGTGGGTTAAAAGCATTGCTGCGGCAAGCTGATGAGGGGGAGCACGTACGGTCGTCTGTGGTAGGCAGGTGTAGCGCAGGGTGGGGGGCGGGGCATGTGGGGCAGGTTCCACACGTGAGGTGTTTCCGGGTAGGTGAATGATGGTTGCTTGCCGTGTGAAGGATTCCGCAATCGCCCATGGTACAATACCGAATTATGACTGGTTACCGTACTTACTGGTGCACTGCTGTGCGTTCGTGCGTGTCTGCAGGGTCCTGACCGCCATGGCAGAGGAGTGCCCATCAGGCCAGGCGGGTGCAGTTGCCCTGGGCGTGGTCCCTGCAGCGACAGCCTGGTTGCGGGAGCTGTCACGGGGGGAGGGCGACGTGAGCCCGGCGGCGGCGGAGGAGTGCGCGGTGGCGCTGGAGGCGCTGCTGTATGCCCTGCTGGCAGGAGGCAGGATGGGCGGGGCCAACGGGGGCGGAGGTGGCAGCGGGAGCGGGAGCGGGAGTGTGTTGGCGGTGCATGCTGGCGTCAAGGCGGCGATGCTGGGGGCCGAGGCGCTGCCGACGCTGGTGGTCTTCTTGAAGAGGGCGCAGGGGGAGCACGCGGCGGCGGGCCGTGGCGGGCGGAGGTCGTTTGGCGGCGCGGCGGCGGCGGCGGCGGCGGCGGGTGTTCCGGGGTCCGCGGTGGGCGCGGCGGCGGTGCTGACGCTGCTGGCGGAGGGGGATGTGGACATTCAGAACGAGCTGGCGACGGAGGGGGCGCTGGCAGCGGCGGCGGGGATCGTGCAGGACGGCGACGGCGCCGCCGCGACGGCGGCGCTGGGCCTTGTGTCCGCCATGCTGCGGCGCAACACGTACGTCAAGAACACGGCGCGGCAGGGCGGGCTGCCGGCGGCGCTGGTGGGCGTCGTACGGCGGTGCGGCCTGGCGCAGAGCGCGACGGCGGCGGCGGCGGCGGCGGCGCTGGCGGAGCTGGTTTCGGGCAACCACCAGAATCAGGAGGTGGTGACGGTGGAGGGCGGGCTGGATGTGGCGGTGGGCCTGGCGAGGGAGGCGGTGGCGGCGCTGCCGCTGGCGGCGGCGGCGGCGCTGGACCGTACGGCAGGGGAGATCAGCCTGGGCGGCGCGGGGACGCTGGCGCGGACGTCGTCGCACGGGCCGGGCGAGTGGCGGGCCAGCGGGGACGGCAGCGCGCCGGCGGTGAGTAATAGGTCGGCAGCGGCGGGGCCTGGCGGCGCGACGGCGGCATGCCGGCTGGTGCGGGCGCTGTTTGGGCTGCTGGCGGCGAGCGTGGAGCTGCATTCGGGCAACAGCGACTACGTTCGGGAGCTGGGCGGGGTGACGGTGGTGGGGGAGTTTCTGGTGGCGGGCGTGGAGGCGCTGCTGGCGGCACGTGGCAACGGCGGCGGCGGATCGCGGCAGCGGGCCATGGTGGCGGCGCTGTCGCCGGCGCTGGCGGCGGCGTGCGGGGCGGTGGTGGCGCTGTGCAGCGACAGCGAGGCCAACCAGAGTCGCCTAGAGGTGGGTGTGGGGTGCGTCACAAGCGTGCGTCACCTGTGGGATAGGCGTGGAGGATGCGGCAGAACCTCTAAGCATTGCAGGCGGGGCTGCGGCATGGCCAGCCCTTGTAATGCTTCCGCGATCACCTTGCGCCCGTCCTGTCCCGCCCGCAGGAGCAGCCCGGAGTGGCCCTGGCGCTTTTTGAGCTGCTTGTGGTGTCAGGTGGGACGTAGAACGGTGTTGGGAAAACTCAAAAAGAGACAGACACATGGATGGTATGAGTTGGGTCTTGTGGCACAACCGTACACGCACTCGCTTCCTGGCCTGCAATTGCTGCCTGTCATAGCGAAGACCTTCAGCAAAGCGCAAGCATGCACCTGACCGTCGCAAGCAGCCAAGGCCGTGGAAGCTCAGGACAGCACGTGGCAGCCGGGGTACCTTACTCACCGATCCTTTACCCCTATCGCAGATGCGCCCGTGTCCGCCGCCGCCGCCAAGGCCCTGGAGTGGGTGGCCGTGCGCTCCTCGGGCCAGCAGCTTGAGGCCCCCTCCCGTGAGGCCTTCGAGGGCGACATGGTGGACCTGCTGGCCCTCGCGCTGTACGTGCCGTACGGTACGGCAGCGGCGCGCAGTACGGCGCCGCCTGTGAACGGGCACGGCGGCGGCGCGCAGTACGGCGGCCGGCCGTGGCACGCGCGCGTGACGGCGCTGATGCCCGCAGACGGGCTGACGGCGGCTGCGGTGCGTGACGCAGCGAGTTTGCTAACCGCGGTGGCGGATACAGCTGACTGGATGGAGCAGCAGCAGCAGCAGCAGCAGCAGGCGCAAGGCCAGGGGCAAGGGCAGGGGCAGGGGCGGGGTACCCTGCCGAGCCGCGGCTCGGGGGGTATAGGGGCAGGCAGCAAGGCGGCGGCAGGGCCGGGGGCGGCGGTGCAGGCGTCAGGGGGTTCGGGCTTGGGCAAGCGTGTGGGCGGTCCCCTGCCCTCCTTGGAGTCGTTGCCACAGGAGCAAGCCACCATGGATGTGGGGGGAGGCCTGGTGCTGCATGGGGGGCTGACGTCGGGCCGTCACTCAGCGCCTGTGGGGGGCGTGGCCTCGTCAGGGGACGTGTCGGGCATTGGGCTGGTGGGAGCGGGTGCGGGGAGTGGTGGCTTGGGGGCTGCACCAGGGGGCGTCTTGGGCCACGCGGAGTGGGGGGCGCTGGCGGGCCGTGCGGCGACGGCGTTCCAGCGGATAGCGAACGGGCCGCTGCTGATGCAGCAGCAGCAAGGGGGGCAGCAGCAGCAGCTGCAGGCGGGGGTGGCCGTGGCCGTGGGGCAGGGGCAGGGTGCGGGAACTGGCGGCGTGGGTGCAGCGGCGGCGGCGGCGGCGGCGGAGCGGCGGCGGCAGCTGGCCTGGGTGCTGTTGCTGCTGGCGGCCAAATCCCAAGCGCACAGGTGAGGGCCTGAGACCGTGACACCGGTAGCCGCATCCCCTTCCGCTCGTGCGTCTCTCTTAGCACCTTGCATCTCTTCAGGCGGGCTGCGCTCTCACTGAGAGTGCTCTGCCTGGCAACCCTGCCTGCACGCCCTGTGAACCCCGATTGACCTTCCCCGAACCATGGCCCCTGTCCCTCAACCCCCGCCCCTGATCCCCCGACCCCTGATCTCCTGACCGCTGACCCCTACCTCGACAAACCCCATGCCCCTAGGTACCGCATGCGCCGCCTGGTGCGCACCTCGCTGGTGCCCCTGGCGCAGCAGCTGCTCAACGCGGAGGCGTGCAGGTGGGTGTGTCGGGAGGGCAGGTGCACAGCGTGTGGCAGCGAGAAGTGCTGGCCTGCTCATGTCAGCTAGGGGCGCTCACCATCATGTCAGCACAGAATCATGCTGAGATGATGGTGATGCCTGGGTTCGGGCCCCTTGAGACCGCCCCGTACAGGGAGGCACCGGCATCCACACTCGCGGCAACTACTGACCCTGCCGAAGTGTCTTTCCCTGCAGTCGTTTTCCGGGGCTTGCCTTGAGCTTGGGCTGGAAATTGCAACCCTATTGACCTGCTGTGTGTCTCCCTCCTTTCTGTCTCTCTGCATCAGGGCCCAGCTGGAGGCGGCGGCCGAGGCCGCAGCCGCCTCCGCGCCCCCCGCCCCGCCCGCCCCGCCGGGTTCCCTGCTGCCCCCCATGACGTCCGCGGCCCTGGAGTCCACCAGCAGCGTGGTGGGCCGCCTGCCCACCAGCATGCCGGCAAGAGAGGTGCGCCAGGGGTGGTGCAGGCAGCACGGCTGCATGGGTCGCAAGATGAGACACAGCTCCACAGGTGTAGCGGGCGGCACGAGGTTTGCAGATTTGCCGTGTGAGCACCCTTTACCATACAGGTGGAACACCTTGTGTGGTATGGAGGCCCGGGTGCCCACCAGCATGTTGGCACGCGAGATGCGAAGGAGATGGTGCGCATCGACACTCCAGGGACGTCATTGATTTGAGGGATTGAGGGAAGCCGAGTGGCATGTACGACACTGACACCCTTTACGCCTCGTGCCCTGCGGTAGCGAAGATAGATGGTTCTCATCGTTGCTCAACCCACCGCAACCCCACCTCGGACATGCAGGACCCTGCCGCCGCTGCGGCATCCCACGCGCAGCCGCCGCCCGCCATGTACGGCGCGACACGTGGCGTGCCGCCGTCGCCGCAGCACGGCGTGCCGCCACGGCCGCCCCTGCCGTCGGGCCAAGCGGCTCCCGGGACAGCACCCGCACCCGCGCCGACACACAGCGTGGGCAGCAGCCCGTCCAGATCGTCGCGACAGCAGGACACCGTTCCAGGCGGGGGAGGACCGTACGGCACCCACAGCACCTCCCGCCCTGCCTCTGCTCCGCCTTTGAGCACAGAGCTGCAGGAGCCGCAGCCCTTCGCCTCTGTGCAGCAGCAGCACCAACACCAGCTGCAACAGTCGCCCGCCACATCCCCCTTCAAGCCCGCCAGCCCCGCCTCCCGCGTCAGCGTCAACACCCCATTCGGCTCCCCAGCGGCGGCGGCCGCCGCCGCCGTCGGCAGCTCCCCGCCCGTCGCCGCCACTCCTCCAGCCGCCTCCGCCGCCGCCAGCCCGGCCACCCCCGCCGCTGCCGTCTTCGCCGCCTCTCCTGCCTCCACCGGCACCCCTGGCTACGGCAGCGGCACCGCCGGCCGCGCGCGCAGCGCCGGCTCCGCCGTCGGCGGCGCCGCCGACATGTCCCGCCGTTCCTCCAGCGGCCTTCCCGTCACCCCCGCCGGCGGCAGCGGCTCCGGAGCCGGCACCCCCCGGCTCAGCCTCACCGGCGCCGCCATGGCCGCCTACAACCCCGGCGCCACCGGCAGCGGCAGCGCGCACCCCTCCCGTACCGCCAGTCCCAGCCGAGCCCTGCGCTTCACGTCCGACGGCGTGGCGGCGCACGGCGGGGGCGGCAGCGGCGGCGCCGCCGGGATGCCGTACGGTAGCAGCGGCAGCGGGCCGCCGAGCGGCAGCGGCATGCCGCGGTTCCAGGCGTCGCCGCAGCACTCGCACCCGCCGCAATATCAACAACAACAGCAACAACAACAACAGCAGCAGCAGCAGCAGCACGCGTTTTACGGCACGCCGGTGGGGCAAGGTGGAGGAGGGGCACGCGGAAGCAGCGGTGGCGGCGGGCCGGTTGGCGGCAGCCGTGCGGACAGCAGCATCATGAGCGATGACGATGAGCTGGCCATGATCCAGCAGGTAAGAGATAGGTTCCAGTGTTGCATGTGCGCCGTTTTTGCTTTGGGCCATGAAGCTACAACCGCAGCTTGACACCAGTGTGATGCCGAGCTTCGTCATTGTGCTGAACCTGCAATGCATGCTTACTCGAACCCAACACGACCCTGTGCTACCCTGTGCAAACCTGAACGGCTTACCCCCAGGAGGTGGCGCTGCTGGCGCACAGCACCATGGGACTGGCCTCGGGCAGCGCGGGGGGCAGCGTGCGGGGTGGCAGCCAGAACCAGAACCAGAACCAGCACCAGCAGCAGCAGCCGGGCCTGAGCCCCAACAGCTCCCCCACGCGGTGGGGTGCCCCCAGGAGGTAATGATGGCCCAGGCCGTGTGCAAGGGAGTGTGCGGCAAGAGTTGTGTTCCTGGTGCCGTGCAGAGGGTGGTGGCGGTGGGGACAAACAGTCGCCTGCGAAGTGTGGGCTCGGGTAAGCGAGTGGAATGCGCCCAGGAGGTGATGATGGTGTAGGCTGTGTGCAAGGGGGTGTGGTGCAAGAACCCGTGTTTGTTCGTGGTGCCGTGCAGAGGGCTGCCTGGGTAGCCTGCCGTGGGTTGACTGGAAAGCTGTCTGCGCAGTGCGCTTGGGACTAGGTGCTCTGTCCACATGAGAACCAAAGCCAGACCCATATTTCGTGTTGCTAGCCAGCCTCATTGGGGCTCAAAGCAGCGTGCGGCATACGGGGCGTCGGATGGTGCAGCATCGTTTGCATCGGATGAACAGTAGGTTGTTGGAGGGCTCGCTGCATTTGGTGTGACGCTGTGGCCGTGCCTGTGGCGAAGCACAGGTACGGTGCGCTGGAAGCGCTGCCATTGGTGCTGAGTTGGTTTCGGAGCGTGGGATTGCGTGTATTACCGTGGGTGTCTCGTACCATGGCTAGCAGCTACCGGACAGGCTCGTGCCACGCGGTGAACTCTTCACAGGAGACACACGATGTTGCAGGAGCAGTTAGTGGGCCGCCCCGCGGTGCAGCTTCACGCTTGCTGTGCGTGGTTTAAGTGGCGAGTCGTCAGCAGGCTGTGTCTGTTAGCTATCGGATAGTCCAGGCTCCTGCAACATATGATGTATATCGTAGTCAGTTTTAATGGCGTGGACGGGTCCCAATCTCCTTGCCTCCCACGCACGCTGACCACGTGGGGGAGGCAAGGTGCACGATTTGGCCGTTTTTGACCCCCCTGGAAACATGGGTTTGCCACGGCGTTCAGCGTAGGAAAGCACATAGTGTTCTTATATATATGATATAAAAGTATAGTTTACGCTGTGTGCACGGGGCTGAACGCCATGGCGGCAAGTGTCTGTCAGGGGGTGGAAGATGGGGGTTGTGAGCCTGCCCGGAACGGCGCAAGGGGGCCCTTCACACACCACAGCCGTCCAGTCCGCAAACAGCAACAGTACAGCATCATTATATGATGTCAAAGCAACACATTTTGTGCGCTGGCGCTTCTGGACGCGATGGCGCACATCGCCTGCCGCATGCTATAGGGTGCACGCCTGTCCGTGTGACACGTGCCGACAAGCACGCTTACGGTGTGCCAGGGCTCCACGCCGCGGCACTGGGGTGTAGGCAGCGGCACCGGCTTTACGGCGCAGGACAGCAGCAGTGGTGAGGATGGTCGGTCACAGGGTGCTCAAGTGTTTCCTGACCGCCACCCCTCCACAGCCACCCGCCGTGCAGGGCGTGCCAGCTGGGACACGGAATGCATCCGATTCCTGGTTTGCAGCTTGGCTCCCCCATGCTCCGTGCGACTGCTAATAGCGATCAACTCGTTTCACTTTATAGGCGATCAGAAGAGAGGACAAGTGCTTTGCCGCTATTGCAAGCGAGCGGTTGTGACGCTCTCTTCTTGGAAGCCGAAGAACGCTTTCGATACTACCGGCACAGACAGGAAGCTGGCTCGATCTCTGCACTGACATCAGAGTTGTACGCGCAGTTTAATTATTTTGTCACCGGGCAGCTCCCTGCACTGCAACGGAACTTTGGCCCTTCCGCGAAAGTCGCTTCCTAACACTTAGCTCTAGGACCGCAAACATGCCGCTCGCGATCACAACCACATGCTCACAAAGCGTGGCGACGCAGCGAAAGGTGTGGGCAGCAGGCGGTGCCCAAGCGCGCGCATTGGCGTTAGGGCTGAGCGCTCACGTAACTGTGCGCATTCCTTACCAGGTATCATCGCGAAGCACAATGATGCTTCGGCCGCGTCAGTCACTAGGTGAGCGCCTGGCGAATGACAACCCGTGCATCGGAGTCCAGTCTCACCGTCTAGAGACCCTACACAACCAGCCGCTCTTCCACCCACCTGCCCCCACCTGCCCCGTGTCTGTCCTTGCCCGTTAAAACCCTTCGCCACTAAATCTCCCTTTCCTAGGCACCAGCGGCAAGACTTCTTTCAGCGGGCGCAGCATGGGGCAGGTGCCAGACAACGGCTCAATGCGATGGAGCATGTCGCAGTGGCTTGAGAACAAGTAAGCAACACAGTATGGCCGTGCCGGACCCCCGCAATGCGTCCTTGCAATCCAAACAAGCCGAGGAAGCCAATACTTTGTACCAGCATGCGCACAGCAGCGCAGCAGCGAGTCCGATGTGACCCTTGGCCCGAGGCAAGGGCATGCACGCTGCACGGTCTTCACAGGCGGGAGGCAGGGCTTCCCTCGGGCTTGGCAGGCACCAGGCGGCGCCCTATCACAGGGGGTTCGGGTTGCGCAACGCCACCGCCACAACCCGCTACTTTGCAGCCCACCGCGCCCAGTTGGCCCGCCTGTTACCTGCGCCCTGAACTTCCACCCACACGTGTTGTTCGGCACAACACGTGCCCTCCGCACCCGGCACCCACACGCGCCCACCGCATCGCGCCCCTGCCCCAGGGGCTCTGTGGGCGTCCCCTGCGTGTCCTGTACGCCAGCCAAACTCCCAGTCAAACGTGTCGCAACGTGCACGTGTCCTCATCTCACACCCACACAGGGGCTCGGTGGACGTGCCCGCGCCCCTGGAGCAGTGCTGGGCCATGTGGGATGATCGCGAGCGGATACCGCAGTGGATGCCGTGGATCAAGTCCGTCAAGGTGGGTTCATGACGAGGTTTGCACTGATAGATTGGAGCTTTGCTGCAGGAGAGACGAGATGCTGGTTGTGCCCATGCACAGCTCAGCGAGGGCACTATGCCCCGTCAGGACGAAGAAGGGTGTAGGGCGCGTGGGGCGGGCACGTGTCGAGGGCCAAAAGGCGCCCCGGGCGTCCTGGATGCCCAGTGTGCAGGGGCTGCCGGCCGCCTGATGGCCCGACCGGTGTCTTAACGACAGCCGCGTCCCCCCCGGCGCCCGCGGGTGTCGGGGACAACGACCCCCGGCTGTGTCCCGCTGGACGGGTGTCCTGACCACAGCACCACACTCGCGTTGCCCCCGGCGCTTCCAGGTGCTCCTTGGCGCCGCTTTTATACACCATTCGTTTCCACTTCCCCCCGGTGCCCCCAGGTCCTGGACAGCGACCCCCGGCTGTCCCGCTGGACGCTGGCCACCCACCAGTTCGGCCGCGATTGGGAGTTCTCGTGGCTGGCGCGCAACCTGGCGCCCATCAAGAACAGCAAGATCCATTGGGTCTCGGAGCGGGGGTCGGCGTCGCTAGGTGGGGGCGCGAGGGTGGTGGCTGAGGGACGGGGTGCTTTTACGTGGGATGGGGGCGAGGTGGCCAGGGGCACGTGCGCTTCGCTACCAGGTGCGCCAGGCAGGACCTTCAGTTTTACACCAGACGAAAAAAACACAACACAGGACCTTCAGTGATGCGTGGCGCCGAGGAGCATGGAGCATGGAGCGGCTTTCCTCTCCCCCGGGACATGGGTGTAGCCGCATCGCCTGCTCTGGCCTGCCCTGGACCCGTCGGCCTGAGGCCCCTCCTCCCGTGGCCCTGTTGTCCCGCGGCAGGCATCGAGATCGCCAACCGCGGCCAGATCAAGTTCAAGCGGCTGTCGCCCAGCAGCTGCAACATCACGCTCATCATCTCCTACGAGGTGCCCAACGTGCTGGTGCCCTTTGCAAATGTGAGGCTGCACGTTTAGGCACGTAGCATACCGGTAATCGTGCGAATATCTTGGTGGCCTTCGCAAACGGGAGGCTGCTGCAGCTGGCACACGCCTCCGATCTGCTTGTTGTAATTGTTTTTGCGCAGCGCAAGCGTGAGGCTGAATACATGCGACTATGAGGGTCCTGCGCCATTGGTTGCCGCTTATGCAGCACACTGTGCACAACTGCGCACGACGCTAGCTGGCCTGCAGTTAGCACGTTATTGACTGGCCTGGCTGCGGGCAGCTGCCCACCCATGCCGGTAGCTTTTGCTGTACGGCAACTCAGGTGCACAGCCAGCCTCCCAGCCCTCATGCTCACCATCAGCGCTGTTGTGATAATTCTTGCTCCCTGCCCCAGGCCCTAACGCCGCTGGTTGAGGGCATCATCCAGAAGGACATGGAGCGGTTCCGGGAGCTGGCCACAGGGGAGGGGGCGGCGGGGGGCCAGGCGGTGAACGCGCCCGCCAGCGCAGCCACAGGCAAGGCGTCGGCGTAAGGAGGCATCAGCCGTGGCAACGGCCTGAGCGAGGGAGTACCGCGTGAAAGGCGTCGGCGTAAGGAGGCATCGGCCGTGGCAACGGCCTGAGCGAGGGAGTACCGCGTGAAAGGCGTCGGCGTAAGGAGGCATCGGCCGTGGCAACGGCCTGAGCGAGGGAGTACCGCGTGAAAGGCGTCGGCGTAAGGAGGCATCGGCCGTGGCAACGGCCTGAGCGAGGGAGTACGCGTGAAAGGCATCGGCGTGAGGGAGACATCGGCCGTGGCATCGGCCTAAGGGAGGCTTTTTGAGGGTTGAAAAAGCTGGGAGTACGCTGCTGTACTTCTTGGGCAGAGCTGACTGCTCAGACCCCAGGTGGGGAAGGGTGGCTACAGCGGGGCGGAGAGTGGAAGAAGGCAAGGCGCTGCAGGGGCCGGCGTGCGCTGGGACGGCGATGGCTTTGCGGATGAAGAATGCGTTTTGGTTGAACTGGTACTTGGGCGGCTCTGTGAGCCCACTTGGTGTAAAGGGCGCTATGTATTTGCGGACGGTGTATCAGTAGGTCGGGTCTGGTGAAGCTGTGTACGTGCGGGGGCTGGTTGATGCACGCAGTGGCGCAAGAGGTGGTGTCTGTGAGGGGAAGAGTCGAGCTCGCAGGCAATACTGTTGCTAAAGACGCGGAACATTTCGACGGTGGATTAGGAAATGCATCAGAGGTGGCGCCAAAGAACCGAGGGTGATGCGCGGCGCCAAGATAGACCAGAGGGTGACCAAGGGACTGACTGGCTCCCGATGAGCGCGAACAGGGGCATCGGGCCAAGTCAACGGAAAATCCAATGTGCAACCCAGTAGCCCCACCAGGCATGTTATATGCCCATTTAAACGGTATGTCGCATGCAACCAATCCTAGGACGACTCAGACCGCGGTGGCGCAGCTCTGTAAGCGCCCGCAACGCTGGGCCTCGACGCTGCAGCTGCGGTATCTGCTCCTTGCAGTGGCCCTTATTCAGCTATGTCTAGCATTTACAGCGGCATCTGTGCTGCTGGAGTCGGATTCGGCTACGGGGGACCATGACTTCGATGCGAGGTTGGAAGCAGCCGGAGGTCAAGCCCTAACGCAACATGCACCCGAGTCGGCGTCGCCAGAAGCAGGCTTTACAGATATCAATGACTTGCTGGTACAGCACTTTGACCTGGTGCTACGGGTCGGGCTGTGCGAGGAGGTTGAGGATGTTGCGCGCAGCACGGCGCGCGGGATGACCCGCGGGTCGGAGGCACCACCGCAAAGGCTACAGCGCAATGACGACCTCTCGAGCAGCAGCAACAATCCAGGCGTGAGGACTGGAGGAAATGGTCCAACAGATCAGGGAGCTGTGTCAAGTGGCGATGGGCATGATGCTGGAGGCGGCAGCAAAGGGGGTGCAGGCGGCAGGGAAGTGAGCGTGTGCCTGTGGCGCTACTGCATCGGCACGTCACAGCACGGTGGTGAGTGGGTGGGTGCGGACGCGGGCGGTGTTGAGGCCAGCAACGGCCAGCAGCAGGATGAGGACAACGCCGGAGAAGGGCAGCTGAGGGTGCAGCTGGTGCGGCGCTTTGTGATGCCTGCGCGCAGTGCCGGGGGCGCAGTGAATTCCACAGCAAGCAGCGGTCCCGGCGGCAACAGCAGCAGAAGCAGGAGCGGCGGTGACGAGGACGGTGGCGGCGGCAGCAGCGGAGGCGTGCCTGAGGCCGCCGGCACCACTCGTCTGACGGATGAGGAGCTGCTGCCGTACAACAGCATGTGGCCGTTGGAGGCCCTGTCGTACAAGGCACACGTGGTGGCCATGCAGCTGTGCGCCGGCATGGGGCAGGAGCAGCAACAGCAGCAGGGACCGGGGCAGCAGCAGCAGCAGGTGGACGGCCCTGTCAACGTAGACGAGGAAGGGCAGGCGGTGGAGGGCGATGAGGAAGAGGACGGAGACACAGGAGCACGGCGGCGGAAAGGGAGGCAAGCGCGGGAGGCGGCAGGGATGCATGGGCATGCGAGCCCCACGTGTGTGGTGCTGACGGACAGGGTGGAGTGGGTGGCGGCGGGGCCTGGGAGAGACTCCCTTGCCGCGGCGCTGGGGCGGCGCAGCAGCAGCGGGCCTGAGGCGCTGGCGGCAGAGATGGCGCGACGGGCCGCGGCGTGTGCGGCTGCCGGGTGTCCGGTGCCCAGGAGGCAGCAGGAGGAGGAGGAGAAGGGGGAGAAGGAGGAGGGGGAGAAAGGGGAAGGAGAAGGTGGTGTACGGGAGGCAAGGGGGGGTGACAGCGTGGCGCAGGAGTGGCTTAGACACGTGCGGGACGCGGAGGGGGTGGACAGCTGCCTGGGGTGCTGGGGGCCGCGCCCGGCGTACCACGTGGTCCCGTGGCCGGGGGTGCACAGCCGGGGCCACGGTGAGGGAGGTGCACCTGCAGCTGAGGGAGCACAGGGAAAGCAGCCGCAGCGTGTTGGGTCTATCACGTTTGATCGTGACCCTGGTGGGCGGAGGTCCGCGGGTCTCGCTGGTATTATTGGCGATGGCGCGGCTACCGGCCATTCGGGGTCTCGCCCTGACGCCGACATAAGTATCTCAGACACCAGCAACCCCGCCTCCAGCAGCAGCAGCAGCAACGCCATGGACGCTACCTCCCGCCGTTGGCTGCACGACATGCGCGTGGGCTTGCACACGTGGCTTGGCGCACTGGGCGGCGGCGGTCACAGGCGGCGGCGGCGGCTGGGCGGCGGCGGCGGCGGCGGCGGCGGTGGCGCTCCTGTGGCATGGCGGCACGTGCACAGGGGAGGTCCCGACCACGGGTGGTTCCCTGCGGACGCCTTTGCAGAGCCCCCAGCAGCAGCTGAGGCTAACACACATGCACCGAACTCACCAGCCGATCATGCGCACCGTCGCGGGCCGTGGGATGTGCTGGCCCTGCCGTCGGGCTGCTCGGGGTGGACGGCATCAGCCATGGCCACCACTGCAGCAGCCCCACCGCCTGACCACCGACGCCAACAGCAGGAACAACACGAGCACGGAGATGCCAAAGCGCATCCACACACTGCTGATGGTGGCGATGAACCAGCTGTCGCCCAGCTGCCGGGCTGTGTCCTTGCCTTCAGCGCACACAGCGCAGCCCGCATGACCCGCAACCTCTCAGACCTGTGGTACCCCGCCGTAAATACACCCTTCTACGCACGGCTGGAGCAGCTGGCGAGGCAGGGGAGGGTCTCCCTTGGTGTGGCCGTGCCGGGGGGCCACGTGTCGCATGCGCACGGCCCCATGGTAGCAGCAGGGGCTGCGGCAAGGAGGGCGGCGCACGCGGCAGGAGCACCAGGGGCATCAGCTACCACTCAGCATGTGTCTAGCCCTGCGGACAGGGTGGCGGCGGGGCTAGGCAATAGCCAGGTGGCAGAGGCGGTGCGGGCGGAGCGGCGGAGGCAGAGGGAAGAGGGGCAGGAGGGGAGGGCGAGGGAGGAGGGTGGGGGGCAAGGGGATGGGTCCGAGGGCGTGGGTAGCCGTGCCGATGTGGTGGGAGCAGGGGCAGCGGCGGCGGGTGGGGCTGGAGCTTTGGTGCAGGGGATTGGAGGAGGTGGCCTACGGCCGCGGCGGCGCTTCCTGGTGTACACGTGCGCCGGAGACCAGGTGGGCGATGGGTGGGAGACCACCCTGGAACGACGTCAGGATGCCAGCCGGGATGGGATTGGGGCCATCTGTCTACTGTACACGTGCTGTTTGGCGCTACCGGTGTGCGTAGGGTGCGCCGGCCTCGCGGCCCAAAAGTATGACTCGCCTGGTCCTCGTCAAACCTCACCCCATGCCGCGGTCAAACCCCAACCCTCGGTTTCCTCGCGTTTTACGCGTAGCCCGACCCCTCCCCATGCATCCCGCCCTACACCACCAGAGCGTCTGGCGCACCTGGGCCGCCTCCCCCGCCCGCCCCTACGACCTCATCGTGGCCCACTACGGCAGCGCCTGCATGCCCTGGGAGCAGCCCACATGCACCCCTCCCCCCTCATCCCCCACACCCTCCACACCTTCCCACACCACCACCACCACCACCACCCCCCCCCCCCCCCCCACCACCACCCCCACCCCCCCCCCCCCCCCCCCCCCCCCCGCCCCCCCCCCCCCCCCCCACC
>VFQN01004156.1_pt1 | contig 19481 bp, 10 predicted proteins | sample 3512371 | NCBI WGS metagenome assembly VFQN01 (sample SAMN10412370, study PRJNA504923) | tailings metagenome | isolation source: Replicate 2 from Balatoc abandoned mine | place: Philippines: Itogon, Benguet | collected 2017-08-28 | reverse complement strand
CAGCTCATGTCATTATACAAAGAGCTTGTTTCTTTCTATATATTTTCTTTATATCAACTAATGCTATTATCACTGGAATATTTCGTCAATAATTGTTTTTTTAATAGTTCATCTTTGCTTCTTGCGTAGGTTTGTATTTGTATCATGAAGAGAACTGCACGATTATAATCTTCGAATTTTAGATAATAATATCAGGAGACCAAATCATTTTAGTTCTATTATTTAGACAAGTAGATAGAGTTTATATTCAGATAGGAACAGCGAGAAAATCGGGTGGAATCATAGTAATCGAAGACAATTAACAAGAAAAGTGAACAAAAAAAAAACTAAAAGAAGGGAACAAATCGCACTAATATAAAATGTTGTGACTAATATAATAGATTCTTCGTAAACAATGTTATTATATTTATATATTGAAATAAAAAAACAACGAGGAACACTAACCATGATTGTAAAATTCTCCATACTAATTCAGCAACAATTCATATGAGATAGAGGTGAGGGCTATAAAATCTGCTCTCCTCATTCAACAAGATTGGGAGTGATAGGATTACTTGAGATGTTGTAACAACAAAATCAGAAAGAGCTAATAGGTGATGCTCCTTCAATAAAATATCAAATTTTCATCTTTCTCTTCCTCCTTCCCCCTAACTTAATTCATTGTTGTCAATTTTTCATTCTGCTGAGTTTGAGAAAAATTAATATCATCGAGACGTGAACAGATAAAATGAAAGAATTCATCTATATTTAATGGCTTTGGCATGACACGATCAGCACCTGCTTGTAAGAATCTATCAGCATCTTGTTTCATGGCGTTTCCCGTCACTCCAAGAATTAAAGGATCAAAACTGTTTCTAATTTCTCGAATGGCTTTCGTAGCATCTAAACCATTCATAATAGGCATTTGAGAATCCATCATGATTATATGATAAGGTTTCTCTTCTATTAAAGCTTTCTGATAGAGATCAATTGCTTCACTGCCATTTTCAGCTTCATGGATTGTTTCAAATTTTCCTTCCATAACACGACGAATAACTTTACGATTGATAGGAGAGTCATCAACTAAGAGAATTCGCAAGTATCTTAGCTTATGACGGTATAAGGCGATGTCAAACTATGAAAATAATCAAATATCAGTTTAGATATAAAACTTTTGCACTTACATGATTCATTCCGTTTAAATTCTTTTTGGACTTGATATATTTGGTTTCCATTCTTATAATAGGTAAATCGGCGACAAAGGTTGCCCCTTTACCCTCTCCCTCCGAATATACTCCGAGCCTTCCACCATGAAGATGCATGATATTACTTACAACTGTAAAAGAATCATTCGATTAAAGAATAAAAATATGATACTGGTTAAGAATCCTTACTCCATAGTCCTAATCCAGATCCCTGACCGTTTTGAAGTTTTTCAGGTGAAAATTGAATAAATTGATTGAATAACATCTTTTGATTTTCCTAAACAATAAAGATGAAAAAAGGAAAAAACAATGAGGAAATCATTTACTTACCAAGCTTATCCCAGCTCCTGAATCCTGGACAGAAACTCTCACATATCCTAAAGGTGGTGGTGATAGCTGCTCTAATCGATCTTGAATATTCATTGGTACTTCAGCGAAATGAATATGATCATCGTTCTTTGATAAAGGAACTAAAGTACAAGAAGTTGCCACTCTTCCTCCTTTCGGGGTAAACTTCAGAGCATTTGAAACAAGATTTCGAATGACTTGATTGAATTTCGTGACATCGACTGAGACGATTGCATCATTAACTCCTTGAGACGTAATTTCAAAATCTATCTCAGCACTCTTCGCTTGAACCCGATAGACATTGACAGCATCAGCAAAATAGTCAGAAATTCTCAATTCATTCTTTGCGAGGGTAAAGATTCCATCATCAAACTTCTCGTAGAGAAGAAGATCGTTAAGAATATCAACCGCAACATCACAGGAGTTTCTAATCTCTGTCAGAGCTTCTTCTACGGCGTTTTTCTCATGCATTATAGAGTCTTTTACTTGTTCGCTAACAAATTTTAGGCCCAGTAATGCGATATTTAAAGGTGATCGGATCTCATGCGATACATAACGAACAAATGCTCTCTTAGTTCGTAAAGAATGAAGATGTTTTTGGCTTTCCTCCTCTAATTTTCTGCTAAGCACATCTAATCTAATTGCTGTGCTTTGCTCAAGTTTAATATGCTCTCCTAATACCATTAAATCTCTTTGAAAGGAATGGGATGGAAAATCCGATAATTTCATATCAAGATTTTGCAATTCTTCCACATTATGAACCACAGGGGACATTAGAATCATTACACATGGCTCTCTTACCCCCGGATCAATCGAAGGATCTAATAGCATTAGATTGCCGCGAAAGATCACATTAGCTCCCGCCCTTAAGGCACAAAACTCCACATCAGTGCCGGCAAGAGTCAAAATAGTATCCCAACTCCAAGTTAGACCAGGAGGTGTTTGGAAGGCTAAAATCTCCTCGACTGGATATGATTCGCGAGTTGGTAAGAGATGTAAGAATTCTTTGAACTTCGCTCCATATTGAGTGATCTGCAGTCCTTTGCTAATCACAACATGAAAAGGGAATAAATTCGCAAGTCTTTGATAACTTAAACCAATTTCAGTTTGGTCTTGACGAGGGCTTTTTGGGATTTTCTGAGTAACAGATCGATTGGAAAAGGGACATTTATAAACACGATGACCACTTTGACTCGATCCACTCAAACTACTTCCTCCAATAGAACTCTGACGACTACGACTGCTATTCGAAGAAGAACTATGATCCTTCTCTTCCGTTGAGCTAATTTCCCAAAAACTTAAATTCCATGTCGTATGAACATAATCTTCCGCAGTAATTTGAGAAATCATTTCCATCTCACAAATAACATCATATAATTCACGACCAATCTCTTTCAACATCCCTACCACAACAGGTGCAAATAAAAAACCACGTTGTGAATAATAATGTAATATACATGTAGTAGTTCGATGATCTTTCTTCTCAAATTTTGTACACCAAAATTCTGGTAAATAAGAATCAGGGAATCTAGATCTTAATAAACGATGTGGTTCATTAATATTTAATAAAAATTCATGGAAATGATCACCTTGTAATAATATAGTATTTTCATAACCATTTTCACGTACAAAATTTAAAAAATTTTCACCTAATTGTTCAATTAATTTTTCTTCTTTTTGTAATGTTATTATTGATGCATAATGTATTAATGAATAAATAATTTCATCATGATAATGAACATTTTTCATAAAGGATTCACCTTGTTTTAAATTTGTGATTGATGGGAATTCTTGTTGGATTAATTTCCATTTCTCTGATCCATATTTATTGAGAATCATTGATTCAAAGGAAGCTAAGATCCATCCATACATCTTTGTAATATGCGTATAATCTTAAAATAATATAAACGAAAGAATCAATAGGATTAATTCCAAGCTTTTCTCTCTTTCTTCTTCCTGCCTCGCTGTTTCTCTCTTTCTTCTTCCTGCCTTGATCCTTCTTATCTCTTCGTTAATTTATGCTCCAATGAAAGAAGATTTAGCCATAGAATGAACGGTATTATCTTCGGTGCCTCCTTGTTCTTGTTCTCTGTTGATTGCGGGAGAGTTCTGCTGTTGGTGGCTCCTTTTAACGAACCTTTTACCTGAGAAGGAAGGATAGTCAGGCAAGAGAGGGGTGTCAAGAAGTGTGGTTTGAAGTGATGTCTATGTCATTCATTTTCTCCGTCTAGGAGGAATGCACTACAAATTCAACACCCCAACACCACCGCAGCCACCACAGTAGAGTTCGTGAGTAACGATTCGGTATCGGGATCAGATCAATATCGGCAGAATTTCGGTAGACAATTTACCGATTTCCATCCGAGTTTTCAGCTACAGTTCATTGTCTTTAGGTTATCGATTCCTTGAGAATCTAAGTGAGGGCGACTCTGTAGCATTTGTCAAAATTGTAAATTAAATTCTTCACAATTTATATCGATATCATAACATGACATCATCTTCATATTCATTTCATTTAGCCCTAGTAACTTCAATCAGCTCGGCAAGTTCTCCTGAATTATACATTTGGATCATTATATCAGAACCACCAATGAATTCTTTATTAACATAGAGTTGAGGAATCGTAGGCCAGCTGGAATAGATTTTAATTCCACTGCGAATTGTTTCATCCTCCAAGACGTTCACTGATTCAAAAGGGACACCTAAAGCCTCTAAAATTCGCACAGCAGTGTTAGAAAAACCGCTTGAGATGGTATAGGGGTTAACATGACGAGAAAATGATCTAATAATAACTTACCACTGAGGAAAAACTTTCGTTCCCTTCATAAACAAAACAACGTTATTGTTAGAAATTATAGATTCTATCTTTCTTTTTGTCGATTCATCAAGTTGATTAGCATCGTTCATCATCAATAGCGAGGAACCGGATTTCTTGAATTCGTATCTTTGTTGCAAAACACCATTTCTTTTTCCTGACACAATCCAGCGAGATGGTGGCCTTATCTGATTAAATCCAAAGACCGTAACACAGCAGAAAACGAGGAAAAGAGCAAAAAAGAGAGACCACATTCCTTTTCTTCTTTCTTTCTTGATTCTTGATAAGTAAAAGGAGATGACGCTTGCGACGAAATTTGTGCGATTTATGCTAAAATCGGTGCATTACGCTTCCCCATTCATTTCCAGTTACCGATTCATTAAAAGTGTCAAAGAATGCAAGCCAAGTCTGAAAAGATGAAGTTATCCAAGGCTGTAATGGGCATGAAATTTATGAAGAAGAAAGAGGAAGTTGAACAGAAAGAAAGACAAGAGAAGAAGTTGTTGAAAGAGCTCGAAAGTGGAAATTGGCTTGTGGACTCACTGAAAAGCTCGTCTGCGAGTGTAAAGTCGAAGCCCAATATCGTTCATAAGAACAAGCTTCATTGTGTTCGAGAGACTCAAGACCTTTACTCCACATTGCCTGGACGAAGAAGCTTTAATGGGTGTAACAAAGCCATGGAAAGGCATTATCAACAGATCATTGACACCAAATATTTTGATGTCTACATGAAGATGCGAGCAGAGAACAAGATCAGTGATGAAGGAAATGGTAGTGAGGTTGAGGATCCATCCCTGACGGAGGTTAAACGAAGGCTACAAGTGGAAGAAGATAATATAGATTATGACAAACTTGTCAGTCTCCCTCGAGGTCCTAACCAAGGTAAACGCCCAACATATGAGCGAAAGGAAGAAACAGAAAACGTACAAAGAAAGAAGCAAAAGCTGTTACCAAATGACTCTTCTTTTATCGTTGATCGGGCCGCTGTGACAGTCAATCACACGGAGCAAGAAGAAACCCCTTCAGTCCAGAAAATGAAGTACGAACTCATTCGTAAAAAAGAAATTCGCCAAAAGATTGAACAGAAGAAAAAGAGGTCATTATAATCGGGATCTAATACCTTGAGCTATTCTGTGTTTTCTTTTTCTTTTTGTGTACATTTGTCTCATAACAATAATCGACTGATACATGTGAAGTATGAGGTACTGAATTGGTTAGGAAATAAAAGGTAATTACCACACTCGATCTTACTCTTAGAGTGAGTGGAATAAATCAATAACACCTTCAAATGGGGGAAAATCAATCGAAACCGTAAACGTAGCGAAAATAAGTACTTTGATGAAGAAAATATGTACAAAAGAGGGAGACTATTCTGAATGAATTAACCGAAGGAAATAAGAAATTGTTAAGCGTCAAAGTCTTCTTCATTATATTCCTCCTCATCTCCTCCATCGCGGCTACGAGTGTTCGCTGCTAAGGTCTCCTGAATCAACATTCCTTGTTGAGATTTTAGTTGAACTGCTTTACCTGCATCTAAACCATAGGATAACCCTCCACCAGCGCCAGCATCTTCATCTTCGTCATCGCTAAGATCGTTCAGAAAGGAGTCAAGGTTGGTTGATACAACATGGGCCGCTTTCTGTGTGGTGCTCGTTTCTTGCCGGGGACTAGTTTTCGTCACACTTTTATCGGCACTGGTAGAAGGGGGTTTGTGGGAGGAAGTCTCTCTTTTCGAGACACCGGGTGGCAAACGAATATTCCATTCCTTCACCTTATCTTCAGTATCACCATCATCATACAAGATGTCGTACACTGGACCATAATCTACATCTTTATGCTGAGCTTGGACTTTCCCTTGATACCACTCTTTCCCAACCCGGTAACGTACTTCAACCGCCTCATTCACATCATACTGAAAATTGAAGATACCAGAAAACTTCTTGAAATACCTTATACGATCAGCTGGTACAGCTTTCTCTTGATCTCCATCATCGTAAGTGATACTATAAGTCGAAGACTGGCCCTCTGAGCTTGGTAGATTGACGGCCATAATGCGACCTCGGAACCAATTTTCATATTCCGCAAAATATGCCTCCACTAAATCATCGATCTTAAAGGTTGGAAGTGCTGATTCATTCTTGCTACTCAAGGCAGAATTATCATTACGAGTAGAGTCTGGTAGTGTAGTGGTAAGTTTATTCTTTGCTCGGATTTTAGATTCTTTGACATTGCTCTCGGTATCACCATCATCGTAGAGCAGAGAATAAACAATTTCACTATTGAGAAGGTCGACCGAGGTAATTGTTGCTGGATACCATTCATTATTTTCCGCATAACAACCCTCAACTTTCTCCCCAACTTTGTAGACTGTTGTTGGCTTCTCTACCTCACTTTTCTTCGGAGAGGATTGCTTCTTCTCTGATTGAGCAGAATCTGTTTTCAAGAGTGGTACAGGCGTGGCGGCACTGCTTTCTCCTAATAGTCGAATATTTTGTTCGAGAACATTTTTCTCTCTTTCTCCATCCGCGTAAGCAATCTCATAAACGTAAACTTGCTTAGCTTCTTGATAAACTGGATTTCCCTTCACTTCTCCTTTGTACCAAGTTTTCCCATTATAATACAAAGCTTCCACTTTATCTCCACTCGAAAATTTCGACAATGCTCTTGCTTTACTAATTAATCGAACTCTTATTGGGAGAACACCTTTCTCTTCTTCTCCATCATCGTAAAGGATATGGTAAGTGCCGCTTTCTTGCTCGAATGCTTCGACAACACCATCATACCACCTTCCTTTCCCACGATATTCTGCCTGTATGCGATCACCCTTCCCTAAAGGATGATCAGTTGGCATAACAGTCGCTGCGTTGCCTGTGGTGCTCATAATATGATTAATCATCGGCTTTGGTTGATTTGGAGCTTGTTGAGGATGTGGTTGTTGATGATGTTGCTGGTGGTGTTGATTTTCGAAAAGTTCTCGCTCGTCCATTGTGTGGTATTGATGCAATTTGCTGTCGTACATGTCGGATTCTTGATGGTGGTAGGCTTGAGCCGGAACCCCTACATTATGAATTACAGGAGCTGAATAATTATTGTTAAAGGTAGGAATATTCTCTGAAGGTAGTTCTTCTTCATCTCCGTCCTCGAAATCATTTTCCTCTTCTTCTAGATTTGGCTTGGAACTTTTATGCTGATTATCACCAAGATTACTGCTCTTAGAGAGACTAGGACTTAATTGAGCATATTCAGCAAGAGGCTTTCCTTTAGAGTTGAAAGTATTCTCATTTGGCATTCCTGTAGTAATTTTATCGGTAGCATTGTTATTATTGAAGGAGTCTAAATTGAAACTGTCAATCCAATTATCGCTTGGAGAAGCAGGACGAGGATTCATTAAATCTGTGGATCTATTGGGAGCCTTCCCATAACTATTGTGAAAGTCTTTACCTCGGTTATTAGCCGATTGAGGACGCTGTTTATTAGACCGTTCTGATGCACTATCGATCGATCTTGCACCGCTAGCAGTCGAAGGACGAACAATGCCGCCTGGTTTTATCATAGGATTAGTTGTAGTTGTGTTGATAGCTGAATTCTTTGTCGAAAGATTGGTAAGGATAGTCTGGTACCCAGAAGCTAAACGTTGAAGCTCCTTCCTCAAATCATCTCCTGTCTCTCCTGCCAACTTACGATTCCATTCTCTTCGACGCCTTTCGCGTGATAACTCGGCCTTCAAGTTCTCAATAACCTTTAATAACCGCTGGATTTCATGATAATACTCATCTCGTTCTGCCTCAACTTCTTTTGTATGAGTTGATCTCATATCTCTTTTCATTTGATCAATTTCATTCTCTTTCTCTGCAATAACAGTCTTCAAGAGATTTAATTGATTCTTTAATTGCCTAACTAAAATACTTTTTTCTATTTCTCTTCGTATACTTTGAGAATTAGAAGAACTAGATTTAACACCCTCTGATAAGTTTAAAAGTTGATCAATTCGACGTTGCTGCTTCATTGCTTCAGATTCTAGTCGTTGGTTTTCTGTTTTCAAGAAAGAAAGTTGTTCTTCTAATCCTAAATTTTTCTTTTTTAATTCATGAACTTCAGCAAGCAAATCTTCTCGAGCTGTAAGATTGCTATTTGCGTTGTTACTTGATGCCAAGGCATGGGAGCTAACAGGTTTATGATTCATTTCGCTTTTAAATTTATTGTTATTCGCACTCTTTAATCTTCTTTTGAGAGGATTGGCAGAAGAAGGTCGCTTTGATGGTTGATGCGGATCATGTGTAGGTTCCTCTCGATGACTGAGGGGCCGATAATCTTCTTGATTTGGGTTTTGCTGTTGTTGTTCGTGGAGGGTAAGAAGATTTTTCATCAACCTACTGTTTTGATCCTCTTGAGGCTTCAGAAAAAGCGACAAAGGCCTGGACATATTCAAACTCTAATGACTTTTCCTGATTCAAACTGCATTGAGAGTTCGAAGTGTAGTCGTTTCATTTTTTAAAATAAGCGCTTTTCAGAGAAGTTGACTTTTTCGATTACATTACTTCTTCCGCTTTCTAAACTTTCTTTGAGAAGGCGATTCCAGTAGGTGATACCGAACATGCACCTGTTCTAAAAGTCTTTTCGCTAGATCGTACAAATTAATCTCATGGAAACCCGCTACCTCAAGTTCATTAATAAAATCTTGAAGTTCTTTTCCTGCTAGATGATACTGATGGCTTTCATGCAAACACAAACATCGATTAAACTGAATTTCAAATAATTTCGTCTTCGCTTCATCGACTATAGTACTCGTGGCGATATAAATCCTATTATATCCTTCAATCAAATGCCTTTGTTTCTCAATCGCGGTGCTTAGATGATCTATACCCTCGTCAAATTCTCTGTGACTACATAACATTACCCCTAACTGCACAAGTACTTCAATGAATTCTTTTTCAGGATCAGCTAGGACATAAGATGATCCGTAATATTGATATTGAAGAGTTAAAATCTTCCATATTCTTACTGAATCTTTCAAAAGAAATATCATCTCATTAGTTTCATTTGAAAGAAACATCGAAGGAAAATCTATTGTAGGTTCTAAGATCGATTCCTCTCGAAGAAAATATATAAAAAACTGATGATGTTTAAAATGATAATAAAGAAATACTTTTTGAATATTATCGTTGTTAATGATATTAGTTTGCTGAGAGATAAATGTTATGAATTCTTCTATTTCCGATAAAATCTTTCGATAATTAATTTTCTCTGCATAAAACATTAAAGACTGATTGGAACCATGAATCTCATAAACAGAAGGATTTTTCAAGGCAGTGAGTGATTCAAATCCAGCAGTTAGTACCTCTTGAACATTCCGAAGATATTGCAGACAATCACTATCCTCGCTCAGAAGTTGAACTGAAGGAATCTTGGGATCACAAATAATTGCGAAATATTGATGTGGGGACTGTAACTGGTCCCTCAATGATTTATAAATGAGAAAGCGAAGATCAGAAAGGTATGACATGATCTGACTTTCTAAAGCAACCTGCTCATCAAGGTTTCGGTGCATTTCTTGATAATATTTTAGAATCCAGGCATTTTCATCATCTTCATACTTCATAATGTCATTGATTGTTTCCCTCAGTTGTTTCAATTCAAAAGCGTTTAAAGTTTTGTTGCTACTGATTAAGGATTCTCGTAATTCGAAAAGCGAGTGAGCCCTAAGACCATTAAGCTCAATTAATGATTGTTGGAGAAAGCTTTTGGTAATGGACAGCTGCGAGGAAAGATTATTCAATCTTGAAGGATCGGATAATGAGTTACAAATCGAATTGAAACCGTGTTGGAAAATCTTTTTGCGATAAAGCGATGTTAAACCAGCAAGATGCAGTACCTGACAGCTCTCATGGTGATTCTCCCAAGAAGGAAAGTTTGTATTTATTATATCAGCATTAAGAAACAGTATACGATCTTTTACATTGAACGGAATATCTCTTTGGTATAACCAAGTTAAAGCATTTTGATCACAGCAAGTTCTTCTATCATATGTACTCCACCACAACTTTAAGAAATCTAAAGCCCAAACCGAGTTCTTAACTATAATAAACCCACTATTAGCAATGAAGGAGGTCGTATTTTTATCCCTTGACATGATGATTTCAGTGTTGCTGTTGGCATATTGCAATAGTAATTGCTCGATTGACAGAGAAAAATCAACGATCACTAAATCAGCATCGAGCCAAATAAACCATTCAATTTGAGATGAAGAAGCAAGATGGGACGATTCAATAGCTTCGGTAAGAAACTTTATCTTGTTCCATCGAGCGTCAGAATCATAAATATTCAAGTGGCGATAATCATCTTCATTATGAATTTGGAAGCTGCAAATTTCAGAATGTGACATAATAAAAGCAGCATTAATTGCGATTGCATAAGAGGCATAGTTGATGATGTTTTTGGTGGTTGAAGTAATGAAGTGATAGCGTCTCCTTTCTCGTGGAATACCTTCACTAATCTCCTCGAGAAGAGCTTTGGGTTCGGAAAGAAGGCATGCTGTATGAATATTCTCACTTAAATAGGTCAAATTCAAACTTGATGTAATATCTATCAAGATGGTTAGGAGAAGAAAAGATGGAAACAACCTCATCAATTCAAGGAAAATATTATGCACTTTCTATTACCAAAAAATTTGCACAAAAAGTCCTGCCTTGATTTTATTGCAACTATTTTATTAAGAAACACAGTTAACATGAGAAAAAACTTAGCTATCAGAAAAAAATGATATTTCTATAAATAAGTAATAAATAAAATTAAAGAAAAAGTATTGAGAATCTTCATACAGACAGAACTGCAACAAAGCTTGTCCTAAATTGCCACCGATGACTTTCGCCCTTTTCCTTGAACTCTTGGCGAGGCTTTATCCGGAGAGTTTTGAAATAAATAAGGTTTCAACAGAGTTTGTTCTACTGTTGGTTGTTGAGCATTAGTAGTATCAGCTATCATATTATCTGGCGGATAGTTGTTCGTGGTCATCGGCGCAAGTCGTTTCAAATTAACAACACTTGGGCTCTCAGCATTGGTAATATCTAACGAAACCTCTTTATACGCAACAGTCACTGGTCGCCTCATTGATGTTGGTGAACTATTACTACTCAGCATAGTTTTTGGTATGATTGGCGACAAGTCTACAGCAGGAGCATAAACTATGTGGGCATCATTCATTCTATCTGCGCCCGATAATCTGTTAGCAGTATTGGTTGTATCGCTTGAGACGAGTATTTGATTGTGATTATTTGTTGCAGGAGTAATTGCGTCTTGAGGAAGATTAACAGGCGTCACTGCAGATGTCGTAGCTGGTCGATTGGGTACCCAGTAATGCTGGGGAACATCCAAGGAACCTGACAATGATCCTCCTCCATTTCGATTGTATGAACTATTTAGATAAACGGAAGATCTTCCAAGTTTCGAATTTTGCTGAAGTAGAGGATTCGGTTCAGGAGGTTTTGGGTCGTACGCTGGGAATACATTTCCTCCATTATAAGTTGAAGCATTATAAGTCGTTTGGACTGGATCATCATCATAAAACACAGTATTAATTTGGGACCAAGATGACGGTTGCTGATTGAGCTTTCCTCGACGATCAAAATCTTTAAAATTTACGAGCTTGATTTGAACCGGAACATTAATTTTAGGTTCGGTGGGTGCCATTCGATAAGTCGGAGCAAATTTTGGTAAAGATGAATGAATACTCCCACGACGCCTCCTAGGATCAATCTTAAGGGAGCTGGCAGAGTATGGTCTCTGTTTTAATCTATCCTCTCTTTCCTTTCTCTCATTTTCGAGAGCAATCTTTCGAGCTAGCTCGGCTTGTTTCATCAATTTATAGGCAAGTTTTTTTTCTCTTTTCTTTTTCAATAACATTTCCTTGTGTTTTCGTTTCCGAATTGCTTGTTTTAAAGCATTCACAACACTTAAATTATACGCTCCTTCACTCATGGATTTTAACAATTTCGATGTGGGTTGGTTATCAACCGAAGGGTTTGACTCTGATTCATCACCAGAATCAGCTTCTTCTTCTAAAAGGTTAGATAAATAAGGGTTATTTGAACTTGATGCCAGTGCAGCTAATTGGGCATCAATTTTATCATCTAATTTCAATAATTTTCGAATGGCTAACTCACATTTTAAACGAAAACCGATGTTTTGCGTCGATTTTTCAACAAAAAATTCTTGAGGGTAGCTTTGAATAAGGGTTTGTATCGCAGGCAGGTTAAAAACGCCGTTTTTATTCAAAATGCGAATAGCCATATTAGACTCGAAGGTCTCAACACTGGTATCCATATAGGTTGAAAAGAAACCCGTCAAGTTAACACCACCTGCAGTATTCGACGAACTAATATTCATGTTATTAACTTTTTCATTAGGATTGGAAGTATCGCCTTGCGTATCTTCGTTTTCCCCTTGTGGATTATTACCTGTCGAGCCCTCTGATTCCCCATCGCTGTTTTCTTCATCACCCAAATCATTCACAGCATCCACATCGTCGAGAAAGTTATCAAAATTCTTGCAATTGTCTGGGTCATCGCCAATTAATTGGTTAACTTGGCGCGACTTGCGAGGAGATGATGCAATTCCAACATTCGAGTTGTTAAAGGTCTCAGCAGTGCCAGCGAATCGAGCGTTATATTTTCCACTTTCGCTTTCTCCCAGCACTAAGAGAGGAGAACTCGTTCCGTTGGAATTTGAATTCACAGTTAGGCGTGAAATGGCATCACTGGTATTGGGACCATAAAGTGTCTCCAGCGCTTGCTTGTAGTAGTCTATTTCTTCTTCATCTTGCTGAACTGCTTCAACATCAACTACAGGCTCTGTAGTGCTTGGCTTTCCAATATCGAAATCTGGACTCGGGAGATTCGATTGCTGCGAAGGGTTTTGCTTCCTTCCTGTGGTGATCGGGGAAGTACAAGTAATAGCTGGTGTTCCACCTTGGCTTTTGGTAGTAATATTTGCACCCGCAGCATTATTGGTGGTACTAACAGAAGTGGCAGAACTAGAGCTAATCGGATATTTCATTGTCAGTTGTTTATCCACTTCTTCTTTCCTTTTCTTTTCTTTTAAATCACGATCATATTGTAAGGTAAATTCTTTCTCATATTCTAGGTCGGCATGAGTTAAGTTTGCAAAATGATAAATTGATTGACAGATTTGCCTTCCCATTATCAATAAATCTGTCTTCTGATAGTGTGAAGCTGTTCGATAAGAGTCTAACAGAGTTAATAAGTTCGAATCAAGAGGAAGAGTACCTCCCTTCGAATTATTTGTTCGAGAGGAGACATTCGCGTTTATTGGCTCAATTTCATCATTTTCATTGTCATTATCTTCATCATCTTCATCAATAATTTCGTCTTCATTATTTCCCATGTCATCTCCACCATTATTGTCGTCTGCTATTCCATTATTGAATGCAATTTCGCCTTCATTGATGGAAGTAATTAATTTTGATTTTCTTCTTCTCAACTTCTTTGTTTTCTTTTTCTTTGGAACCTTCGCACTTGTATTTCTGCTCGTTTTTAAAGGAGAGGGGCAAGTACTTGTTCCACCACCAGAGCTCCCATCAAAATATTTTCGAAGGGTCTTCTTTTCACTGTTATCACCGTTTCCACAGAAAGAAATTTCTATGGTATAAGCTGCCAAAACACCTAAATCTCTCCATGAAACAACTCTGCCGGTTCCGAATTTTGATTTATCGATCTTAAAGGAGCAATCACGATAAGAGAAGTATCCATTAGGATTGGTTGATTTACTCAAAGTACAAAGAATTTTGGGGAAAATTCGACAAAAAATTCTTCGATGGTTTACTTCTTCATCAGATAGATTGGTTGTCACATACTTTGCATATTTATCAGGTTGTAATGTTAAATCGCAACCATAAATAAAAGAATTCTTCAATTTCGAATGTCCATGAAGATCAAGAAACAAAGCAATTGATCGATTATTCTGAATGGTTTTAATTAATTCTTTAAAGGCAACGATAACTGGATGTAAAGATGGATGGCAGTCCATAAAGCGTCGATTTAAATCAGTTCCTGCTAAAGAACAGCGATAATTACCATGGATCACACCATCCACATTAAGCATGGGCACAATTGTAAAAATAAATGACTTTCTAAGTTTTGAGGCCTCTGGCGCTTCAGAGCATAAAAATTCAATTAACCCGTGAACGACAAAAGAAGAGTTACTTTCACCGGGGTGTATTCTCCCTGATATAATTATACCAGGTTTATATTTCGATTCTACTGCCCCTACTGTTCGCTCTGTGATGGTTAGAACATCACAACGATTGCCTGCCAAAGTGTTACATAAGCTCCTTCGATGAAGGTAATTCGATGCTATGGGATCAGCTTCCAATCTCATTAAGAACCTTTGTAAATCACTATATGTATAAGGAAAAGTATAGGCAAAGTAAACCGTGTCAGGATGATCAAAAGTGTAAGAGAAGGTAAAGGTGTACTGATTACGTAATGACATTTTCTTTTTACCAGTTTTACAGGTGGTTAAACCATTTTTGTAATAACAAATATCATATCCACCATTAAACCAATCCTTTTCTAAACCATCTTTGGTGGAATAAATTGCCGGTCTCATTCCGTAGTTGTATAAAGAATCTTTCTTCTGCATATTAATTATATTGAATCTCACTTTTAAAGGGAAGTTTACAGGATTCCCGTCTATCACTTTATCAACTTTTACTGAGTAATAATACCACTGAATATTACCGTCTGTGTTAATGTCATTTCTTAGAGTTAAATCATATTCTTGATCCACGTCTGTTGGAATAGCATAATCCCCAATATGTTCTAAAGCTCGATCATTTATGATTGTTTCCCTACCTATAACTCTAGTGGCTTTTTCCAAATTCCCGCTTTCAAATTCTGAATCAAAAATGATTGAAGGGGTGAACGACGGAGGAGAAGATACTCTTAGATTTTTCACTGCACCACCACCTTCATCTCCCGACGAGCTCGCCAAGGAATTCGTACTGTAATTTCTGCGAACAGTGTTGCTCTCCAATTCTTCATTTAGCCTTTCTTGTTGTCGATTTAGATGGACCTGTAGTTCAGTTGGTCTTCTGGAGTTTCTTTCTGCTCGTTCTGCCTTGGTTTCAACGTAAAGTAATGATTCATAGATTACATAATCAAACAGATCAATTTTCTGCTCGTCACTTCCAGTTTGTTGAAAATGCTTCGTGTAGGCTTCCATTTGTTTGTAATTTACTTCTCTTTGACTTCGTGCAACAAACCATCTCGCTAGCTTTTTAGCTTGAATAGGGTCAAAGATCCTCTCACCCTTGCTCCCATACCATCCCTCAAGCTTGTTAGGAATCGATTTTAATGCTTCACCAGTGACCGTTATAGGTCCAGTTTTATTAACTGCGAAACTCTCAAACTTTAGTAAAGGAAGAGGAGGTGATAAAGGGTCGATCATCTCTTTCTTCTGATTTGGAAAGATACCGAACAGATTTGAGAACGACATTATGAACGAATCTTCTACAAAAGATATCTTGGCCAAGAATTTCTCATAATCATTCTCAAAGGTGGTCCAATCCTTTACACTACCAACTGTTACTTTTTTTTCAATGAAACTCCCCTCTTCACAACAAAAACATTTAATTTCGAGAAAGTCGATCTCCTAAGAATCCTAATTTTCAAAATCTCGTATTTATGATTAATCGAGAAAATTAAAGAATATTTGGGGTGTAAAAATCAATCAAAAGTTTGAATAATCAAAAGCATTGATTGCAACCAAAACAAAGCATTGATCGTTTTGCTTGGATTCTTGTTTCTTGTTGCGACCCCTCATATAGAAGCATCTCATTTGTTAGGTTACTCTAATCGAATCAACGTGTTGCCAATTATACAACCCCCAAGAAATGATGAAGTACCAAGGGCAGATCTTAGATGGTCAAATGCATGGAGAAGGAAAGCTCACCTATGATAATGGTGAATATTATGATGGGGAATGGGTCAAAGGTAAATTAATTGGGTGAGATGGATACAATATCTGAAAATGTAATGTAACAGGAAAGAGACATGGAAAAGGAGAATATGTATATGCTGATGGGACAAAATACATAGGTTCATGGGATAACGACAGAATTCATGGTGAAGGCACAAGTTGGTATCCTAATGGCAACAAGTATGTCTTTATGAACCCTCAAATACAAATTAGTTATCATTTTTCTTTAGGTACACAGGTGAATGGAATAACGGCCGAATAAATGGAAGAGGCAAGTTTTGAAGAATTTGATCTCTTTATTCTGTTCTAATATTTTATTTCCAGGAACCATCTATTTGGCGAATGGTGATCAATATACTGGAGAGTGGAAGGATGCTAGACGGCATGGAGTTGGAGTTTATATTTACAAGTAAGTTCTTCTATGCTAGTTGCTCTTAATAGCTTATATATCCTCTACAGCGATGGTGATCGTTATGAAGGCGAGTGGCGAAATGACGAGAGAGTAAGTTTTGATAATTTAGTTCGGGTTTTTCGAAACTCATTTTTTCTTTCACTGTAGCATGGTAGAGGAACCATGGTTTATAGTGCAGTAGATCCTGATAGTAAGATAATCGAGAAATATGAGGGCGAGTGGGTTGATGGTAAAATGCATGGGAGAGGAATCTACTACTATGCTGATGGAACTGTGTACGATGGTACCTGGTCTGAAGGCAAGATGCATGGAAAAGGTGTCTTCATCTATCCTAATGGAAATAAATATGACGGAGAATTCTTTGTAAGCTTGTTTGCTCTACTCATTCTATCACTGAGTTTTACCATCCTCTTTTAGAATGATGCTAAAGAAGGATTCGGTATTTTACAATATAAGAATGGCGAAAGATATGAAGGTCAATGGAAACAAAATTTAGCTAACGGTAAATAATTTGGTGTTCCTTCGGATTTTGTTAAACCTTTTTCTTTGTTTAGGCCATGGTAAGCTTACTTATGCCGATGGAGATCAGTATGTTGGAGAATGGAAAGATGGAAAGAAGAGTGGTTACGGTGAATTGATTTACACTAATGGAGATAAATTTAGGTAAGACTACTCGCTTTTGTTCTCATCTTCTTCTAATCTTCTATTAAATAATCTTCTATTAGTGGTCATTGGTTAGAAGATAAGGCGTCTGGGATGGGGCGATTAGACTATCAAAATGGAGATTATTATGAAGGACAGTGGGAGTTAGATCGTCGCCACGGTAAGACGTTAGCAAAGCGTTGAAGATCTACTTATTGACTCCTAATTAGGTTGGGGAAAATTCTTTTCCAATGCAACTGGTCATACTTATGAAGGATACTGGAAGAATGGTCTGAAGGACGGACCAGGAACCCTATCATTGTCTTCCGGAGATTCTTTCTCTGGCAAATGGCATCGCGGTGTCGTTGATGGTCCTGTTAATTTCAAGTTTTCTGAGAAGTCTCCTTGGAATGAGCCAGAATATTAATTTAAAAAATTGTATCATTGAGTTCTCGGAGATATTTAAAGCGTCTTTCCCTCCTTCTATATTCTACGAATTAAATGTGAAATAATAGTAATAACGTGTTTTGAGAATTTTTCATTTATTAATTTAAAAGTTAAAAGAATGAAATGATGAGTAACATCACTACATCCAAGTAAAGTGAAGTTCTTACCTGTCACCTAATCAGAAAAGCGCTTTTATCGAGTTGACTTCTCCTAAAATTTAATTTATTGGAAGAGCACGAATCAGAAGAAAATTCTATAATTGTTTGCTCTCCATTTCTTTATTGATTAATTCCAGAATTGAAATAATGCAAAAATGACTTCGACAGACTTTGAGTTAATTCAACCACAAAGTGGTAATTTATTAGATGAAAATTTGAACCATACTCTCAATGATTTAAGTTTCTCTAGAGTTGGAGACATTTTTAATGATAATGTTTATCTTGGAAAAGGTACTGTCTATCGAACATGGCATTTAGAAATACCATCAGCAAATTTAGGAAGAAGAGAGTTGTCAGCAAAAATATCCATACGATATCATAAAGTGTCGTCAATATTTGTCTTACTCGTGAATGGTGAAGCTAAATTAAAAACGAAAGCAAATTATGATGATAATAAAAAAATGGTAATACTATTTAAATTATATGATCATGATTTTGAATTAACAATTAACGTTAAATTTCCTAAATTATATTATTTATTTGATTTAAAATTAAATGATCATACCAATGATAATAATAGTATATTAGATATAAGACAACAAAAGGCAACATATAACACATTACGTAATAAAGCGTTACAACCTAAAAATGTCAGTATACCAAGTATTAGAACAACAAGCATTGATAAGAAGAATGTTGTTATCTATCAAGTTTATTGTGAAATTAATAAATTTGAAAAAATTATGGTTGAAAAAAGATTTTCTGATTTTGTTAAATTAGATTTAATATTACAAGGATTATTTTCATCAAATCATTTAAAAGATACTTTACCTGTATTACCTAATAAGATATATAATCCTTTTATTAATCAATATGATTTTAAATTTATATCAGAAAGAAGATTAAGATTGGAAGAGTATTTAAATTTCTTATTAACCCACGAAAAGGTAAATGTTTTCTACCTCAGTTCTCTTTTTCCTCTTTAAATTGATTTGTTATTAGGCTTGTACGATCACCGAAGTTTTATGTTTCTTAGGTATTGACCCAATTAACTATTCGCCTCTTGATCAATTACCTATCGAGGAAGGGAAGACTGGTGATATTCGAAGTTTCCCCTCTGATTGGTAATTCAAGGCAAAGGGTTTATTCTTTTATTTCATTATTTTTGAAGATAGTACATCAATTATCTTTACTCACTTCATCTTTTGCTTTTGGCAACTTTCAAATTATCAATTACGACCTATTTGTCTTCATTGTTTCAAATCATCTCTTTGATGTAACTGTCAACTCTATGTTCGATCGACCCCTACTATCTTTTTTTGCCACAATCGTCTATCGGATATTGTGAGGTGTCTGTAAATAATTTAAGAAATTTTCTAGTTTCCTTTCTCTGCTATGACTCAGGGAGACAGTTTCAGCACAGAATCACAAAGTCTTTTTTTTTTAAATTTATCGAAGACTATTTATTTTTTATTGGCGAT
>VFQN01004155.1_pt1 | contig 19483 bp, 32 predicted proteins | sample 3512371 | NCBI WGS metagenome assembly VFQN01 (sample SAMN10412370, study PRJNA504923) | tailings metagenome | isolation source: Replicate 2 from Balatoc abandoned mine | place: Philippines: Itogon, Benguet | collected 2017-08-28 | reverse complement strand
CGCAGCAGGCGGTCGAACTTGCGGCGGTCGGCGATGCTGGGCGCCTGCTGCCGGCTGCTGCGGAGGGTCCAGCAGTGAGGGATGGAGGAAGGCAAGCATACCGGTAAGCAACCTAGGGGCGACATGCTGACGGTAGATTCTACGCGTGCCGTGTCGCATACATAAACGGACAGCATGTGCACATTATAACCCGGCTAAACACAAAGCCGTGACGTGGTAGAGCGGAACTGTGCACATGAGCGTCCAGTGCAAGACCACAGCAGACGGCACGTGCCGGGGCTAGCGGCATGTTACTGTAAGTTGCGGGAACACCCGTGGTAAAGTCGCGCACGTCTGCAATGCTGGCCGCCTGCTGCCGGATGCTGCGGCGGGCAACAGTATCGGTGCATCGTACCCAAAAAATTACGAGCCCGTGTGAGGCCTACCGCAAGGCATGCCCGTTGCCGCAGCTCACACGGAAGGTTGGAGGATGTCACCCCGGTACGCACCAAAGGCATCCCTACCACCGGGCCAACCGCACGGCCCCATGCGCGGCGGACCCTCCCACCTGTACAGGCCGGCCAGCTGCTCCACCGACAGCCCCACGAACAGCCTCCGCGTGAGGGGCGCCCCGCTGCCGTCCCGCTCGTTGGCGTGTAGCAGCGCGTCGCTCTTGAGGATGTTGGCCTTCCTGCGCGTCGTGAGTTTATATGCAGTAAACGAAAGGATGTTGGCCTTCCCACGTGTTCCCGTACCGGTAACCGGTGGAGCATACGCAGCGTGGTTGGGTTGCGCAGTCGCCGTTGTACACGACAGCCATACCGCTGATGACGCCCCCGATGCCCCTTCCCTGGCCAGCTCCCTCCTATACAACCTGCCCTCAAGCCACCCTCCTCCCCACGCACCAGTGCAGCGCCCCCAGGTTGTCGGGCACCGTGAGGCCGCCCCTGCTCCACGGGAACAGGTGGTCCGCCTGGAAGCCGCACAGCGAGCCGCTGGCGGCAGCGTCGATGCTCACCACGTTGCCTGCAGGGGGGGTAGACCGTGGGGGCAGACATACTGATTTAGGTTCCCGTCACACTGGTTGCCTCGCCTGAGGCATGCACACATCCGCGCGGCACGTTGTACCATACGCATCCGAGGGCACTGCGCTTGCTGTTGAGCCGGATTACGGCCATGGTACGTACGCATGAACGCGCTTAATGGCGCTGCTTACTACCCGCGCTCCGCGGCGCACAGTACCAGCCCCGCCGTACCAGCGGTACCTATGACACGTACCGTACGGGTCCACCCTCAGCCAGCTGCGGTACAGGTCCGGCACGCTGTCCGCCTCCTCCAGCTCCGCCAGCTGCTGCCAGCAGTGCCGCCGCAGCTCCTCGCCGCTGGTCCGGGAGCGCTGCGTGGGGCCCTCGCGGCCGTTGCCCCGCTCGTTGGCGCTGGGGAGGGCGGGGTAGGCGGCGGCCCACCGCTGACGCAGGGCCTGCGCGAGCGTTGGTGCGAGGCGGGTTCATTTGGCGATCCGTATGGAGGGCCTCTAACTCACACTGTGGCGTGGGAGCCACTTGCAGCCGTCGTGGCTTGTGGGGCCCTACGCGCTCTACCGCCACCCTTGGTTTTCCGTAGCGAAACACCCAGTTAGCAAGACCCAACCTCGAGTGACACAGCATGCTGTTGGTAAGGAAGGACGCGCACACAAAACGCCCGTACCTTGGCCTCCGCGTGCGTTATCCGTTGGCCGTTGAACCACACCTCCCCCGGCACGCTCTCCTCGTCGATGTGGGCGTACAGGAAGCACCAGCCCGTCGCGGCGCGCTTGGCGCCGCCCTTGCCGTTGCGCCTCCCGGACCTCTTGTTCCCACCGCTGGCCTCCCTGCAAAGGGGTTCACACACGTGTTTGTTCGTCATGCTGACCGTGAAACGGCGCACATGGACGGCACGTGGCCGGCGTGCTCTGAAGCCCGCAAGCAGCCCCTTCCGTGGCATGCGCACAGCTATATTTGCGTTGCTTGAGGAGTTGTTACCGGTATGCATGTACAGCCACACTTGACGACAACGGAAGTATGCTCAGGGTTATGACGTAGTGTGCCGCTGACTGTGGCCGCAATGTCCGAGCGTCCACTCACACGTCGTTGAACTCTGGAGGGAAGGGAGCCTCCTCCAGGCTCACGCCATCCGCGTCGCCCTGCCACCACATGCGAGCCTCTTTGGACGCTCCAGGGTCCTCCGCCGACCCAACCGCGGGCCCAGCACCCGCAGCCGCATCGCCCACCACAGCGGCTGCGCCTCCCCCATCCTCCTTCTTCCCCTTCCTCGAACCACCCGGGGCTGCTGCCACAGCCTCCACCGTCTCCGCCGCCTCACCCTGCGGCTTGCTGCCACCGCCAGCACCCGCCTCCTTCCACAGACGACGCGCAACTCCCTCCCCGTCGCACGAGCTGCTGCCGCCCCCACTGCCGTCGTCGTCATCACTTCCTCTGCCACTGCCGCCGGCCTTACCGCCCTTGCCCCTGCCCCGCCCCGGCACCGCCGGCCGCCGCTGCGTGCGCGGCTCTTCCTGCTCCCCCTCACCATCACTGCCTTGCTGGCCTCGGCCGCTGCCCTTGCCCTTCGAGCCCGCCACCGCCCCCGCGCCCCGACGCCGCGTGGGTCGCTCCTCCGTCTTCGCCTCCTCCCCGGCAGGTCCAACTGCAGCCTTAGCGCCCTTCCTGCTGCGCAACGGCGTCTTTGCGGGTGAAATCACCTCGTGTTGCTGCTCCACGGCGTGCAGCGGGCTCTTTCCCTGCTCGTGCCTGTTCCCCTGTCCCTGGTCCCGGCCGTCCTCCTGGTCTTGCCCCTGTTCTCCAGCGAGCTGCGGCTCCTGCTCCTCCCCCTGACCCGGCCCTTCCCCTTGCCCCTGCTCCAATGTACCATGTTCCGCTGCTGCCTGTACGGCCTGGTCCTGCTGCTCGCACTCCTGCGCTGCCTCTTTTGGCTGCTGCGCTATGGCCTGCCTGCCCTGCGACCCCTGCTGCTGCTCTTGGCCCTCCACCGGCTTTACGGCCTTAGCGCCCTTTTCGCCCTTCCTGGGTTGCTTCGGGACGCTGTCGCCCTGCTGTTTCCGCTGTCGCAATGCTTCCAAGCTCTCCGGAAGGCGGGAGCCAGCCCTTAGTGCGTCCTCGTCCCCCAGCAGCACCCTCACGGCCGCGTGCCATGTGGCTGCCTTCAGCTGCCTGCGCGCGCAGTCCACGCTGGGGTACGGCCGCCCCTTGCGCTCCTGTCGTACTGCCAGCACGACATCAGCGGCTGCTGTGCTGAGGCCCCGGGCAACAAGGGCCTCCTGTGACAGGGAGTCCAGGCACTGCAGGAGGCCGCGCACTGAGGGGAGGACGTGGAAGCCAGCTTCCTTCAGCTTCTTAATTTTGGCGTCGCCGAGACCGTCAACGCGATCTTCGAGGTCTTCAAAGTTAAGGAACTGCAAGGAGTGAGGAACATGGGGTGGGTCAGGGCGGGGCGGGCTGAGAGTAGTATCGGGGAGGGTGTCGGGGCCGAGCCTGGGACCTGCCGGGATAGGCACGAGGGGTTTCTGGCACCCACACCGTCCCGAGCAGCAAGGGCCAGTACATCAGCACATTTTCCCAAACGGTGGTTCAGTCACGGACCTGCCCTGTCGTGTCCCGCATTTCGACGACTTTCTTCGCCATGGGCTTGGCGAGGCCCCCGACGGAGTGGAGGTCATCCGCGGACGCAACATTCACGTCAAGTATATCAGGTTCCTTGTACGTAGCGCTGTCATCACACTCCGCGTTGCTGGTTTCCAGAGTAACTTCAGACGTCATGTCTTAAGTAGCTCCCCCTCAACAATACAGCTTCTACGATAGACTTCAGAGGTATGTGAACATGTGAGTAGAGGCCGCTATGCCCCGACTGTTGCAACTCTGCCGTCTGCTGATGACGTGCACAGCAGGCACGCCTCGATTGCTGCTCGATTGCGTCGACGCGCTGAGCACGCACCTTTTGTGGCAGGGCCGCACATGGTCTTACAAGCACGTTGCACCTGCATTCTGCCACATAGGCAGCAAGGGAACCTACCGTCTTCGTTCCGTCTGCGTCTACACCAAACTGGGTGCACCAGCTCATAACACCACCTCCCTACACCCGAGCTGACGCCTGCTCTGCACCAGCCTGCACCTATGCCCGCTTCCCACGCGTGTCCGGTATCGCTTTCGCCTTCTCCACATTGTGTACCGGTACCGATGCATGCTGCTTGATTACAACAGCTCCGGCTGCCGCTCGGGCACGCAGTCGTGGATAGCTCCGGCCGCCATCGCTAGGACCATGAGGCAGCCATCCCCACGGTGCCGCGCCGCCGTCTCCTTGCGCTTCAAGCGTAACACCACGGGAAGTGCCGCGTCGTGCGTCAAGCTGCACAGCCCGTCTTTAGGAAACGGTTCTCCCACCAACACCTGAGCCCTGCTATGACAGCTCCGGCTGGCGTTCGAAGACACAGTCGTGTATGGCGGCGGCCGCCATGGCTAGGGCCATGAGGCGGCCCAGCCCCCGCCGCTGGGCGCCGGGGCCGCCCGGCTGGCGGGGCTGCGCGTCCAGGTCGGGGCCGACGATGTTGAGCAGCGCGCCGCTGGCGCACACCTGGCCGGGATTCGGCAGCAAGGGAAGACAGCGCACATGTGTGCGTGCAATAGGCAGTGTGAGGCTACGGTCAAGGCGCTGGGCACGGGGTGGCGAGCAGCGCGCCGCTGGCACCCCCCTGGCCGTGTGTGTTGATGGAGAGGGGTGTGCCCGCACCTACACTGAGTATCTGACATCAAGTAGTTCTAAATTGGGCTGGTGCGAAGTGCGCCGCTGGCACACATCTGAAGGGTGTGGAGTAAGATGCGCGTTGAGGAGTATAAGCGCGGGGCAGAGGCATGGGGCCAAGGCCATACTTAACAGCCACCCACTTGCGCCTGGACGTCTGAGGCGGACAGCAGCCGGGCCAGGGGCGGAACGGCGTCCAGCTCCCTGCAGGGGGAGGGCAACCAGCGTACAGCGAACCAGCGATTTACACCACTCCACCTGTAGACTGCGTTCTGAGCCGATAGTTCGTGTTTGGCAATGGGAAAACCAGGGAGCGATACTAAGAACACGGAGCAATGGCGTGTAGCGGAGACCGCCCACCACCCGGGCGCGGCCCAGAGCTCTTTGTCTGTGCCGGTACACATACAGCGGGACGCGTCATCCAAACTCCGCAGTTGCGCATTGGCAGGAGCCAGCTGGTATGTGGCATGCTGGCCTCCGTTCCATACGCTGCGTGAATTGTCCCGCCGTTTATCCAGTGCATCCATGACGAGACTCCAGGCCACCCTTGCCACCTGCACCCGGCTACTCCCCCTTCCCCACATTCTGATGAGCCTGCTCGGCACGTGTTGCGCACGCCCCCGCCCGTGATGCAGCCCCTGCCGGCAACCCCACCGTATGATGAGCCTGCTGGCCACCTCCCGCGACACGTTCTGCAACGCCCCCGCCGCGCTGCCCGCCACCGCCACCTGCTGGCAGCCCAGCAGCGACACCAGCTGCGGCAGGCCGCCGTGCTGCCGGATGTCCCTGCAGCAGCGGCGTGAGAGCGTCCAGGCTTAATGTGTGTAAGGTCTCCCATTGCTCATGACAACAGCTTCGGATGGCCTTGCTCTTGATAGCCGGCGCCCGCGGCAAAATTGCAAAAGGCCACCAGGATCTTTCTAAACTCCCTCACCTGATGGCCTCCGCGTTCGATGACAGGTTGTGTACCGCGCCCACCGCACGAGAGACCACCTGCACCGTTTGGGCGAGGGCGAGGCATCGTTGATAGGCACCATTCCCTACACAGATAACACATGTACGTGGCTGCGTGCTGCACCTTACCCTTCATGATGCTGCTGCACAGCGGCACCCTCCAGGCCACACTAGGCTCCGTGTAGTGGTATTGTATTTGACGGTCCAGTCAGTCATCATGATGTATGTGCGCACGTGTCTCGCACCTTGATGTTGGTGCTGCCCAGCAGCACCAGCAGCGCGGGGATGCCCCCCCGCTCGTGCACCGCCCGGCGGCCGGCCTCCTGGAAGCAGATGCTCTGGATGGCGCCGGCGGCGTTGGCCTGCGAGGGGGCAAGACGTTACTAAGTCGTTAGTCGGTGGGTGCGAAGTTCAGGGTCTGCCTATCCACAGGCAAACGAAGCATGGCCTGCACTCCTGCACGATCCTTGCCCACACAAACCCGCCTGCAGCTCCTCTTCCTTAACAAGTATGAATGTGAATGGATCAGGGGACCCCTGGAGTGGACTTCACCCAACCCACGTTCCGCGTCGCTGGGCCCTTTACTCGCTTGCTACCCTTCACCTCGCCCTACCCTGGCCCCACCTACCTGCAGCTCCTATCGGTCAGAAGTAGAAGCACCTGCGGCACGCACCACCATACCGTACCCCGAACCCTGAAAGTCTGGCCACCCTTCACCCCACTCCCGCCCTGTCCCCACCTACCTGCAGCTCCTCGGCCCCTATTGTTATTCGTAACGGACTTGACCGATTCCAACCACCCCGTCACCGCATTCGCATGTCCTCTTGCCCTCCTCCGCGTCACCCCCCGGGACCCCTCCCCCATCCTGCTCCAGCCACCCACCTGCAGCTCCTCGTCCTCCTCTGTGAGGAACAGCAGCAGCTGCTGCACGCCGGGGGTGTCCAGCAGTGCATGCACGTTGGCCACCTTCGGGGAGCAGAAGGGTGGGAGAGATGTTAGGGAGCAGACGGGTGGGAGGGATGTGGGGGAGCAGAAGGGTGGGAGGGATGCGAGTGCAAGAGGTGCGTGGATGGGGCTGCAGTGTGGACGTGGTAAGTGACAAGTCCGGGCGGTTGCCCGCTCCCCACCCACCCACCGTCCACACCCCACCTCGTAGCACACGTTGAGCAGCACGTTGGCTCCCTCCGCCGCTATGCGGTTGTTCAGAGGGTTGGCCAGCGCGCCCACCACCGCCCGCAGGCCATCGGGGCCGAACCGCTCGCGGTTAGGCTGCTTGCGGGACAGGATCTTGAGCGCCTGATTAGCACGGGGCACACAGGAGTCTGTTGTGCTGTCTACACCCCACAGCCGGGTCAGCCTACTAGGACACCCGTTATTTCCAGGGCAAGGGTGACGGCTGGTCAAGGGCAATGGCAAGCATGGGGCGTCAGGCCCAAAGTGGGGTTGCTTGGCCGCCTGGCCGGGTAGTGAGGGGCAGGAAACGCGGCGCGGGCACCTCAGAACCGTGTGCGGCGGTGCTGTGCCCTTGTGATTGCTACTTGCCCTCTTCACCTCCCCCCACCTTGAGCAGCAGCAGCAGCCACATGGGGTCCCGCAGCACGGCCCCCTGCCGCAGCATGGCAAGGAAGTCGGGCAGCGGGTCATCGGCGGGGCAGCCGTAGTTGGGCGAGCAGGCGGGAGAGTCGTTGGCGTCCACAAACGACTTGAGGGCAACCTGAAAGGGGGTGGGGGCACACGGACCCTTGTGGGAGGCATGGTGCGAGGGGAGCAGCTGACGGTGTGTTGCTGTGCGGTACAGGTATGGAGGCGGACATGGGGGAGAAAGCTTGTGCAAAGCTTAGCTTTGGGCTTGGGAACATGGTTGGCCAGTCTGGTCAGCAGCTGCAGCTGCCCGTTTAAATGTACGCAGTGCGGCACGGGGGTGGCAAGGCGTATGGCACGAGCCCTAGCCAGGGGCTCTTGTTCAGACATGGCTGTCCGGCCGCTGCTCACGTGGAAGCGGTCAAGAGTCAGACGTGTGCGAACGCCGTCGGTACAGTGGCGGCAGCACCCCGACCCGGCGGGGGCGAGAGCAGGCAAGCCGGCCTGTGCGCCCACCTTGATGCGGGCTTTTGATGCGTCTAGTGCGTGCGCGCAGGAGCGGTAGAGAGAGGCCACCTCCTGCCGCGACAGAAATGTTGGTGGGACAGGAGCAGAATACACAAATGGTCAGGGGAACAAAAAGCCGAATGCTGTACTGGACCAGAGCCTCACTGCACGCACGCTGTGGTGGCGAGCGTTTGTGAGGGCGGCAAGCAGCGACAACCGCCTTTCCCAGGACTGAAGCGGGTGGTGACAAGTGGTGACGTGGGAATACGATGCCTGAAAGGGCGAACAGCCAGAGCTGCTTGGATGCGTTGGTGGCTACCACTGTGCGTAAGTGTAGCCGTACGTTGGCCAAGGTATGCAGGACGCAGCGCGAATACGTCGGAATTTAGTGAAATACGTCGGAATGCGCTTGTCCCGGAGGTTCAGTGGCGTCCGCGTGGGGGCACGGGCGGGGTCTAGCACGGCCTGAGCTGCTGATGGGCCCGCTGGCGTGGCAGCCGCAGAATGCATACCGTGCTGGATACACTTGCTTATCATGTAAACTACTATACGGGTGACTGAGGGTCTACCTGTGACGTTGCCGCATTTGACATTTACGCGGGTCCACGCGGCATTTTGGTCCCTGGGAGTCCAAACTCCTCGCATACCACCCTAAAAAGCCCTTATGCAGCTCTACATTGTTCTCTGCCAAGTATAAGGTTAGGTCACCGCATACAGGCTCAGGCACGCAGCACTAGCACTAACGTCGAAGAGTCGTGTGGGCAGTAGTATCGCCCGCAATCGCAGTGAAACATATAGAAGCTAATGGACAAAGACGTGGTCGTGGAAAGCCCTCAAGCACGAATGGCAGGACGCCAGGGTACGGGCCTGGGTCGACAGGCGGCAGGGGAGTAGCACGCCGCGTGGCGGTGGGGCTCTGCTGTTGGCCCCTTCCACACGTGAGCCCCGTACGACAGGCGACAACGGGGGCACGGGACCTAATTCGTTAACAAAGACGATAGGGGACCATGAGTGCTGTGCGAGTGGCGCTGGCGTGAAAGCGTCGAACCACACACGCCATACGGTATTTGCAGGGGAGACCTCCTGCTCCCCTGGCACGAGGCAAGTGGTTACGGTACACGTGTGGCGTGGTGGTGCTCTGTCACATAAAATGTAGCTTGCAAGCTAAAGGTGCCGAGGGAGGAGATTTGACGATGTTCCCATGATGACTCCGGACTCGGGGAGCCAGACTGGACTTGCACGAAAGCAGACGGCATGCGCTCTGTGCGCAACCACCAGGGCACCAGCCCGCCAGCGGCCAGGGACCAGCCTGGACCAGCCTCCCGCCTGCCGTTCGATGAGCACTGAGTTCCGCCTGGTTCCGCATACCGGAGCGTCCTGCGGCTCCACGTGGGGTTGCCTGTAGGCGTTCGGGGTAGCCTTTGGGGCAGCCTGAGGCCAGGCATGCACAGCATGACCGCATGGGGAAGTGAAGGCAACGTGGCATGCATGGATGCAAGGGCATCGCGCGACAACTGCGCAACTCGTAGTATTGAGCTTCAAGTTGCATAAAAGGCAATCAAATTGGGTACTTCATGTCGGTCCCTGCTGTATCCTCAAGAAACCAGAAAAGCGCCATGGTGAACCCCAGGCTACATTCTTGGGCCTGCCCATACAGGAAATCTGCTCAGTAGAAGTTTCCATTTATCTATTCAAGATGTCTGAGTCACAGGGTGGCAGCCAGTTCTCTACGGGAGGAGGAAACAAGGGCCCTAGCGTTCGCTTAAAGCTTCGCGTGGGCGGAAGCACAGTTCCGCGGCCACCATCGCAACCGGATCTTAGCCTAAGTGATGCACATGGAGTGATAGGCAGCGCATCGGCGCAGCAGGCTGGTGCGGAGGGAGCATTCCAGGGTGCATCTCAAGCGGGGCAGCTCCCTGTCAATAAGATCCGCTTGAAACTCGCAAAGTCAGCCGCAGGGGCTGCAGCAGCAGCCGCTGGTGTCCCTGCCGGCCTCTCCCAGTCGCCCGACGCAGTCGTGCTTCCTGCAACACAGCTCCCGCGAGCTCCCGCGCCCCCGCCCCAGCAGCCACCAGCCCCAGCGCTCCATAAACCCCAGCCCCAACAGCAGCAGGCAGTTGCCGGAACATCGCCCGCGCAGCCACGGCCTAGTCCAGGTGCTACAGCTGGAGGGACCGGGGCTGGGCCAGCTGGCGGAGGACGCCTGAAGCGCCAGCGTGTAGAGGACGATGACGACGAAACCGCAGGTGCCCTGGAAGACCTGGCAGACGACGACCTGGCGGACCTTCCAGCAGCTTCCCGCAGATCCGCGGGGGTTGCTGCAGCCGCGGGGGCTGTAGCAGCGGCCGGCGGGCTGGAGGACGGGGACGAGGACGACGAGGATGGCTGCTGCGGGCTGCTGCGCTCGCGCAAGGCGGCGCGGGGCCGCAAGGCGGCACGCCTGCTGGACGATGACGAAGAGGAGGAGGACGGAACCCCACCTGCCGCAAACGGCGCAGCAGCACCGCCACCGTCAGCGGCAGTGCCAGCAGCGGCGGCAGCAGGGTCGCCGGGGGCCTCCGGGGTCCCGCCGCGGCCGGCCGCCGCAGGTGCTGCCGCCACCGGCGGTGCTCCCCCCGGCGCAAACGCCGCTGCTCGCGGCCAGGCGGCGATGCGGGCGCGCGCCGCGGCGCTCATAGCAGGCGCCGCGCCCGCCGCCGCGCCGCCGCTGCCGGGGCCCGCTGGCGCCGGCGCCGCTTCCCCCTCGCCGCCGCCTCACTCCCCGACCCCGCCACCAGGCGGGTCGGGGCCACCTGCCACAAAGCGCACCGCTGACGGAGCCAAGCCTGCAGCGAAAGCTAGCAAAGCCCCCGGAGCTAAAGCCTCCGGAGCTAACAAGGCTGCGGGGCGGTCTGGGCGGGCGCGCAAGGCGAAGAAGCAGTTTGGCGCCGAATCGGGCGGGGAGGAGTACGACGAGGACGACGAGCTGCCGGACGATGCGTACGACGAGGAGGATGACAAACTGTCGGACGAGGGTGACCCGCGGGTCGGCGGCGCTGATGACGACGATGATGACTACATCGACGACGACGATCTGGATGATGACGACCTGGGGCCAAGGAGGGGGAGGGGGAGGGGGGCGGCGGCGGCCGGGGGGAGGCGCGGGAGAGGGGGGGCGGCGGGCGGCGGCGGAGGAGGCAGGTGCGTTTGGGGTACGGTATGGCAACCGGTGCTGGCAATCAGCGTGCGGGATCGGAGCGTCTGAAGCCATCAACGGCCTTGCTCGTCGGAATGCGCCACCCGCCTACGGGCTACTGTACGTACTGGAGTCCTAGGCAGTCCCGTTTACCATGCGCCCTCCCTCCTCCAGGGTACAGCCACGCACACGCATATTTCCGAGCCCCAATCGCATGGTGAAGCACTACCACTACTGTGTTGGTTTGCCGCGTGCGCTGCCCATCCCAGGCCCCGTTCCTCCGTGGTGCACCACCCGCTTGATGGTCTGATGGTGGAGACGGACTTCTCCGACCTTAGCCTCAAGCCCGACCACTCCAACCGCCCGCTGTGGGTGACGCCCGACAACCGCATCTTCCTGGAGACATTCTCGCCCATATACAAGCAGGTGCGAACCGCAAACGTGCAGCGCAAGTACCTATTAGTACCAGCTATGAGTACCAGCCATCTACAAGCATTGCGGCTGCTCGCCAATTACTGGCTGGTTGTGCGCGTGTCCGCCGTGCTGTGCTCGATACGGCGCATGCATGTGTTGCGTGAGCCGTACACCGCACTCTGCGTCATCCGGCTTTGCGGTTTGCTGGGTCACGTTGAGGTCGGGACGGCTGCCGCTGCATGTGCCCACCCCCTTGCATAACCCACTGGCGATGCGGCCCTGTTGGAAACATCCCACGCACACCCCGCACCCGTCCTTTCGACCAGGCTTACGACTTCCTCATCGCCATCTCGGAGCCGGTGTGTCGCCCGGAGGTGGGTGCTGCCAAATGGGGGCAGTGGCGGTGGGAGAAGCGTACATGCTGAACATGCACTATGTGGTACAAGCGATATGGCCTTGAGGGTGTTGCAGATGCACTGCCTCTGTGGGATTACAATGTACGGTTCAGCAGGAAGTGAACGGCCGACAGGTAAGGGACTTTTACCAAGTATGCGAACGGCTCCTCAGTAGCGGAATACATATCGTACTCCTACATTGGAGTCTACCCGCTTGCTTGGCCTCCAGGCCATGCACGAGTACCTGCTGACCCCCCACTCGCTGTACGCGGCTGTCAGCGTGGGGCTGGAGACGGAGACCATCATCAGCGTGCTCAACAGGTGGGGCAGAGGGCGGAGGGTGAGGGGTGGGGTGAGGACGGGCTCATGGCGACAGAAGGCAAATGGATTTGCACCATGCTCCTGCGGTGCTGGGACAATCGGGGGCGTGCACCGGTATGTATGTCGGCGTGGAGCCAAGTGGTGGCCATAGTGATCAGGGGGTTCTACGTGAAATTGCCATTGTGGCTACGTCCCAGCCGTGAGGCGGTCCGCAGACGTGCTTATCCAGCCAACCAGACACAAGTGCCGCCCCCGCAGTGCGCTGCAAACCTGGCCTGTTGTTTGCGCTGCCCTGCTCCCTCCCCGTCCCGCTTCCGTTGTCCCTAGGCTGTCCAAGGTCCAGCTGAGCGCCGAGACCAAGAGCTTCATCCGCGAGAGCACGGCCAACTACGGCAAGGTACGCGGGAGTGGCGGCTGTGCACATCTGGCGCCCCACCCCACCCATGTCTTAACTCTCCCACCCGCATACCCGGCCACACCTCCACATCCCTTACCACACGGTCCCCTCGTCGTAGCGTGCGAAGAGGTCCCGCCCACCTATGCCTGCCTCCACATATGCCCTGTCACCGCTCCCATCCCCCGCCTCTTTCTGCTCCGGCACACGCACTGTACGCCTTTTAACACACGCAGGTGAAGCTGGTGCTCAAGCACAACCGGTTCTACGTGGAGAGCGCTTACCCCGAGGTGCTCAAGCGCCTGCTGCTGGTGCGTCGTGTGTTACTCCGCTGCATGCTTTGCTGAGGCATGTGCAGCATAGGAGCGGGGATGAGTTTAGTATGCAGGGTACAACTGCACCGGGCCTATGAGAGGAGGGTGCTCCATTGCCTGCTGTCGGAACGGTGTGCGTTCCTGTTCCCTATCACTGTGTACAAGAATACCACCTGCTAGGCGCAGCAGTACCCGCGGTGAGGCACCACACTTCCGGCCCTTGCCCTCGTGAGCACTGCGTGCTTGCACTTGATGGCAGCCCGCCTCGTGCTTGCCTCTCCCGCTTACCCTCCATAAGCCTCATTCCACCTTGCCCTTTTACGCGGTACCCCGTACAGGACAAGGTCATCAGTGAGGCGGCCGCAAACGGGGGTAAGTGTTGCGGGGAGCGAACCTAGATTCGCGGGTATCGGTGGCGCAGCCCTTGGCCGCAGCGGCACGACGCGCACGTCCGGCTGTCAGGGACGGCTTGGGATGGCTTGGGATGGCTTGCGGGGCGGCCGCCTCCATACCCGCATGTGCGCTTTCCAGCGCCATACATCGCATGCGTGCAAGGGACACGTGTGTGTCCTGGCAACTGCCGTTGCTGCTGCCGTTTGTGCGATTCGCGCGCAGGCGTCATCCAGCGCAGCCGCGCTCTGCGAGAGCACGCCGCTGCCAATATCACCGACGCCGTGGACGCCGCCGACGCCCAGGCAGCAGCCGGGGGGGCAGGGGCAGGCGCCAAGGACCCTCACGGCGCAGCGGCAGCTAACACACAGCTGCAGCAGCAGCAAAAGGGCGGTGGCGGCGAGGCGGCGGGCGGGAAAGCCAAGAGCATGACGGGCGGGGCGTACGGCAGCGCGGAGGACTGGGAGGAGGACTGGGGCAAGGGCAAGGGTGGGGGCAAGGGTGGGGGCAAGGGTGGGGGCAAGGGAGGGGGCAAGGGAGGGGGCAAGGGCGGGGGGGGGGGGGGGCCGGCGGAGGAGGAGGACGGCGGCAGTGGGGTGCTGTTCAAGGACATCAACGCGGAGGAGACGGAGCAGGAGGTGGTGGAGTTCGAGGTCAAGGAGGAGAAGGTGGGGCCAAGGGGAGGAGGGAGTCAATGGCGATTGGCAGGCGAAGTCATAAGATTGACGTATTGGGAGAATAAGGCGTACACCAGGGTTATTGGGATGGTGGGGAAGGGCTGGGGGTGGAGGGCAAGGCATGCTTTGCGGGCCTGGGAAGGCGTTGGGCGGAGGGGGAAGCATGCTAGTTACGGGATACGGTGTGCGGCAAGCTGGGATGCATGCGCTAATGCAGGTGGAGGCGGTGATGTCAACAGCGTACACAGAAGCTTTGCGAATATATTGTAATGCCTTTTTGCAGGTGGAGGAGGTGAAGAAGCGCTGCATGCCCGAGGAGCTCAACTACCCCATGCTAGAGGAGTACGACTTCCGCAACGACCGCCGCAACCCCGACCTGCCCTTCGAGCTCAAGCCGCACGTCAAGCTGCGGCCGTACCAGGAGAAGAGCCTCAGCAAGATGTTCGGAAACGGGAGAGCAAGGTGGGTAGGCATGACATACATCCGCCTTGTAACAGGCCAGGGATTATATCGAACAGATTAACACCATCCTGCAAGGAAGCTGGGGGGTAGGAGTTGTGCGGAGTAAGGAGGGGCAAAGTGAGAGAGTGGCACGCCTCGCGTCCGTTGTTCCGACATGCCTGTATTGCGGCAGTACGACGTCTCCTTTGACGATCCACACAATCCGTACAATCCGTACCGATCCCCCTCCAGGTCGGGCATCATCGTGCTGCCATGCGGCGCTGGCAAGTCGCTGGTGGGCGTTGCGGCCGCCTCCCGCGTCAAGAAGTCGTGCCTGTGCCTGTGCACCTCGTCCGTGTCTGTGGACCAGTGGAAGTACCAGTTCCAGCTGTGGACCAGCATCGGGGACCACCAGATCGCGCGGTTCACGTCCGAGAACAAGGAGATGTTCCCGGGTGAGCTTCATCTGCGTCGGCCCTGTGTATTTTGCCAAGCTCATGGCAAAAGCCGCAGCGTTCTTGGACGGAACTTAGTCTTGGCGGAGTGGTAGACATGTCCATCCCTGTGTATGTATCAAAAAGTCTGAGTACAGTTAGTACGAAACACAGAGACTTGGAGGCGCGAGAATGAGGGCGGCTGACCACGTGGCGTGATTGCGGGAAACCGAGTAGCAGGCTATGTTGAAGTGGTTCGAGGCCCCTCCCACGTACCCTTCTACCTCTTCCAGGCCAGGTCGGCGTGCTGATGACCGGCTGGTGACCACCTTGACCATGATCCCTTTGCCGCCACCATATATCTGCACTTTGTGATTCCCGCCTCTCAACTTCCATGGTTGCCGTCACCACCACGACCACATGCCCGGACTGTGTGACTTCCGCCTTTCAACTCACGCCTTCTACCCTGCTTCACCTTCACCGCTATCGCAGGCGAGGTGGGCGTGCTGGTGACCACCTTCACCATGATCGCCTTCAGCGGCAAGCGCAGCGAGGAGTCCGAGCGCATCATGAACATCATCCGCAGCAGGGAGTGGGGGCTGCTGCTCATGGACGAGGTGCACGTGGTGCCCGCAGCCATGTTCCGAACGGTGGGTGTACGGCAGTGCGGCAGTACGACTGCGTACCATACGGCAACTGACACACGCGCGTTGGGGCCTGTGTGGCGGTCATGGACGAGGTGCACGTGGTGCCCGCGGCCATGTTCCGCGCTGTGGGTGTACGGCAATGCGGCAGTCCGGCAATGCGTACGGCACCTGATACGCGCGTTGGGTAGCGGTCATGGACGAGGTGCGCGTGGTGCCCGCAGCCATGTCCCGAACGGTGGGTAACGGCAAAGGCGTACGGAATATGATATACATGTGTGCCTGCGTGTGCGTGTGTTCCGGAATGTATTTAGGACGCGGCGCTGCGTTCGCGCCTCGTGTTCACCGTCCTCTCCGGCTTCCTTTCCTGCCCCCTCCCGCCCCCAGGTCATCTCCACCTGCAAGTCGCACTGCAAGCTGGGCCTCACCGCCACCCTGGTGCGCGAGGACGAGCGCATCGCGGACCTCAACTTCCTCATCGGTGGGCTGTGGTCCTTGTTGGGGGTGGTGGGGCACACCGTATTGCGTGGTGGGATGAGGGGGCAGCGCCCCTCAGCACCCGCAGGCCCTCGGAATGGCTGTGCGCTGCACTGTGCGCCGCTAGCCAGGTGCCTCTCCCCTCACTCGACCTGACGCGAACCAGGATCTGTGCCATTGAGCCCTGTAGGTAACGCCCTGGTACGATGTTGCTCAACGGTCGTAGCAGCGCTCTGGCAGTGGGCAGTCCAACTGCCCATGCGCCTCTACCCTGTCCTTTCCCCGCCAGCCACCAAGCCCTCCCCCCACCAGGCCCCTGCCGAATGCGACGCACACTCCCTGACATGTGTCTGCCGGCGCGGTGCTACACTCTTGCCATTGCCCCCATGCCCCGCGCTATAACGAGCAGGCCTCCTTCTAAGCCTTATCGGCGTCTTCCCGCACCCTCCCCGTACCCGCCCCCTCCCAGGCCCCAAGCTGTACGAGGCCAACTGGCTGGACCTCACGCGCGCGGGCCACATCGCGAACGTGCAGTGCGCCGAGGTGTGGTGCCCCATGACGGCGGAGTTCTTCAGGTGGGCAAGGGGCAATCGCGGGGTTCCCAGCGAATGTGGTGGTGACAGGGAGAGGGGCCGCAACCGTGCACCAAAAGGGAAGGGGAGGCGCGGCAGGAGGCTGGTGATATCCCATGGCAGCGAAGTTCTTCAGGTGGGAAGGTGACTGAACGGGGAATCCCTAAAGGTGTGCGGATGTGTGGTACTTCCAGTGTCGATGGAGATACATGGGAGAGTGGGGACGCGCGGCAGGAGGCATGTGATGCCCCATGAACCCGGAAAGGGTGCGCCTGTGGTGGACAGTGATGGGCTGGCCAGGGTAACATCGCCATTGTACCCACGTCGTCCTCCGCTTCGCACTCTCCGCCTCCTCCCCCAGGGAGTACCTGAAGAAGGAGAACTCCCCTCGCAAGCAGCTGCTGTACGTCATGAACCCCAACAAGTTCATGGCGTGCCAGTTCCTCATAGACTTCCACGAGCGCGTGCGCGGCGACAAGGTGCGAGGGGAACGGGGACCCCTTGACGGGCGATGAGGTACAGATTCTCTCCCCACACAACGGGGCCTCAGGGCCTTGTCCATCTAGGGTAGCCTTGTGCCGTACACTTGGGAGTCGCCCGCACAACGGCGTTGTCAAATTGCATGCACGCCTCCTGCCATAGCCGATCCACAACCCTTGGCCCTCCATGAACCCGGCTCTTCCACACGGCTCCCTTCACGCCGCTCTGCTGCGCCGTGTCCAAACACCTTAACCCGTTGTAAGACAGTATCATGTTCGCACCTGGTTCACACTACTCTTCTCTTGCCGTGCACAGATCATCGTGTTCTTCTAAGGCCCTCGCCCCACGTGGCTGTGCTGCCACGACATATGACAGGCATGCACGTGTCATATCATGGAGCTTGATCATACTGTGTGTTCCGCAGATCATCGTGTTCTCGGACAACATCTGGGCGCTGCGCGAATACGCCACGCGGCTGCGCAAGCCCTTCATCTACGGCCCCACCAGCCACGCCGAGCGCACGCGCGTGCTGCACGCCTTCAAACACCACCCCGACATCAACACCGTGTTCCTGTCAAAGGTGGGTAGGCCACGCCTGCGGTCGTGCACTGCGTGCACTCAGCACACATGCAGTGTGGGGCTCGGAGGACCACCCAGCACCACAGAGATCCCAGCATCCCTGGCATCCCAGATAAGTACTTGGGTCATGTCAAGGGTGCGCGCAGCTCCATGGCGCGGCACCCTAACACGGCGACCGACAGGAGGCAGGGGACAAGGAGGCAAAGCAAGCTCTGGATTGCCAATGGGTGCTGCCATGAGCATGAGCCGTTGCGCGTTGACAGGTGCAGTCGCTAGTCCCGTACCCGCGGGCCGCCAAATCTTAAACCATGTCAACTAAATGCACTGGGATTCCCTCAGGTGTGTGGCAACCATGTTGACATCCCGGAGCCTCTCGCCACCTTGTGCTAACATGCAATGCACGCACCGCTCGTTTGTGCACTGCAATGTCTGCCCTCAGGTGGGCGACAACTCGCTGGACATCCCCGAGGCCAACGTGCTGATCCAGATCAGCAGCCACGCGGGCAGCCGGCGGCAGGAGGCGCAGCGCCTGGGCCGCATCCTCAGGGCCAAGAGGGGCAAGGCGGGCAGCGGGCACGAGGAGGAGGTGCGAGCGTGCGACTGCGTGTGTGCTGGGGGAGTATATTCCAGCTTGGTGGGAACGCTGTATTGAAGCCACAAAGCAAGGCAAGGCGGGCAGTGGGTACGGAGGAGGTGGGACAGCCCGTGTGTGTGGGATGCGACACGTGTGCGCCGCTAGACGGCCTCACCAGCACATTTTGGTGTAACCGCATTGCCCATCTGGCCTCGTCCTACCCATGACTGTTTGCTCCCCTGCCCCTTTCCCTCCACCTTCCCGCTGCTGCCGCAGTTCAACGCCTTCTTCTACACGCTGGTGTCCACCGACACGCAGGAGATGTACTACAGCACCAAGCGACAGCAGTTCCTCATCGACCAGGGCTACTCGTTCAAGGTGGGGACAGGGGCAGTTGCGAGGTGTGGCGTTTGGTGCGACGGGAGCGCAACATTGCGGTTCGGGTCGGCGTCTGGGTTGGGGTCCAGGTTTGGGTAAGAGTCTGAGTGCAATCGACAACGAACCGGTTGCCGGGTTCCCCCAGCCAAAGTCCATGCAGTCACATCTGATGGCCCTTTCCTTGTCCCGCCAACCTCCTTGCCCTCTCATGTTTGAGTACCCCTCGGGTGACCCCTCAACGCTCCACGCCTGCCAGGTGGTGACCAACCTGCTGGACGCGGCCGCTGGCGGCGCCCCCGGCGGCGGCGCGCTGCACTTCTCCGACCGCCCCTCCCAGCTGGACCTCCTGTCGCGTGTATTAAGCGCGGGCATGGAGGAGGCGGGCGTGGAGAACATCCGGGACGAGGACGCGGAGGGGCTGGCGGCGGCTGGCGGGCGGCCGGGGGCGCGGAGGAGGCAGGGGGACATGGCCGCGCTCAGCGGCGGGGCGGGGTACAGGTACCTGGAGTTTGCGTCGGGCGGGGGGCGGGGCGGGGGCAGGGGCAGGGGGGGCTACCAGGGGCAGAAGGCGCAGTCGTGGGCACGGAAGCTGGGTGTGTCCGCCAAGCGGTGAGGGTGAGGAGGGGGGCGGTGGTGGTGGTGGTGGTGGTTGTTATACTGGAGGGGATGGGGGAGGGTGGAAGGAGAGGCGGAGGCGAAGGAGTGGAGCAGCAGGATGTGGCTCGGGGCCGTTTGGTGTGCGCAGCTGGGGTTGGGGTGTGGGTGTTCGGGCGCTGGGGTTGGGGTGTGGGTGTTCGGGCGCTGGCGGCTGGCGAGGTATTGGTACTGGTATTGGTCTTCCGGGCAAGCGGGCGTGCGCTGCGTGTGGATCCAGTACTGTTTCCAGCATTGCGTCTTGAGCCGCTAGAAGGGCGGCGAGCAGCCGCCACGGAAGGGGTACCTGCAAGCAGGAAAGTGGTCTTGTTCGCGGGATGGGAGGCGAGCCTGGGTTCCACCGTGTAACCGCGCC
>VFQN01004154.1_pt1 | contig 19486 bp, 36 predicted proteins | sample 3512371 | NCBI WGS metagenome assembly VFQN01 (sample SAMN10412370, study PRJNA504923) | tailings metagenome | isolation source: Replicate 2 from Balatoc abandoned mine | place: Philippines: Itogon, Benguet | collected 2017-08-28 | reverse complement strand
GCCATGAGCGAGGGGCACGTGGAGGTGGCGGAGGTGCTGCTGGCGGCTGAGGCGGCAAACAACTAAGGGGTGGAAGGAGGGGGCCAAGTGGTCAGGGGCTCGTTCTTTGAGTGGAAGACACGAAGGTAGCCGCGGTTGGGACGCGGTTGGGAAGGGAAAGGGCACAAGTGTGACCCATGACTAAGCACTCACGAAGAGGCGCCGAGGCAGTGTGGGCGTGAAAGCTGACAGGAGATTTAGGTGCACACGGTGGTGCAAGACTGGAGACAGGAGAGCACTGAGAGCTCTGTTGGGGTTGCCCTTATTGCGTGCCCACCCAGCAAGTAGCAGCATGTGCCTCTAGCTGTGCTATGTTGTGCAGTGGACATGTGCAGTGACCACGGCCAGTCGAGGTACCCGTTGCTGACTGGCTTGGCGACCTGCTACCTACTGGTACCTACCTACTACCTACTGAACCTTTCATGTTTGATTGCCGCGTGGTTGCGACCCGCGTACGGCTACAAAGCAGCGGCTAATGCGTTTCCGCCCCAATGGGGTTGATTCTATCGTCCAGCTGCGTGTGCGAGACCTGGCGAGACTGCAACAGCTGGGAGGGCCATGTTGAGGAGGTGTTTGTGTTCGGGATCAATGCATCCACACACTTGTCGTGCAGTAAATATATATGTAATCGGTACTGACGGGCGCGCGCGTGGTAGTGAGCTACAAGGAAGGTGTGTGGCTATGTGCACTGCTGGGCGGTGGCGAACTGAGGCAGGGAACGCGAGGCCGGGATGTGCAAGCCATGCGTGGCAAGGAGAGCACTTAGACAGAACCGGTAGCGTCGTTCTGCTGGTTACACACTGACGTCTCGATAGTCCAGATAAAGCACACAGAGGCAGCGTCAATGGACCACGTCAGGGCATGACCAGTTCGTACGACGTGCCCAGTGCGCAGCGCACACGGTATTACCGTAAGCACAGGGAGCGCAGGCGTCCACATCGACGGCTGCGTACTGCCAGGCTACGGCAGCACATGCAAGCTATTGTGCACAACAAGCGACCGTACCGTCTTTGGGCAGCAGGAAAGGATCAGCACCTGCCCCCTAAACCCCTGGGGGATCGTGCCGCGACACGCTTGCTTGCATGCATCACCGCACCTCCTTTCGAAGGCGGTCCCCCGCACACCATGCCACACACAACCCGTGCCCCCACGCCGCTCCACATACGCATGCTAACTCTCCAGGCTACCATATTTCAAACAGGAATGATAGAATTTGCTACCGTAACCACCCAACACTCCATTGGACTATGTACATGTGCCACGTCCGGGGACAGTTGACGTCCGGGGACAGTTGACCAGCACTCCTTCGACCGCCCAACCAATCAGCCGCATTAGCTGATCAACTCAGAAGCCGCCCAGCTGCTTGCGCAGGTACATGTCCAGCAGCCGGTCCATGAGTACCACCGCGAGCAGGGATGGCGGCACGACCAGCATGGTGTTGTGGTTGACGTTCCCCGGCGCCAGGCTCAGCACCACCAGCACCATGCCCATCACGCTGGTCGTCAGCACCAGCCTTGGGGCGCGCGTATCAACCTGCACACGTGCACTTCGCCAGTTATCAGTACATGATTTGCCATGATGCCATCCATGATGCCATTCTCACGGAACATCCTACGGTACGGTACGACAATGCACGGCCAAGGCAACGCCGGCAGCCCTAACACCTTGCACCCCTCCGCAGTCGCACACCCCCCCGGGCCCCAACTACGGGGGGCTGCAAGCGCGAACATTTTGGATAGCGGCCAATTCAGCCGCAAGTATACCGTTATGTGCCTACGTCCCTTCCCGTCCATGCCACCTTCCTACCTCATCGTTCATGTCCTTCGCCAGGCGCTGCTCCACCGGCATGGCCTCCTCCTGCCCAAGCCTCCTGACCTCCTGGCCTGCTGCGCTTGCCAGCACCGCCACGGCCGACACCTGGGGGGTAACCGCGGAGCGGCAAAGTGGCAAACGGAAATAGTCGGCCTGCGTAGAGAGGAGTTGGCGGCGGTAACAGATAGAAAGAAGACGCCTGGGGGGCAGCGCGCCCAGGGGCAAGAAGCAGCAGGTCAGGGCATCAGGATCAAGTAACACGCAGGAATAGCACTGTATGCTTGCTTCTTGCAACAAGCAGGGGACTGGGTCGGGTGGGGCGGGGTGAGGTGAGGTGGGGTGGGGTGCACCAATCATGGATTATCCAGCGTACCAGGGCGTCACAGGTACGTGCATCTCTGTTGTTACGTTGCAGTCGGTGTGCCTAATCTTTGGTTTAGCACCACAGGGGCGATGAGGGCTGGGCGGCGAGGGATAGGGAGCAATAGGGGGGCAAGGGGCGGGGCCACCGCCCAGGGGCGCAATTACGCGAGCGAGGGACTATGGATGCCAGGGGTTGAGCACAATTGGGGCATAGTGGGTTACTCGTAAGTCGGCTTTACTGACGCCTGACTACGCCTGATGTCAATGTCAATCGGCGTTGACGCAATGGCCCCACCACGACCACGGCCGGCCCGAATGAGCCGTCCTAAAAGTGGTGTGGAGCAGCGTCGTCGCAGCGTCAAGGGTACTTGGCCTGGACAGCGTCAAGACAAAGCCTTCCCAGCACCATAGAAAGGTCTCGTGATTGCACAATACCACGCAACCAAGCAAGGCTGGTGACCCAAAACCCCACACATATCCTGCTGTACACCCACCGGGGAACTGGGCCGCCGCACTTCCCTGGCCGTCCTCGTAGGCGCCTGCTGCGGGCGCCGAGACGCTGCTCCCCAGCAGCACCAGTGCAGCTGCCGAACCGGCCAGCATCTGCCGATACTTGGGTGGGGCCTGCATGTGAAGCAGGCGGCGGAAAACACACCTAACGGGACAGCATCGACAATGGTCCATGAGTATACCAGCGGCAGGAAGCAGGCCTGCCACAAACCCGGTCGCGGAGTTTTCCCATTTGCTAAGCTGCACCTGGTTGGACGCAGCTGCAGTCTTCACCGTCGACCTTGCTGACGACGGCGAGGACCTTTGGACAGGATGCAATTGAGCGCGCGTTTAGGACATTGTTGCCAACTCAGTGACACCGACGCATGCCCTGCCATGATGGCAAAACGCTCTTACCGGTTGCAGCACGAAATGCTGCGCCCGGCCGTCATGCAGGCTGCGGTGGCCATCGAAAGGCTTGCTTGATGTCCTGAGCGTGGCTTTAAGTGTTTCCACCCAATAACAAGGAGCGTCCTGTATTGTGCTGTGCGGTATGCAGAAGCTATTGTGGACAGGAGAGGAGCCGTGGACTTGTGCATGTCGGCCAGTCCAAAGAACTCCATCCGTCGGCATCGTCCGACCAGGGGAGCTCCCCTTTCCGACCCTTGGGCCAACGGTACTGCACAGAGCGTTCACATGCCTAATTAATACTAAAGTATCACATTGCCTGCATTTCGAAGTCGGTCTGATCACTATCATGCAATAGTCTGGACCGGTCACTGCGACAGCAGCACACGCCCGGTCGTGTGCAGTTGGATCAGTTTGTATTGGCTTTGCCAATACTTCGCTTCCTTTGTGCCCCTTCGGGCCGTTTTGCAGGTCAGCTGGTCTTGGCTCTTCATTATGGCGCTACGTTGTTGTGCTGCTTGGTGTTGCAAGATCCTGCTCCTAGCCCACACACCACAGGCTTTTCATGCATGGAGCATCCCATGAGACTGCATGTACAGTAGAAGGAACAGTCTCTTGGGTGCGCTAGCTGAAGGGGTGTTGGGGTAAGGGGGGGAAACTAGCAGCTTGGGCGGGGTGAGCCCGGCGGCGGGGGCCGGGGGAGTGAGGCTCGCAGGTGGTAGGGGCCACTGCTGCCAGCACTCCAGGTGCCCAGGAGCAGTGCAAGGGAACACCCCTGGAGCCCGTGTCTGCCATGGCCCCGGGCACCATGGAGTTTCCCTAATCCATGCGTCATACCTTCCTCTCTCGCGCGTCTTAGCCCGGCATACCGGCATGACGCCCGAAGCTTGCTGGCCGCCGTGAAGGCCTCCCATGCCGTCTGACGCATGCGAGCAACCTTCCTGACCTGGAGAAGCGCATGTGGGTAGTGGCTGCATGTTTCTTGTGGACAACGGCTTCCAGCAGTCTTCCAGCACAATACCGGCATGCACCTGGAGGGTCCTGCACTGTTGTTTTGTCGGCAACGGGTGGCTGTACCACGGGCTTACGCAGTCACAACAGTCGGTATTGCAGCCACCAGCTGCATCAGGCTGCATGTAAGCCAACGGACGGCAGCACATTAAGACATGGCGAACCCAGGAAACATTACAGCAAGCACTCTTCGCTTACAGGATGGCAGGCAGCTGTGGTGCCGTGCAGGACCCATGGCCCCCCGGGTTGCCCGTTCACCCCTGAACAGGATTCACGTCAGCATGCAACTGAGCAGACCCAACGCCGTACTAAACAGCCCTACTTGCGCAACCCAAACCGCGCAGCGTCAATGTCAGCCCTCTGTCAAGCCCGGTAAGCTTCCTATCCGCCAGTACGGTAAGTCGACGCCACACGTCAAGGGCCGTGTACGACCTGCGCCCCTGCGTTCCCGCAACTCCCGCCAACGCACCACTCCGCCAAGCCGCACTCTTCCCCCGTCTCGCCCGTCAGCCACCCTCCGGCCCCTAGTTGCCCCACGCATCGTTTATCGCCCCGTGCATTTGGGCCACCTTGCCCGCCCCGGCCTTCCACTGGTTGGGCTGCTTGGCCTTGGCCTGGTGCCCCGGCTGCGTCCACACGTTCTGCGGGTGCACCGGCTGCGGCATCCCAATGCGGATCGTGGTGCCCTTGCTCTTCTTGCCCTTCCCGCCGCCCCCGTTCCCCGCAGCCCCGTCAGGTCCCCCGCTGTCCGCCCGCCCCAGGTCCAGCCCCGCCAGATCCTCCAAGCTGCCCCCTCCCCCGCGCACACTCCCGCCCAGCCCCGCGCCGCGCCCCTTCCCGGACGCCAACGGAAGCGACGGAAAGTCATCCGCGCTCGGCGGCGCCGCCGGCTGCGCTGGCGGCGGCGCCGCCGCCGCCACCACCGCTGGCCTGCTGCTGCTCGCCGTCAGCGCCGCCGCTAGGGACGCCGGCCGCGCCGCCGCCGCCGCGGCGGCGGCGGCGGGCGACGCCTTCTTCGGCGCCTCCCAGCCCTCCTCCCCGTCATCTCCATCGTCCACAAAATTGTCCGAGGGCGGCCGAGGGGCCTTGCAGCCCTCGCACTTTGCGTCGTCCGGCGCGTTGCACAGCGCGCAGCGGGGGCAGGACCACGACGAGTGCAGGGCCACGCGGTCCGCCTTGGCCACCGCCGCCTCGGGCGGCATCCAGCCCGCGCCCACCAGCGACGGGTCCTGCGCCGCCGGCGACAGGATGAAGGCGCGGTGCACGCGCAGCAGCTGCCGCCGCTTGGAGGCCTCCGGGCACAGCGATACCAGCTCGGCCACCAGGGAGAGCAAGCCAAGGCTGACCTGTGCGGCGCACACGTGGCACACACGTGGCAGCAGGGTTGACGTAAGGCGTTGGGAAGCAGGTGTCAGGGAGTCGGGGAGCACACGGCAGGGGCATGCTGGCATGCAGGCAAAAAGCATCTGAGCAGGCTGCTCCGAATGCCCATGTGGGTCACCACCAGTGCATCAGTCATCAACAGAACCCGTTCGCAGTCGGCTGCCATGCTGAGACGTAACGTGCCCGCGCCCACCATGTATCCGTGGTACTCCTCCGCGCCCAGCTCGCCGCGCATGAACAGCAGGCTCTGCTGCCGGAACGTGTCGAAGGCCGAGCCGCTGAGCTGCCGCTTGATGCGCTCCACCAGCTGCTTGTTGGCGGCCTTGAGACGGTCGCTCACGCCGCCGCCGCCGCCGCCGCCACCGCTGCCGCCGCGGCCGCCACTGGGTGAAGGTGCGGGAGCCGGCTCGGGTGCCGCTGCCCGAGCAGCAGCAGCCCCGTTGGACGAGGCTGCTGCATTGGGTGCCTGCAGCACCGCCAGACAGGTGAGCAGACAAACACATGTTCTTAGATGTCAAAGAAGCTGTGTACAGTACCGACAGGGGCATACGCGTAAAACAGGAGGGGGGTATGGTCCAGGCAAACACGTTTCAAGGCGCAAAGTGCGGTGGTCTGTGCGCTGGTTTGTCGACACTCCTGTGCTCGGCGCATTGGCGCAACCGGGCGTGCGAGGTGTGATGAAACCAGAGGGCACGCTGAGCACACGGCGTGCGATTGCCATAATGGTTCCATGATGTTGCACTAGTACAGCACGCGTACCTTCTTGACAAACAGCGATGTCTTTGCGCTCTTGCCGCGTGGCTTGCCCGCAGGCAACGACGGAAAGTCCTCCGTCGTCAAGCCAGGCGTAGACGAGGACGCGGAGGCCCCAGCCGCCGACCCAGACGCAGCGCCCCCGCCAGGCTGCCCCGCCAGCGCCGCCGCCGATCCTGGCCGCATGAACAGGCTGCTTAGCACGTCCGTCTGCGTCAGGCCCGTGGAGGGAGACGCCGGCACCTGCCCCGACGCAACGCCAGAGTACGCCGACGTCGCCGGCGGCGGCGAGGACGGCGGCGGCGGCGCGCGCCCCTTGCCGCCTGCTCCCCCACCCAGCGTTGGGAAGTCCTCCGTCCCCAACCCCGGCCTCCGCTGTGTGGCCGGGGGCGCCACCAGGTCCGCCGTACTGCGGCTGAACATGGCTGCAGCCGGCACCGCCGGCTGCGCCGCCGGCGCGGCCGCCATCGCCAGTGACGGCGGTGGCGGCGCGCTCCGCTGCGGCGGCGGCGGCCCGCCGCCGCCACCGCCGAGCGCGGGGAAGTCCGCAGCCTGCGACGCGAACGAGGACGAGCTCAGGCCAGCTCCAGGGCCGCCGGCGGCGCCGCCGCCGCCGGGCGTTGCACGGTTCAGCACGCGCGGCGGCTGCGCGGCGGCGGACAGGCGGTCCGCCAGGGTGCGCTGCTGCTCCTTGAGGCGGCGCCGCTGGTTCTTGGACAGGGAGGGCAGGGCGGGGAAGGCCTCCTCGTTGAGCGCGTCGCCGGCGGAGCCCTGCGCGCCCGCGAAGGCGGCCCAGCGGCCCAGCGCGCCGCCGCCCGTGGCGCCGCTGGCCGACGGAGCGGGAAAGTCCTCCGCCGTGAAGGTCACGCTGCTCACCTGCGGCCGCACGACGCCAATTTACACCTCAGCACGTGTGCGCGTCACTATACAGCAGCTGCGCGCCATCACAGATGGGGGCGAAGCGAGTGCTACACAAAGGGTAACCCAACCCGCTTTGGCACGTGGTGTACAGGGTGGCTACCGAGCTCACCTCGGCCGCCGGCTCCGGGTTGAACTGCGGCTCCGAGCGGCTGTGGTGCAGCCCCTGCCCCTGCCCGCCGCTGGGCTGCGGCGGCGCGCCGCGGCCGCTGCGCTGCGTGCGGCTGCTCAGATTGTGCCCCCCGCCGATGACCACGGCTGCGGGAGGAGGGCGCCGGGCAGCAGCCCACCATCAGCAGCGCAACATGGCCATTCAAGCATCAAGCCCAGGTACCAACACATTGCCACCAATCGCACAGCCCCCTAGCGCCTGCTTTCCACTTAGATTACTATGTGCAAGCGAGAGGAACCGTGATGCGCATTATCATGTCCTCTTAGAGCACTGATAATGTTTGATCTTGACGATGCTGGTCCGCCCGCCCGCCTGCCCGCCCGCCGGCTCACCCGCCCGCTCGAAACGCGCGCTGGGCCCCGGCTCCGTCTCCTCGTCGTCGCGCGAGCGGTACTGCAGGTTGAGCGGGATGCTCAGCGCCTGGCGCCGCTGCGCCGCGCTCATTTTGAACGTGTCGCCGTGCTCGGTAGCGAAGTGGGCCTGCAAAGGGGAGCAGAACACGGCAAGCAGGCGAGGAGGAGGGGAAATTGTGTGGAGATCGGATGGGTGCGGGGCATGGTGCCATTCACGTGAACGTGTGCCCCGTGCTTCACCGCGAGCCGGCTTTGTTGGGAAGGGGACTCAGATACGGGGAGGAGGCCTGGAGGCCATACTCTCGGTGTCGCGCGCACCCCGTCCAGGGAAGCTGCCCCTTTCCCTCAGCCCCCAATCCTTCGAGTACTCCACTGTCCCACAATCACCTGCACCGGTGTCTTTGCACACACCACCATGATTTTTTACTGCGAATACTACTGGGTATGCTATGTTGTCCCCGCAACTGCACCGCTCCACACACCTTGAGCTCCACCTCCGTGTCGAACACCACAAACTTGCGCTCCAGGCACTCGGGGTGGGGGCACGGGTGGTGCGACTTCTGGAAGTGCTCTGCGCAGGGGCAGCAACAAGGCCCGGGAGGTTCACCGTTAGTCGTTACACTCCTGGTGAGCGCTTTCCTGCTTGCTTAGTCACATGGAAGTATCTGTATTCGAGGTTTGCGGCCCAAAGCCCACAGCCTGCACCGCTAAACTCCGAGGGCGTGCCCACACCCCAACTCAAAGCACCTCCTGCACTCACTCCACACTGCACCCCCGCGTATGCTGTCCCCGTCCGCCGTCCCTGTCTCTCGGTCCGACCACGGACCCCCGGCTCACACCCACTGCATGCTGTCTCCCCGCTCCCACGCACCCTCCAGCTCCTTGTAGTGCCTGTAGTACACGTACTGCCCCGGCGCCGCCCGCCTGCACAGGAAGCAGTGCTCGTGGCTGCTCTCCATGTGGCGGTACAGCTCGTTGGAGTCGTAGAAGCGCGTGCGGCAGAACTTGCACAGCGGGTGGCCCTTGAAGCCGCTCTCCGCCAGCGGGCCCGACTCGTCGCCCGCCTCCTGGTGCCGCCGCAGCGCGTCCTTGCTGTACAGCAGCTGCTCGCTCACGAACACCTAAGGGTGTGGGGAGGAATACGGTTACGTACGTCTGTAGACGGACACGTCAACCACTCCTCCAAGAACAAGTTCCGTTCGGCAACGGCACGGCTGTGTTTGTAGGCGGGTAAAGCGTCCGTAGTGGGATACTGAGAGGGTACCTGTGGGTCGATAGGACCCAGGGAATGGCAGCGAGCCAGCGTCAGCGAGGGTGGCAGGTGGTGCAGCTGAAACAGTAGCGGCACGGCCTTTCAGGCCCGGTGTGATCGTGTGGATGGCAGGTGGCTGCGGCCTGCATCCCAAGGCCTGCCCCAAGGACCTCGAAGGACCCACATGCCCGCCCCGCCCGCACCTTCCGTCCCTTGACGCACACGTCGCAGAAGGACTGGTTCAGCGTGGACTCGAGGTGCCGCTTCAGCGCGTTGAAGTTGTTGAAGCGCTGTGGCCCCTTGCCTCCCGACTGGAGAGCGGGGTGCGTGAACCCGCATAGCGCCCTGCACAGGGGAAGCCCCGGCGGTGGCACCCAGCGGGGGGGGGCTCAGCTCAGGGCTACCTGCTGAAGAGCTACCTGCAGGTCAGCCGACCTTGTAACAGCCCACTTACTTGATCTCCTCGAAGTGCTTTTCATCGTCGAAGAAGCCAGAAATCTCCGGCAGCGCGTATAGCTCGCGCCTGTTCGCTCGGCCCTGAGGACAGGTCACCATTTCGGTCAGAGGCCAAACGGCTAACTGATCCACAGACCAACCTGATGCGTACTATTCAGACCTGCAGTTCCGCAAACTCCTCTGGCGCCACGCGTTTGGTGTAGTCGCCCATGAACCGGGTGAAAAACACTGCCGGGCTCTCCTGGCGACAGAAGACGCAGCCAGGCTCCTTCAAAACGAATCTCATTCGAGCAACACATCTTGAACAAACTTCGTTGTGTCCACAGGGCCCGAATGCCGTCCACTCTAGCGGGTCGGCGCAGACCAGGCAGAGGTCATCTACTTGTGCAGCCATCCTTCGCGATGTGCATGGAACCTTAGGTGTGGACCGAGAGCCTTCAAATAGCTTCGCATATAAGGCAAGCAGGGCTGCAGCTGTGAGTGCTGTTCGTCCTTCACGGGTGTTGCAGGCGTACGGCAGGCCGCCTGACTGAGGCAGCCCTAGCACCCAGTGTCCAAGCCAAGGCATACAAACACAATCGCTAGCGGCTTGGATCGTGTATCTGGACAGAAGCTATCACAACATGAACCAGCCGCCCAAGGCAACCGCACCTGCAGTAGCGGACCAGTAGAGACTACTAGGGACCGTGTGGCCACACCGCCTGGAATGCAACGCCAAATGCAGGGAAGGGCAGTCGAAAGCCCCTGGAATGGTAGGAGCGGCCCCAGCCTAGAGCGCTTAGTAGGTGTGTGTACTGCCCTTGTGACTGCTGGGGCCGACAGGGAGTTGCACGGACGCAACAGCCTCCGGTCAGTGACGAACGGCAGGACGCTGGCCGCTCGCTGGCACGGCAGGAACAGGTGGCGAACGCCAGGCTGCTACCAGAGCTGTACCGAGCGACACATGCCTCGCACGCCACGTACCTAGTAGCCAGGCGGTGGAGATCAGCCGGCTCTGGTTTTGGTGGCATGGCAAGGATTTTTGCTCTTGGCAAACGGGTGAGCGTCGCGCTGGGTTACATCCCTTCAGTAAGACGCAGCGGCCGTGGCTTCAACAGGGCAGGGCTGGGCTGCTGCAACCGTAGTTCCACGTCGTGTCCTGAAACCTCGTGGTACAGCTAAAGACAGGGCCTCTGGCGACAGCTGCCTACAGCGCTCTCACGGACCAGCAGGTCGCCAGTTGCAAGGCTAAGCACCAGGGGAGAGAGGTTACTCCCCCGCTAAACACACCACTGTGCTGCCCCAAGGTACTTTTTAGGCTCAAGGGGTGCACCAAAAAGCGTAGGCGTGATGCCGTGGGCTTGCTAGCCCAACTTCCGAAGGTAACAACTGAGGGCTGGACCTCGCCTGTACATGCTCCTTCGCAACCGCAAGATCTGGGTGTTTAGCAGCGGCGTGTGGATACAGCAGACGCGCCAGGCACCTACGGAGCATACATACCGTAATGACCCCAGCTCGTTCACCTACATCACCATGCTCATCCGCAAGCGAAACACATGTGCGCACACCCAGTGTCGTCGACGAACTGCGCGACTACGGGAGCTACCCTCGAACCCACCGCTTAAGCATGCGTTATGGCGGCATGCTAACCTAAACATGGGGACTGCTTGGCAGGCACCCCTATGCCACCAGGCCACACCATGGAGACCCTTAGCCCTAGCCCTTGGCCTCCACACGTCTGGTATCATAAGGTCACGTCACACGGCTGGTATCATCAGGTCATGTGAGCAACACCACGGCTCCCCTGGCCGCATGCAACTATCTGCTGCACCCCAGCTCTTGAACTGTCAAGTCTGCACAAAGTGCATGCTAACAAGCCTTTGCCAACAACACTGGAGGTCGCGCCTTCCAGCCTGCGCCTCGCCCTGGTAGGTTCCGCAAAGGACCTGCAGTTCCGCATTGCTATCTACAATACCCCCGGCCGCCCACTTTGTCAGCCCACAAGATCTTAAGTTTGTAGCCCCAAACAGCAACCGACAACGAAGAGATTGGAATGCGCCACGCAATGGCGTGGGTTCTCCTCCCGCTATAGTTCCCTTGGAGACAGCAGCCAACAACTATCCTATTAGCTACCCTAGCGTGGCCGCTGCTCACCAGCAGATGCCAACAGCAGCGGCAGCACGCATGCCGCTTCCTTGCCGCGTTGCTCACATCGCAGACTGTGGTGCTAAGCCGACTTTGCCACAAATTGCCATGGATTGCGGCACACCGGTCCATGGGGCGAAGGGCGCTAGCCGTCACGTGACCATGGAGAACCGCGTGTAGTTGATGTCACATCGATACCTTTTCAGCAGCAACATTAGCACACGCGCAAGAAGTCAAGGACGTGTAGAAGGAATATGTTACCTGGGAGCTCCTGACCTCCCCAACCAGCTTCCCTCTGCACACGGGCCACAGGCCTGCAGGACCAATGACGTCCACGGTCCATCCGCTACGCAACGCCACGGGTTGCCAGCGTCATACTCACTCCAGCTAGCCGCAGGTGGCCTTTCCTCGCTATGCGCACCAAACCCCACTGGAAGGCACGTCGGGTGCACCATGCAGGCTTTCCCACCCTGAACCCACACCCGCCGCCTACTACTCATATCATCCGATGCGTGCACCGTACCGTCGTACCGTACCTGTGTGGCCGCCGCTCGAACTGCCCGTAGAAGGTGAAATGGGTCCACGCCGCCGCCGTGGTGCTGAGGGTGGCCACGTCCGGGTTGGCTGCCCGGTAGTGGTCCGTGTCGAAGCACTGCACGCCCCGCGCCTTGGCCACAAGGATGCGCGGCGCCTTGAATGAGAACTCGTCCTCCGCGTAGCTGTTGTTCACGATGCGGGCCAGCCCGCCGGCGTCCATGTCCTGCCGGAGGAGTAACAAGAGCAGTGCATTCGTCATCCCGACCCGCCTGAGTTGTTGTGCGTAGTTGGCGGTAAAGGCTTGTTGGCCAATCCAGGACTCGGTGATGCAGGTGACCTAAGGAGATGCGTGTTGTGGCTTGGGGCGTACCTGCCACGTATCAAGCTTCGCCGCCTTGAGCGCAGTCGTGCTGTTCCTCTCCAGGAGCACCTCTTTGACCTTGACGAACATGACCTCGTGAGGATCAAGTGAGATGCCGTCGTACAAGAGGTCGCTTTGGGGACCAGACCTGCGCAGCATTCGCGTTCGGAGGCAGGGCACGCAGCAGCACCGCTCAACCAAATGAGACGTGATCTGCAGGGACGCCACGGCAAAAGGTGAATGCAGCTTGACAACACAATCCCTAGTCAGCAGTTGTACAGCGCTAGAAAGGAACACCTGGTGAGAGTTGTACAGGCCGTGCAGTTGACGGTCCGTGGCGAGCCACTCAGCGGCAAGGGTGGGGAGCTGGGGACCCCAGGTGGGGACCCCAGACAAATCCCAGACACGTTCTCCACTCCTGTAGCCCTAGACAGTCAGCAGCAACAGACAACGGTACTGTAGCGGTAGCCTGCCACCGGTACCAAGCTCACCCTGCGTTGCAGGTCCACGTCTCCTTGTCCCTCCAGTCGACGCCCTGGTACTTGGCCATGAGGCAGTCCAGGTTGAAGCCGGCCTTCAGGATGGCGGTGCTGGAGCCGAGCTCGCTGTAGTAGATGGTGTTCCAGCGGGAGTTGTGGCACTGGAAAACGCGACCGTCGTCAACCAGGACTTGGAGACCAACCTGGTGGAACATGGAAGGCAGCGCGCCACGTCAGCGTGTGGGCACGCAGGTCAGTGGCACGCGCATGTGCATGCTCGAGCCCCTGGTGTTTAACGCTGGAGAATTGCGATGCATGTACGTGGAAACAAGCTAAGAGCACGGCACGTGACAAGAGTCTCACTGACATGCAGTTGGGTACAGCGCATTGGCACGGCACGACGGCAGGACACTCTGGGATGCAGCACGATCGACGAGTTGCTTACCCGGTCAGTGGCCACCACGAATGACTGCACGTGCGGGTTATGGCGCCACTTGCCGCGGAAGTCCCCATTAAGGGGACTCCCCTCGCAGCTAATTGTGGGTCCAACAAGTTTGACGTCTCCCACCAGCCGTGAAGTGAAGGGCTCCGTCCAGTGCACACGCCCCTGGGTGCCCAGGCGAAGGGCATGAGCGTGTCCAGTCAATAGGGACGACGTACGAGCAGGTACCAGAACAAGTCAGCTGGCGGCAGTAGGGCTAGCATGCTACAGGCTGTGTACCTGGGCGTAAGAAGGTAGATAGGGTCCTCGTACGCTGCAATTGATAAAGAAGAAGTAGCGGTAATTCCGGGGGTCAACCCGTCCACTGAGCAGCAGCCAACCGAAGGTCCCCCAGTCGTAGCAGCGGTTCGTGTGGTACACGTAGCGCGCGTGGCTGGGGAGGCGCGGGAGCTTTATAGTCTGCATATGGGCCAAGGCAGCAAATGCGGATGTGGTCAACGGGCTCTCGCATCTTCTGGTGGTACTCCACAACCTCCGCAACGGCAGGTGCGCCTGCCATGCCCGAGCCGGATGGGTTCCAGACACTTACCGACATGCACACTCGTAGACATGGAGTTGCCCAGCCCAGCCCAGCTGTACAGTACTTCAACTCGTATCATGGCTGCAGTTTGTGCAACCCACATGTAGTTCCGGTGACTTTTGCACCACAATGACGTAGTCACTGCGGGTGTCGCCTTCCACCGCCTCCTTGATGAAAACCTCTAGGTTCCTCAGAAATTGAGGGTCAGTTGGAGCAAAGAGATACATAACGAGGTTTTCACGCTGTGACACGGATGTGCTTGTGTACGTAAGGGTGGCCAAGTGGGTGGCTGCTGCTGTAAGCAGGAGGACCACCGCAAGGCGCCCATACCCCGACCGTTGGTGGGCAACGGGAGCAGGCTGACCGCCTGTGGCCATGGGCCTGCGGCCACAATCATGCACGCAAGGTTGAAGCACAAGAATGGCGAGGCGGGGGTGTATGGGCACAGAATTGCTTGAACTAGCAGGCGGCCTGGCTGGGGCTGAGTGGTTGGGTGCGTGTCGGCACGGACGTGCGCTCACCGCTCTCGCTCAGAGACAGGCTCCTTGCTGCGCTGACCCCACGATATGCAGTTCACTACACAAAGCGGTTACTTTCACAGTCTGTTATACCTCTGCTCCCACCCTCGCCAAGGGCATCGCGAGGATGGTTGCAACTTGAGGGGTAGCATGTCGTGGAAGGAGAACAACTTGTCTTACAAGATGGATTACAGCGTGGGTTCCATCTCTACCGGCTGTAGGTAGCCCAAGCGACGCATTTTGGTATGTTGCAAAGGGAGTTGTTGCGTGTACTGCATTTTTTCCATGCGCGATACAAAAGAAGCCCCCCACCAACAAACTTTACTACTGCGACTCTGCTTTTACTAGTTGTAGGCTCTGAAGAGCAATAGACTCGGACCATCTTCTGTCCGTTGCCGTCGTCCCGCGGTTGCGAGAGGACTGATTCTACCTGTCAAGGTTAGTCTGCATGTTGTTCTGAACCTCTATGCCACATCGCTGGTTCGCTTGTGCCGGCTACGGAGGGGGGTCGCTGTGGGGCAGCACCGGGAGCTGCACCCCTGGGTGCAGCTGGACGATGTGCTTCGAGGACATACCCAAAAGTGCTGTGAAAAAGAACCAACAATATAATTACCTACTGTATTGAAAGCGCAGCCTGGGCTTACCGTTTCCCTTGTGCTGGCGTGACCCACCAGGGCAAATGAAGGTCACAGCGACGGAGGAAACACCGGCCACAGCAGCCCCGCCCCCTCGGCGCTCTCAGAGATTTGCCAAGCGGGCTGAGAGCAGGCCAACGGTTGCTTCGCAAGGGGGTCTCCCGTGGGCTGAGCCGGCATGGCAAGACACAGTCGCAGCTCAGCCACTTGCTCAGCCAGCTGCCCTGGAACCGACAACCAGCAGCGATGCTGAGGGCTACTCTGGCTCCAACCAGCAGGCTGGCTTATGGTCTCTCCTACCTGACGAGGTGCGCTGTCAAGTTTGCTTGCCCCAGTCGCGCCCAGTCGCGGCCAGTCGCCGCGGCCGTTGGTACCTTTGCGCTTTTCGCCGCCGGTCCCCTGGAACCGTGGAATCATAGCATATAGTAGACAAGTAACAGATTTTAAATCCAACCAATCACCGTTGTGGGCCGCCCGCGCAGATTTTGGAGAACATCTTGAACACCTGCACCACCCATCAGCTGGGCCAGCTCTCGTCCACGTGTACCTACTTCAGGAAGTCGGCGATGGTGGACCGCATCGCAAAGCAACGGCTTAAGGCAGTGCCCCGTGCTCGTGGCCTCAAGCCCAACACCGCGTAAGCCCACCTGCACTCGGCTGTCGTGCTACGCCCCCAGCGCACGCCTCCTGACTGGACCCAGTTCACGTGGATACTGGGTAGAGGCTTGAGCGGTAGCCCTATTGGACGGATATTGACAACTTTATCGTGCTTGCTTTGCAGGAGTGGAGAGCGCCACCTGTCATTGCTCAACTTCGTAAACAGCCAAAGCGTTGCAGCAGCACAGGTGGGTGCCATCAGTTGTCGCACCTCCTCGGCAACTGGCTCGGGCGCACACGTGTTGCCAAGATAACACACGGATTCTGCCTTTCTGATGCTCAGGCGACGGCTGTCTCCTGCGGCGCATACCACACGGCAGCCCTGCTGGTGCCATCGGAGGTAGCAGACGAGCCCAGCTCAAGCAACAGCCGGGACTGCAAGCACTCGCTGTACATGTTCGGCCGAGGTACGTGACCCACATCGCATGTTCCGTACTGTACGTGACTCCCAGGTAGAGCTCGCTCACAACATGTTTTGGGTTGTTCGCAGGCTTCCACGGGCAGCTGGGCAATGGGAGCACCGAGAGCTCGGCCCGACCCACGATCGCGTCCCTTGGCTTCCGCCCCTGCACGGTAAGTCTCCTGGTGTCCTGGGCGTGTCTAACGTTGCGTCCTCCGTGTTCTTATCCTAGACTGTACCTCACAAATGCTGTCAGGTGTGACTGTCTAACGCCATGGAACGGTACTACTGTTGCATTGCAGGACAACCCCGACATGGAGGAGGAGACCATGCCGGCAGTCGTTGCATGCGGCAGCAACCACTCGGCGTCCATCTCGCGGCGGGGCGAGCTGTTCATGTGGGGGCTCGGCAGCAGCGGGGAGCTTGGGATGGGGCAGTGGACGCCGTTGGAGGTCAACGTGCCCCGCCAGTGCATGGTGCAGACACGCATCGTGTCCATCGCCGCGGGTGCTTACCACACGCTGGCGATTGGCGAGACGGGCGGGCTCTGGAGCTGTGGGCGCGGCCGTTACGGCCAGCTGGGCCTGGGCGGCCTCCAGGACAACCCGCGCCTGACCCGCGTGCACCATTCGCTCGAGTGAGTGTATCACATGTCCCCAGGTGCTTGGGCAGTTGCAGACTACATGTTTGCATTAGATGTCGTGCTTTGTTGCTTGAAGGAAAGCTGCCAGGGGTGACTGCCGGTACTTACTAGTGCCCCTTCCTGCTGGCTTGCAGCGGCGTGCGCATCGTGTCCGCCAGCGCTGGCATTGCGCATTCGATGGCCCTGGCTGCCGACGGGTCCCTCTTCACGTGGGGCGACGGTTCGTTAGGGCAGCTGGGCCACAAGACCCTGCAGCCGCAGTACCCGGACTTCGCGCCCTCCTCGATCATCGTTTCGACGCCGCGCAAGATCATGGAGCTGGACCCTGGGCCTCTGACTCCCGACGCACGGTGAGCCGGTGTCTGATCGTAGGTGACCCTTACGGCGTGCTTCATAAATTGAGGTCAGCGTACCGCTACAGTAGTCGCGGCCTAAGTTCACACAACCTTCTGACCACGGTACGGTACCCGTGCTTGCTCCGTACAGGATCACGGCCATCGCCGCGGGCGCCCAGCACTCCATGGCGCTGTCGGTTGGCGGCGCGCTGCTGGCCTTCGGCCGCAACGACAAGGGCGCCCTGGGCACCGGCGACCGGGTGAACCGCTGGACGCCCACCCCCATCGACCTGAGGGGCGACGACCCGCAGGACAACAAGTGCCGCCGCGCCGTTCAGGTGTCCTGCGGCTCCGCGCACACGGTGGCGCTGGTGCTCAACAACGGCCGCATGGAGGTCCGCACCACAGGCAAGTATAGGACCGCACTGCGAGCGGGTTGACACACGTGACCTGGTGACCATCAAGGGCCGTGTTTACGGATGCGCGGGCATACCTGACTTGCTGTTACATCAGCCAGTGCCTCCACCACTTGTACAGGGTCGCTGATTGTGCTGATGTGTTGACGTGCGCAGGGTGCAACAAGTGGGGCCAGCTGGGCCAGGGCGACAAGAAGGACCGCATCACCTTCGCGCGCACGGTAGTGCACGTCGGCGGCGTGGTGGCGGTGCAGTGCGGCGACGAGCACTCGACCGCCGTCACCTCCCGCGGCGTGCTGTACGTGTGGGGCCGCGGGGACTGCGGGCAGCTGGGCCTGGGCGACCTCAAGTGCAAGTGGCGCCCCACGCCGCTGCGCAACTTCAAGGTGGTGCACCCGGAGAAGACGCTGCGCCGCAGCAAGCGCAGCCTGCCTGTGATGCGCCCCATCGAGGCCGAGGTCAAGCGGCAGCGCCTGGCGGACGCCCTGCACGTGATGTAAAGTAGTGGTTTTGGGGGGAGAGGGGAAGGGGTGGTGTGCGCCTTGCGTGAGCGATCGTATGTTCGTGATCCCTGCTAATAATTACGTGATCCCTACGACGTGACTACCTATGATCGGGGCTGCATTGCATGAGTATTTACATGAGCTTGTGGTGCCAGTGTGATGGAGGTGGGTCTGGCAATACTGCAGCGGCTGAGAGGTTTATACACATGACTGGTGCAATAATGAGGGCGCGGTGCATCCGAGCGGCACAGGTTGTGCTGCTGTTTTGACGGTGACACCACGTACCCGGACGTGCATGGGCTCCTTGTGGAGCACATGCGTATCACTGCCAAGCGTATGCCCCTCTACGTCCATGTTGCAGTGGACAGGGCTCCGTCTGCAACACCCTCAGGTGTTTGTGACTACCTACGCACGTACTAAGTCGTTTTGCGACCTATCGGTTTTGCCTGCGCATAGCCGGACGTAGTGCAACGAGCCGTGTGCGCGGCACCTTGTACCAGCTGGGTTTAACACAGCAGCTTAACGAGCTGGGACCTGCTGCGACTACATGTCACCTGATGTAACGTGTCAGGCGGTGCCGTGTCAGTCTAGTTTTTTACTGCACCTCCTCTGCCAGACACTTGCCTGCATGACACGTGCACACTCAATTGTCCATTGACCTTGCCCAATCTTGTGCACACGATACATCGTCTCCACCTCACTTTTGAGTGGATCCCAGTTCGGTGCCAAGCGAGTTTGGTTCGCGCGGCACCAGCTTTGCACACACGCACAGACACACACGCACAGACACGCACAGACGTGCACCGCATGTGCACCTGTAGCCCAGCATCACTCCAGCCATCAGCGCCAGCAATTTGCAATGCACTTCACCACAACCGAACTACCTTGCACCGCCTGGCATTTCAGGAACGCATGCCCTATGTACGACGCCCCGCTGTTATGTGCTCATTAATCACCGCGCAGCAGCACCTACGGCAGCAACTTATGCCATACAAGCTGCGTTGTGTTTTGGAACGCGAATAGGCCTTTGAAGCTGGTGCTGCTCAGCAGCAGGGGGTACCAATACGGGTCGTCAGCCCACATCTTGTCGAACGGCACCTCGCTGTGGCTAAACCAGCACGGCCGCATCTCGTCCGTCTCGGTTGGCTCTCCACTGAAGCGCGTGGCACGGAACACTGCGTACGTGGCCACGTTGGGTCGCAGACAAGGGACGGTGGGACACCCAAGCGCGTTAGGCATGGGTCAAGCAGTGGATGGGAGCCCCTCGCTGTAGCCAACAGAAGCACGTGGCGCAGCTGCCATGCGACTGTGTGTCTGGTGCTCGGACAGTGGACACTGCCGCAACACAGCCACGCATACCGTACGCCCAAGAAGAGCCGCGTCCCCAGCGGATATGTAGTACTTATCACACGGTAGTGGGCTGATATGGAAGTTATCGCACGGCCGG
>VFQN01004153.1_pt1 | contig 19487 bp, 21 predicted proteins | sample 3512371 | NCBI WGS metagenome assembly VFQN01 (sample SAMN10412370, study PRJNA504923) | tailings metagenome | isolation source: Replicate 2 from Balatoc abandoned mine | place: Philippines: Itogon, Benguet | collected 2017-08-28 | reverse complement strand
TCGCCGTAGGTGAAGGTGACGCCCTTGTCGGCGAGCAGCGCCCTCGTCTTCGGCATGTAGGCGAGCGATGCCACGTCCTGGTCATCCGTCATGATGACGACGATGTTCGGCTGCCCCTGCGCATGCGCCGACATGCCGAGTGCGAGGAGAGCAAGGACGGCAAAGGCCGCCCGCCAAAGCAAGGCGAGTGCTGGCATGTTTAGGATCCTGTCGCGGTTGAAAGATCAGCGGAAATCAACGGCCGAAGGCCGCAAGCCCGACCGGGCGTCGCGGCTCGTACCGCGCCCCGCCGGAGGGCCAGCCGCCGGGTGGCGGCGATGCGGCCCGTGAGGCAAGACTACAATCGCGCGTCGGCGGTCCAGTGCACGCCGAGATCGTCGCCGATCGCGGCCGCGCCGTCGCCGGTGGCAACGATCTCGAAGCCGTCGGGGGAAATGTTCTGCGCCGCGGTCGCGCTACAGTCCGCGCCGCCTGTCAGGTTGCGCGCCTGGGCGTTGGCAGCGGCGGGATTGAAGAACGTGATCGTTGGCGTCAACCGCATCGTGGTGCCGAAGCGCACCGACCCAAGCCTGTTCTGCGCCGCGGCCGCGCGCGTCGCCGGGAAACGCCACTCACCCGTGCCGGCGCCAGCGTTCTGGATCGGCGGAGACCAGGGCGCAAAAGACTTGCAGTAGAAGCGCCGGCAGGCCTGCAGCGTCTCCTCGTAAGACTGAGGCTCGAAGGCGGTTGCCCATCCGGCTGGACCGCAGAGCTCGAGCTTGACGTTGGTCGCTTCGAACCAGTCGTTCGCACCGGCTGTCCCCGTCGGAACGAAGCCGATGGAGAAGCCGAACTCCGAAATCCCCGCTGGCACCTGGAACGCACTCGACACATGTCGCCGGTATCCACTCTGTGGAACGGCATTGTATTGTGCGCCGACTGCCTGAAAGGCGTTGAAGGTGGTATTTCCCGTCGGGAAGCTGCAGTTTGCCCCTGCCGGCGTGAAAGCTTCTTCCTCGCCGGTTCCCGTCGCGAAGCCGACAGAGATACGCCGCTGCAACGCCGAGAAATCGGCCCCGCCGCGCAGATCGAACGACAGGATTACCCACTTGCCACCAAGCTGGCGCGCCACATGGCGCTCCACCTGCTGGCCGACGCCGATCATCTCCGTCGCGATGTTGCCTGCGTTCCGCTGCACTCGGACGCAATCAAAGGCCCCCGCGAAGCCTGTCTGGCGCGACACGGTCGCGCCGGCCACCGCGCGATAGCAGCGCCAGCGGTCCGAAACGTGGGGGATCGCCGCCGAAGCGGCAACGGAGGTCGCTCCATCCTGCCACAGCACGAAGCTCGGATTGTGTGCCAGGTTCTTGGCTGTCGGAAAGCCGATTGCCGCGGCCTCATCGTCCGGCGCCGGCGGCTGGAACCCGGTTGCCCAGCCTCCGGGCTCAAGCTTGAGGTCCTCAAGCCAGATCTTGCCCAGCGGCGAGGTCGGGGCGCGCTCGAACCGGAATAGCGTCGCATCGCCCGACGCAATCGTTTTGCCGGCAACGGAGGGCATGTCGACCGCCACCTCGAAACGCGTCGGTGCCGTGGTCACCGGAATCGTCGGGAAAACGACCTCTATGAACGGCGAGCCGCCGGTGCCGAAGAACTGGATCAGCCGGGCAGTCAAGCTGTCGATGCCTGCCTCTCCCTTGATCGTGCCGGTCAGTGTCAAGCGACGGCCGCCGAGGCGCACCACGCCGAGGATGCCGGGAAAGAGCGCGATGTTGACCACGTCGGCCGGGCCGCCGACAGTGGTGAAGTTCCACTCGACGCAATAACGGCCGTTAAGCATGCCGGGCTTGCGCTCGACCGAAGCCACGCTCGTGCCGATGTTGTTCATCACCCAGTTGGCTGGACCGAGCCCAGTCTCCGCCAGAGGACCCGTTCCGTTCGGCCAATTCCTGAACGACGGATTTGCCAACAGGTTGCGGCGCGGATGCATCGCCAGCGCCGCCAGCAGCGCATTCTTCAGGCCATCGTCGTCGCCCTCGGCCGGCGTCAGGCCGAAGAACGACACGGTCGAGCGCAATGCCGCCATCAGCGCATTCAGGTCCTGCGCATGGATCTTCGTGTTGAGCGCATCCGCGAACCAGCGGTCGGCGCCAGCGCCGGTCGGTTCGTGCGCCGGGCGCACGCCCGTCGCCAGTCCGTCATCATGCGGGTTCAGCCAGCCAAGGCCCATGTCCTGTCCTCTCAGCCTGCGATTTCGTAAGTGATGGCGACGTGCGCCGGGATCATCCGGTCCAGCACGCAGATGACGCGCACGATGTCCGCCTCGCCGAGGCGTGCCACGCCGACCCTTGCATTTCCGACGGTCATACCCGGCTGGCTGGATATGGTCCCCGGATGGATCACGGCATGCAGCGTCGCGGTCACACCAGGAAACTGCGGGTCGAAACCCTTCAGCCAGCGCAGCGATACGTTGTAGCCGAGTGCTGCGATCCGCTCGGCGTAGTAGGCAGTGCTCGTCCCGCCGGTCGAGCCGGCCTTGCCGCAGAGATTGTCGCCGAACGGGTCGCACTCGTCGGGCAGCCCGTATTCCTCCAGCCAAAGGTCACGATCGCTGATGGCGGTGGCGCAGGACATGTTGTCCCAGGCGTCGCAGATCGCCGTCTCGAGCGCGGTCCACGGCAGCGCAACCGCCCGCCAGAAGCGCTTGAGCACACTCTGCTGCGACAGCACCGCCACGGACGCGTGGTTCTGCCAGGCGCGGCCGCGCGGCAGGAGCGCCAGCAGCTGCTCGGTCACGTCGTCGCGGGTGGGTCGCAGCATGGTTCGCTCACGTGAAGGAGACGGCGCCGAGCACGGCGATCTCGCCGTCGCCACAGGTCACGTCGTCGGCCGGCGCCGTCAGCCGGTGCCGGGTCTCGCCGGTCGCCATCGCCACCGCCTCGGCGATCCACGACCGCGAGAACACGAAATCGGCGGTCGCGCTGCCTGGCTCTGCGCGGCGGCGGAACATCGCCCGCAGTTCCGCCACCACGGCGGCGCGCACCGCGGCCGTGTCCGGCGTGAGCGCATTGACCGTCACATTCACGGTCTTCTCGGTCGGCGCCGCCACCACGATATCGGCATTGGCCGGCGCCAGCGAATTGAGCAGCGACGACAGGATGATGATATCTCCGCCCTGCGGAATGCCGCTCACATAGGCATCGTCCATCATGAACAGGATGGTCACGCTGCCAGGCGCGGGCGTCGCGCGACGCACATAGACGCGGGTGACGCCGGGCATGGTGCGCGCCCAGTTTCTGTATTCCGCCGGGCTGCCGCCATGCGGCGGGTTGCGCTTGCGGTCGAGCACGCGCGCCCGGAACGAGGCGACCGTCTCCCGGTCGCCGCCGCCGCTCAAGCCGCCGCCGGTCACCGTCACAGAAGCGATGCCCGCGATTGCGGTCTCCGGCACGAGCACCGCGCCGGCTGCGGTGTTCCCGGCACGGCCGGGAAAAGCTGCGACCAGCGCGATCGTGCCGCCAGGAGATTCGATCGTGCCAGCCTCGCCCGCCAGGAACACCGCGCCGTCGCTGCGCAGGAACCGCGTTCCGACCGCGACGGTCGCGCCGTCGACCGTGGCGACATAGTTCGCGGTTCCGGCCGCCACCGTCGCGCCGAGCCGGGCAATGCCGACATCGGCCCCGTGCATTTCCAGCGCCTCAATGTCGGCGGTTGCCGCGAACATCTGGCGGCGAAGCCAGGCGAGCCGCAGATAGGCCGCCCGCAGCGCCTGCGCCATCACCTTGCACACGACATAAAGGTTGTTCGGCCAGATGCCGGGATCGGCGGCCGGCAGCTCGGCGCGCACGGCCGCGCGCAGCGACTGGCTGATTTGGGCAGCGGTCGGAGGTTCCCAGGCCATGTCTCGTCCTGTTCAGGTGACCGGCAGCGTGCCGGAATAGGTGCGCGCGCCGTCGCCGCCATAGGCCGCCACGCGCAGCGACAGGCGCCCGGCGGCGGTATCGGTCTCGGCCTCGATCTCGAAGCGGGCGATCAGACCCTGGTCGATCAGCGTCTGCAGCGCCTCGGCAGCATAGGCCTCTGCCCGCCGCGCCACGCTTGTCGCGGTGCCGGAATTGGTCAGCGCCGACCGGTCGAGCGTCCAGAGCAGCGAACCCATCGGCCGCTCTCCCGCCTCGGCATCGAGGTCGAACGTGTCGCCATGCCAGCCGCGCCGGTCCCACTCGCCGGTCTCGGCCATCTCGTCGGGCAGCCGCCGGTCGGTGAACAGGCAGATGACGATCGCCGTTTCGAGCGGATAGAGCGCCTGCAGGCCGGCCTCGTTGCCGATCTCGTCGGGCGGCGCGACCGCCCAGTCCGCCGCGCCGTCCGGCGTCGTGACCCCGCCCGTCCAGATACTGTCCCACAGCGGACGGGCGACAGGATTGTCCGTCAGGCTGCCGATGCGGATGGCGGGCACGTCAGCTTCCCTCGCAGTTGGTCTTGGCCGCGCCCGTCGTGATCACCGCGCCGCATTGGGTCGGATCGCCGATGCGGGCGATTGCAGCGCCTTCGCAATTCGACTTCACCGCACCCGCGACGATCGGGTTCGGGCCGTGGATCGGGCAGCCGTAGAGATCGCCGACGCGGGCGATCAACTGGCCTTCGCACCGGCTCTTCGACGCGGCGGTGATGATCGACCCGCCATGGCTGCCGCTGTCGCCGAAGCGTGCGACCGCCGGCATCAATTGATCTCCACTGTGCCGCCGGAGCGGATGTAGACCGTGCCCGGCGCATCGATATCGATGTCGCCATTGGCCTTCAGGTGGATCTTCTGGCCGAACTGCGAATAGAGCATCACTTCCCCTTCCCCGAGGTCTTTCGGGCGATGGTCCGGATGCTCCCCGCCCAGCAGCACCGCCTGGTCGGGGTTGCCGCCGATCGCGATCACAACGCCCTGGCTGCCCTTGGGCGCGTGCCCGCTCAGCCCGTAGGCCTGCACCCTCAGTATCCGGTGCTTGTCGCTGCCGAGCTGCTCGCGCTCGCGCCCGCTTGTCTTCAGCCCTTGCTGCCGGCCGGAATCGTCCGTCTCGTCCAGCACCGCGCGGACCATCTGGTTGTCAGTCGGGTTCATCTTCCGCTCAGCCTCCACACGGGGTCCGATCCTGAATGCGGCGGCGCGGCGCCGAACGAATATTCCGGGCCAACCAGCGACAGCGTCGTCGTCGTGCCGGACCCGTCTTCCTGCCGGAACTCGACCTCCTCGATCGTCATGTCCTGTTCGAGGTGCAGCGACGGCGCATGCACGAACACGGTCCGGTTCGGCTCCCACAGCTGGCCGGAGCCGTCGCGGAAGCCGGACACCGTCACGCTCGCCCGCGTCGACCAGGCCGCGGCGCGGGTCTTGAGCGTTTCCGCCATCTCCTGCGTCCGCTGCGGATCGACGTCCGTCGGTGCCTGCGCCTCACGCAGGCGGAAGCGCTTCACATTCGGATCGATGGCGCGCCCGTGCGGCTTGATCTGCGGATCATCCGTTCCGAACGCGCTCTGGCCCAGCACCTCGTAATCGGAGAAGCGTTCGCTGCCGTCGAGCTCCGCCGCGATCGCCTTGATGTTGCGGCCCTCGATCAGCCCGCCGGCATGGCGGCCGGTCGGCTGCTTCACCAGCGAGATCGAGCCGTCGGCTTCCCCCATCGTGGTGAGGCCCCTTTGCGGCAAAAGCCGCATGAGCTCCGCCCAGCATGTCGAGCCGCGCCTGATCTGAAACCACGGGATCGGCGGCCCGGGCGGCCCGAGCAGGCGGATGCCGACGCCGTATCTGTCCAGTTCCCGCGCGATCTGGTCGACCGTCTTGTCGTCGAAGCGGCCCGTCGGATGCTTCGGGCTGCAATCGACATAGTCGGCGCCGCGTCCCCGCCCGGTCACCTGGACGTCGTGCATGCCGGCATCGATCGACGGCGCATAGACGTCGACATAGCCCGAAACCAGCAGGCTTCCGCTCGCCAGCACCTCGACCGGCGTGCCGGGAAACAGCGGCCAGCGCGCGAAGGGCGAGCCGTCCGCCACCTCCGTCAGCGTCAGATCGAAGGTCCGCGCCGCGAGTTGCTTGCCGGCTCGCACAGAGACGGACTTCCAGCCGGCATAGAGAACGCCGCCCGCCGCGATCCTGATATCCTCGAACGCCATCAGCCCGGTCTCACCGCCTCGACCGACAGCGGCATGAACAGCGGATGCTCCGCCCCGTTACGGTCGATCATCTCGGCGTCGCGGGCGGCGTCCTCGTAGAGCAGCGTCGCCAGCACCGCGGCCGGCATCGTCCGTTCGCTCGTCACCAGCACGGTGGCCGGCAGTTCGGCGCCGGCATTGGACAGATAGTCAGCGGCCGCATCGAGCATCTCGGCGAGCGCCGCCGCGATGTCCGGATCGTCCGTTTCCGCGATCACCGGGCCGATCGTCTCGGCGATCCGGCGCCGCGCCTCGATCGCCGCCAGCCGCGACGACGAGGTCTCGCGCGCCGCCGCCTCGGCCAGCGTCGCCGCCGCGAGCCTCCGTGTCAGCGCGCCGATCTCGTCCCGCAGCGCCTTTTCGGCGCGGACCGAGCGGCAATTGATCAGCGTCGACAGGCGCACCGGCGCGAAGGAAACGAGCGCCGTCATCTCACCGGCGAGCTCGGCCGGGTCGGCCGCCCCTTCCGCCAGTGCTTTGAAGGCGCTGGCGAAAACCGGGCCGAAGCCGGACTCGACGCTCTCCTCGTCCGCCACGAAGGCGTCCGGCTCTATCCGGCTCGCGCGCACACCGCTATAGGCATAGGCGAGCGCGCCGGCCGCGATCCGCCGCGTCAGGTAGTCGGCGGCTACCTGAGAGTCCTCGTCACGAAAGGCAAGACGCCGCCGCGCGGCATCGAGCGCGGCAACCGCCTCGCCGATCGCGCCGGCCGCCGCGTCGCGCGCCACGGACGGCACCAGCGACACCGGCGAAAAGCGTCGCATCAGCGTATCGAAGGCGAGCGCGAAGCCGCGGATGATCGCGTCCACCGCCCGCTGCGCCGCCAGCGTCAGGCTGCCGGCGAGAAGGATGGTCGAGACGAGGCCGCCGCGCGCCTGGTTCTCCAGCACGAATTCCAGGTCGAACCCGATCTGACCGAGCGCGTTGGACGTGAAGGTCGAATAGCACCCGGTGCAGCGCGCCCGCATCCGCCCGCGCACCGGCAGCACGAGTTCCCCCGCGCCCGGAAGCGCGCAGACGCGGAACAGCTGCGCGGCCTGCACGTCGGCGTCGTCGCCGTGCACATAGGCGCGCACCGACACCGTCTGCGCGACGATGCCGAGATCCTCGTTGTCCCAGCTTTCCCGGTTCGGATATTCGTGCGTGACGACCCGGCGTCCGCCGCCGAGCGTGTCATCGTCGACCTCGAAACCCACCTGGCGGAACGAGGCAGGCGACAGCGTTCCCGGCCAGCCGGAGGTCCGCCGCCGCGCCACGAGTGTGCTTGACATCGCCGGCCTCAGTTCTTGCCGACGAAGCCGGGCGTAAAGGTGCGGCGGCCGGTGCGGTCGAAGCCGGCATTGACCGAGAGATTGCCGTCGAAGCTCGGCTTCACCCCGGTCACCCTGCCGTCCCTGTCGATCGTCACGCGCAGCTCGCCCTTGCCGATATCCACCTGCTGCCGCGACGCCGGTGGCGTGCGCAGCGCCGGCCGGAAGCGCTCCGCCCGGTCTTCGATGATCGCCGTATCAGGTGCAGGCGATGGAACAGCCGCGGCGGCCATGCGCCGTGCATAGGCCAGCCGGTTGCCCCAGCCGTGCCCCCAACGCGGATTACGCGCCGACCAGCCGGCCGGCCGCTCGAAACCGATCGCGGCCGCGGTCGCCTCCTCCACCGTCTGCGACCTGCGGATCGCATCGCCAGCGGTGCGCTCGGTCGTCGCGAGCTCATGCACGAGATAGTCGAGCTGCTGGCGCCGTTCGCGCCAGTCCTTGCCGCGCGCCGCGATCCAGGCCTTCATCCCTGCCAGGCGGTTGCCGTTCCATTGCGCAATGCCGACCGACCGGCCGCCATCTCCGACAATCGTCGGATTGAGCCCGGGGCCACTCTCCTGCATCAGGTTTCCGACGACGCCGGAGGCCTGCGCACTGGTGAAGCCGTGCGCGGACATCAGATAGTTCTTGGCATCGGTGGCATTTGCGATGTCGCCGCCGCGCCACGCACCGCCGCCGCTGCTGCCGCCGGGACCGGTTTCCCCCTGCCCGCCGATGCGCGGCACACGAAATCCGCCGGCGCTCGCGGCAGAACCGCCGCCCGCGCCGCCACCGACCAGCCCGGTGCCTGCGAGGTCATCGATCGTGTCTTTCAGCTCTTTCAGCGCCGGACCGAGCGGCTTGAGCGGCTCGGCAATGATCCGCGCCGGCTCCAGCAGCGCGCGCGCCAGCACCCGCGTCGCAGTGTCCGGATCCTCGTCGCCCAGCAGTGCCCGCGTCTGGCCGGCCGGAAACACCTGCCCGCCGGGGCCGACCCGCAGCAGCTCCATTCCTTCCTCGCCGACGATCGTCCACCGGCCGGGATCGACCCGCCCGCCGCGCGCCCTGCGCGGCAGCGAGCCAGGTTGCGGCCCGGCGCCCCGGCCCGCCCGATGCATACCGCCCTCGAAGGGCACGCCATGCCACTGCTGATAGTCGCGCGCGGCATTCTCTTCCCGCGAGAAACCTTCCGAATAGTCCCGTGCGCCGGGCTTGAGATTGCCGGCATGGACATCGTTCGAAAACTGCCTGACCGCCTCGACCGTCCCGACGCCCATCAGCGCCAGCAGCCAGGCCGGCACGTTCATCGCCGACAGGCCGCCGATCGCGCTGGCGAGGCTGCCGAGCGAGACCGCCAGTCTGGCGATGTCCGCGATCGGTCCAGCCAAGGCCAGGCCGGCAAGGCCGACCAGCACCGGCTTCCAGCCGCCCATCGCCTCGACCAGTTTGCTCATGCTGCCGATCGCGTCGCGCAGGCCAGCAAAGAGCGACCTGACGTCGTCACCGACCGCGCGCCAGTCGATCTCTTTCAGATAGCTGACGATCTCGCCGACGCCGCCGGAGATCGAGGTCCTGATCCATTCGCGGTTTTCCGAGACCCATTTGGTCATCCCCTCGATCACCGGCTGCATGGCCGGCCACAGATCGGCGGCCAGCTGGTCGCGCAGGCCCTTGAGTGAGGTCTGGAATTTCTCGATCGAGTCGTTCGTGTCCTCGATCGCCCGGCCCTGCTCGTCGGTCATCGTGCCGAGCAGCTTGCGCGCCTTGTCCATGGCGGCTGCGAATTCCGCCCCGGACAGTTCCGCGATCTTGGTGAATTCGTCCGTGCCGAAGAACAGCTCCGACAGCTTCGCCGACTCCTCGGACGATCCCGCGCTGTGGATCGCTTCGAGCATGATGTCGAGCGCGGCGGTCGAGTCCTTCGCGTTCCGGATCTGCCGGCCCAGAACAGGATTGATCGCCTCGAGCTGCTTGCGCGCTCGGCCGATGCCGTTCTGCAACTCGAAATAGGTCTTGCCGGCCTTCTTCAGCCCCTCCGTCGCCGTCTCCCACGACACGCCCTGCAGGCCGGCCACATGCGCGAATTCGCGCAGCGTCTGCATCGGCATGCGCAGCTGCCGGGCCGTCTTGGAAATATCGTCGAGCTGTTCGGCGCTGCCCTTCAGCGCGGCGGTCAGCCCGACGAAGACGCCGGCCACGCCGATCGCGCCGATGCCGGTCAGGTTCGCCAGCACCCGCGCGCTCGACTTCGCCACGTCCCACATCGAGCGGCCGACGCCTTTCAGCGCCTGACCCACTCGCGGCAGACCGGAAACGCGGCCGATCCCCTTCAGGTCGCCGACGATGCCCTTGAGCCCGCTGCCAATCCCCTTCAGGGCGCCACCGGTCAGGTCCTTGGCGCCGATGACGACTTCGGCCTTGAACGCTTCATTGGCCATCGTTCGTCATCCTGCGCCTGTGCCGAGCCCAGTCCGCAGCCTCCCCGTGCAGGAAGAGCAGCCGGTCGATCGTCATGTCGTAAAGTCGGTCGGGCGCGTCCGCGCAGATGCCCCATTCGAACAGGAGCGTCTGGCAGACGCGTCTCAGTTTTTTGCGTCGGTCCCGGCCGCCTTGAAGAAGCCGCCGATCCACCGCGCCATCTGCACGGTCTCCGCCAGCCCCATCGCGTCGACGACGGACCCGTCCCGTCCTGACAGCCGCATGATCCAGTCGCGCAGCACCGGCCCGGCGATCATGTCGTTTTCGTTGAAGGGAATACCGAAATCGAACAGCTCCCGCGCCGTTGGCGGGCGCAGCGTGATTTCGGACAGGGTCACCGTGCCCCCCTCGCCCTGGGTAGTGACGGGGCTGGAGAGCTTGAACGCTTTCTCGGTCATGATCGCCTCACGCCATCGAGAACTGGTCAGTGGCCATGCTGATCCCGGTGATGATGCCGGAGGTCAGGTCGAGCGACGGCTCGCCGTAGACGGCGGCATCGGTCCACAGATACCGCTTGCCGGTCGACTCGGCGACGATCGTCACGTTGACATGCGCGCGCGCCTCCCAGAGTTCCATCGGGTCGGCGCCGCAGATGTCCCACAGGTCCATCTCCCACGTCTGGACCGTGGCTTCCTCGGTCATCACCAGGCGACCGGAGTTCGTCGCCTTGGCGTCGCGCCGCACCTTTCCGGTCCGCAGCGTCGCCGACCCCGACGCCTCGAGGCGCTTGTCGCCCCACTTGATATAGACTTTGCCGCCCACCACGGGCGGGCATCCGACGTCAGCCATGACGGTCTCCTATGAATGAGAGTGAGGCGCGGGCAGCCACCGCGTGAGGCAAGAAACGGCCGCAGGCCGAGCCCGCGACTTCGATCTAAAGGCAAAGAACGGCGCGTAGCGCCGCAAGCCCGACCGGGCGTCGGCCGTCGTCGGCCGCCCCGCCGGAGGGCCAGCAGGCGAAGCGTGCGGTGCGGCCCGTGAGGCAAAACAATCTGGTGCGGAGCCGTGGCCTAAGCCACGGCGTCGAGCTCCAGATGCGTCTCGATCAGGTTCGCCACGACACGCAGCTGGTTCACCAGGTCGGGCTTGATCAGGCTGTCGATGCGGTTCGCGTCGTTGGCGTTGCGTTCCACGATCAGCGCCTCGGCGAAAGCTTCAGAGTTCTCGACCAGCCCCTGCGCCTCCATCAGCTTGTATTCGTGGATGTAGAGGTCTCGGATGGCGCCAGGCGAGGCGAAGCCCGGAATGCCGCTGTCGCGCGTCGTCAGCGCGGCGCGCGGGAAGGTGCTGGTGATCGCCTGCCGCATGCGGCGGGCAAAATACATCGTCTGGAACATCGTCACGGCGTCGCGCCAGCTCGGGTCCTCGTCGCCCCAGTCGTTGACCCTGCGGTTGGTCACCAGCCGCCCGATCGTCGCCTCGTCGGCATCGTTGACATTGAACGTCGAGATGCCGGCGAACAGCAGGCTGTTCTGCTCCCCCGTGGTGAAGGCCTTGCTGCGCGGCGGCGCCACGATGTTGCGAAGCTTGAGTGTCTGCAGCGGACGCGACAGTTCCGGCGGCTCGGACCAGTGCAGCGTCGCATGCGCCCCGATCGCCGCCGCATATTCCCACGGCGGCGACTGTGCGGCACCTGGCAGGCCCAGCGTCGTGCAGTGCGGGTCGTTCGTTCCCTGCCCGTAGGTGACCAGGCCCGCGAGCGTCCCCTGCAGCGCCACGAACCAGTGGCCGTAGAGCTGCTGTGCCGGCGACCAGCGCCCGCCGATCCCGTCCATGAACGGAACGATGCTTTCCCGCGACACGACCCCGATCGACGCTGCGATCACGTCGAAGCGCTGGTTGCTGAGTGCGGCAAGGCCTTCCGCCACCAGTGGCGATCCGGAACCGGTCGTGACGCCGCCCATGCCAACGACCTGCCAGGGTGCAGTGAGCGGTTGCGGCACGTTGGGCAGGCTCTTCTCAGTCCAGATCCATCCGCCAGAAATGCCCGGGAATTTTGCCGTCATGATCACTTTCGTCTCGTCGCCCGGATCGAGCGCTGCCGTCACCGGAAGCGCGGTTGCGGCATTGATCGCGTTGCGGATGCGCTGCGCCTGGAAGGCGGCGCTGTCCGGCCTCACGGCGATGCGCACGGCATAGCCGGCGATCCTGATCAGCACCTCTCCCGATCCAGCAGGTGTTGCCGGCACCTTGATCGACCCTTGCGCTGCGATCGCGCCCTCGCCCGTTCCGAGCGACATGCCCCAGATCTCTGCATACGGCGCCTGGGCGCGCGCCTTGGCATACATCGCCGCCAGCATCGAGCCCGCGCCGAACAGGCGCGTCGCCTCGCTGCCGGAAAGGATGTAGGGGGTATTGTTCGCCCCCGTCGCGCCGGACGAGTTCTTGAACCCGATCAGCAGCAGCTTGAGCTGCATCTGGATCGGCGAGGCGCCGGGCACGATGTCGGCATAGTAGAGCGGCGGCAGGAAGGGCAGCGGGATGGCAGGGAAGGAAATCGGCATGGTCGGATGCTCCTGGCGGTTGGCGCGGCCGGACGGCCGTCACGATGCGTCTTCAGTGTCGGGTGTCGCCGCGCGACGGCGGCGACGGGCAGGCGAGGAGTCCCGGCCGGCATCTCCATCGGACGGAGGTGCAGCAGCCTCCTCGACGTCGGCGGGAGGCTGCGGCGCGCGATTGCCCCAGTTCGGCCGGGGCCAGGCCTGCGGCGCGCTCACGCGCGGACCTTGATGCCGACGGCGCGAAGCTGCAGCGCCTTCGCTGCCTTCTTCGGCGCGTCGTCGACACTCGCGTCATAGGAGAGCTGGTCCGCCTTCACCTCGGCGAAGTTCGTCAGGGCGACGGCATCGACGTCGCCGGCCGTGGCGTCGACCGGCACCGTCAGGATCGCGGCGCCAACCTCGGAACCGGTGGCGCCCGTATTGGGCGATGGCGCCCATTTGCTGCTGGCCGTGATCTGCCCCAGCACCGTTCCCGCTATGAGCTCGCCGGAGCCGGACGCGATGGTGACCGTGTCGTAGGACAACGTGTCGAGGTCGCCGATGACGATGTCGCTCCAGTGCGGCCCCGCCGGTTCCGACACGATCAGGTCGCCGTCGTCGATGCGCCGCTGGACATAGGGCGTCAGCTCGACGGTCAGCCCGCCGGGCGGGAAATAGACCCCCTCGCCAAGGTCGGGATTGGGCACGGAAAGGCCTTCGGCCGGAACCACGAATACGGTCGCCATGTCGGTCTCCTGTCGGAACGGATGGAAATGATCAGTCGAGAAGCTCGGCCTCGAACAGCGCCAGCGGCTCCTCGCCCTCCGGCGCATGGTCTTCGGGAATGCGCATCGTCACGCGATCGAGCATCGGGTGCACCGACGGTGTCGGCAGTTCTCGCGCCTCGAGCACGGCACGCAGACCAGCCGCGCTCGTCTTGACGTCGCCGTCGCCCTCGGCCGCGATCTTGTCGAACACCGCGACGAGCGGCTGCGGCAGGGCGCCGGACACGATCGGGTTGCCGGCGCCGTCAAGCTCGACATCGGCCGCGCGCAGCGCCGGCGGCCGACAGTCGGCAGGGATGCGCCACACATAGGAGATCTCGCGGGCGGCCAGCCGGAACCGGCCATCCTCGGAATAGAGCGGAACCGAATCGATCTGCTCGATCTCGAAGCGGGCCATCACCTCGTCGCGATACCAGAGCGCGAGGGGCGACATGCCGGTCAGCGCCGACCAGACCTGCCATTCCAGCAGGTCGAGCATCGCCTCGAGCTCGGCGTCTGTCACAGGCCAGGCCGCGACGAGATTGCCGTCACCGTCCTCGACACCGGTCACCACCGAGGCCTCGATCTGCAACAGCACCTGCCGATGCGAAAAGACGTTGCTCGGTTGTCCCGTCCGGGGATCTCGCAGCGAGGTCAGGTCCTTGTTGGTGCGGACGACGAGCAGCGGACGGCGCTCCTTGTCGACAAGGTCGGTGATATCGTCTCTCCGGCTGTCGTAGACGTGCCGGCCAACAAGCGTCGGCCACGGCGATCGTCCGAGATTGGTCAGCACGGCGACTGTGGCAAGGCGAAGCGCTGTCCGGTTCAAAGTGCAATCTCCACAACCCTGGCCACGATCCGCCCTATCCCGTCGGGCCCGGGGGCCGTCACCTCGAACACCTTGCCGTCCCTCACCCGCGTGAAGCGGTCGAAGCGACGGACATCGGTCAGAAGCGAGGCGCGCACGGAGATCGTAGGGCCTGACGTGACGCGGTCCGCGCCCCCGTTCGCGCCGAGCGTCATACGCTCCGCTGGCGCATCGAACACGGCCATCAAGATCCCCGGCTGCCGCGTCGGGTCCGCCGCCGGCCGTCCGTTCACCACCTCGCGCATCGGCGCGAAGGCAAACGCCTCCGCGTTGACGCGGTCGATCGAGGCGTCGGCGACGGCCATCAGGCGATGAAAGACGCTCATGAAAACACGGCGGACATCAGCCCGCCGCGCCCTCCTTCTTCGCAGGCGCAGCCTTCTTCTTAGAAGGTGCTGGGATGGCAGGCGACTGGGCGTAGCCGCGCGACACCGCGTCCGTGACAACCTCGTCCGGCAGGTCGCCCGACCATCCGGCCGGAACGCTGCGTTTCCGGCCGGTCACCTGGTCGCGATAGTCGTAGCTCTTGTTGAAGGATGCATACATCGTCGCCTCCTACATGGTCAGCTTGATCATGAGATCGGGCCGCTGGCAGATCGGCAGGACATTGGACTCGGTCCAGATGTCCATGCCCTTGCCGTGCGGCAGGAGGTCCGTCGACACGAAGACCTTGTCGCCGGGCCGCGGCGCGTTGTTCGCGTCCTGGATCGTGTCCGGCGGCGCGATGTAGCGCTTGAAGAACGGCGTGCCGAGTGGGATCGCGATCGCCTCGTCCTCGGCCACGGCCGGCTGCGCCTCGAACGTTCCGTTCGCAAGGCGCACCTGGAACTCCTCGTCGATCCGTTCGCTCGTCAAGCCGCGGAACGTGAACCGGTCGGCAACGTCGTCGCGCGCCGGATTGGGAGTCGGCCCGGGATAGTTCTCCAGCGACTTGCGCACGAACTCGTGCCCGACATAGGCGTCGTACCACGCCTTGCCGGCAAGCACGATTACACCGGTCGACGGTGTCCCGCGCAGCGCCTTCCGGATGAGCGACTTCACCTCGCCGTTCTTCGCCGCGACATTGGTCGCGGTGTTGTCGAGCGCGAAATCGACCTCTTCCTGGGTGATGCCGAAGGTGGCCCAGAGATCGGCCAGTTCCTTGCCCTCGGCGTCGAGCACGACGCCGTTCAGCGCGCCCCAGTCGAGATGGTTCCATGTCGCGTCATGCTTGCCGCGGATATCAGTGAGCTTGTCGTTGACGACGCCGGCGAGCGTCAGCAACTGCTGATCCTCGCCGAACGCATGCAGGTTCTGGAGATCTGCCGGCGTGATCTGATCGCCAAGCGGAAAGTGCGGAATGTCGAGCAGCGTCGCCTTGACGTCGCCGCGCATGTTCTTGTTGGCGGGACCGCCGCGCTCGCGCGCCGGGATGACCGTGATCAGCCCGTCCTTGATCACCAGTCGCACATAGGTCGTGGCGATCGGGGTGTCGGTGAAGATGCCGAGCTGCGCCGGGCGGCCCGTCACATAGGGCGGGATGTTGATCGCCTGCGTCATGTTCCTTGCGGAAAACTCCGGGGCGGAGAGAAGGTCGAGAGGCGTAGCCATGATGATTTAAACCCCCATGCGGGCGACGATGCCCTTGGCTTCGAGAGCGGCAAGCGCCGCGTTCTTCTGGTCGGAAGTGATCCCCTCCGGCCATTCCAGCGCCTGCAGCACGACCTCGGACGTGCGCGACAGAAGGACGATGCGCTTTTCCGCCGAGGTCGCATCGACGTTCTGCAGCAGGATCGCCGCCGCATGCTGCGACCCGTCCACCGCCGTCGGGTTGAGCGGCTTGAACTTGCCGGCGCCCATGGCGATCGTGATGTCGAAGCCGTCGCCGACGATGAAGTCGGTGGCGCCGTCCGCCGTCGCGAACTTGATGTCGTTGTCGAAGGTGGCGCCGACGCCGACATCCCCCAGCACGAAGCCGTCAGGGTCGGACACGCGGAGCGTGCCGGCATTCGCTGCGGCCGCGATCAGACGGACACGGTAGATGCCGGGCTTCGCGCCAGCGCCGATCGGGGCCACGGCGTCCAGCGTCAGCGTGCCGTTGCCGGTGTTGCCGCCGGCCTTGGCGGCCGACGATGCCGCGCCGATCGAGACGCGGCCGAGCACTGCGCCCGGGCGCCTGACGCCGCTGCCCGAAGCGAGCGCGCCTTCGTCGCGGGACATGCGGTTCGGAAGCTCCGTCTTCACGACGTCGCCGTCCGTCTTGTAGCTATGGGTAGTCGGGGCCATGTCAGGATCTCCTTCAGGCGGCGATGCCATGCCGGCGCTTCATCTCGTCGGCGAGCAGGGTGGAGGTTTTGGCCTGTCCGGCCGGCGGCGCATGCGGCGTGATCTCCGGCGACTGCGCCGCGACCAGCTTTGCGAACAGCGTCTCGCGTGCCTTCTCGACCGAGAGGCCCTGCGCGATCATCTCGTCGGCCATATTGGCCTCGACCGCCTTCGACACCTTGCCGGCATCGGCGACCATCTGCCGGATCTGCCCGACCGCATTGGCGCGGGCGGTGGCCTGTTCCGTCGTCGCCTTCTCGCGGATCAGCGTCGCAATCAACGCCGGAGCATTGGCCCTCATGCAGATGTCGGCGATCTCGGCCGGATCCGCGGCGGCCGCTGCCGGCGCGGGAGGTGCAGGAGGAGCGGGAGGAGCCGTCGTGGAGGCGCCGAACTCCGCGCCGACCGCGGCCGCAACCGCGGCAAGAATGCCGTCGTCGGGGGTCATGATATGTCCTTTCGGGTTAGCGGCGGGAATTGACTTGTTTGAGGAAGCTCGCGAAGGCATCCGCCGGGTTGCCTACCGCGTCGATGAGACCTCTGCTCCTGGCCTCCCGGCCGCTGAACACGTCAGCTTCGGTCTTCAGGGCATCGGCCTTGGTCAGCCTCTGGCCTCGACCACGGCCGACATAGGCCGCGAAGAGGTCGCGCTGCTGATCGACCGCCGTCTGCCACTTCGCCCGGACGTCATCCGGCAGCGGCTCGTAAGGATTGCCGTCGGCCTTATGAGCGCCCGACGTGATCAGCGTCACCTTGGCGCCCTGACCTTCCATCATCGTCGAAACGTCGAGATGCATCGAAATGACGCCGATTGATCCTGCCCAGCCGGTCGAGGGCGCCACGATCTGGCGGCACGCTGACGCCATGAGATATCCGGCCGAAAGCGCGGAATCGGTCAGGATCGCGATCGTCGGCTTCTCGGCCGAGAGCTGCGCGATCATGTCCGCCGTCGCGAATGCGCCATCGACTTCCCCACCGAAACTGTCGATCTCGAAGGCGACGGCCTTGATGCGATCGTCACGGCGCGCACGCGCGACCTGGGCCTGAATGCCCTGATAGGAGGTCTCGCCCGAATACGAGCCGATCCACCCGCCCTTGTGCACAAGACTGCCCTGCACCTCGATGATGCCGACACCGTCCGCGACCAGAGGCACCAGCCGCGACCCCTTGTCGCTACGCTCGAAGGCTGAACCCAGAGGATCTCCGACAACGCCCATCCTGCCGTTGCTGAATGCGACATGCGTCGCGGCCGTGATCCCGTCCAGTTCGGTGGCGCCTGGCACCAGTCTGCCGCCCAACGCACCGAGGATTGCAGCCGCCTTGCGCGGATCGACCAGAAGCGGCGTGTCGAAGAGACGTGCGGCGATGCGCGGGAGAAGTGTCATGTCTCGTCGTCCTCTTCCGTCTTCTTGCCGCTGGCCGGGGCCGGGGCCGGCGCCGCCGCCGCCTTCGCGCCCTTGCGTCCGTCGCTCTCGTAGGAGAGGCCGGCCTCGTCGGCTCGGTTGTTGTCCGCCTTGTTCTCGGCATCGATGGTGGCGGCATCCTCGCCGCGCTCGGACACCACGGCCGAGCGGCTGGTGAAGCCGGCGCGCACCGCGTCGCGCGAGGCCTGGATGTCCTGAACCGGGTTGATGTAGGGCCACGCCTGCGGCGTCCACTTAGCGGGCAACGGTGCCACGATGGGCTTGTCCGCGAGCTGCGCCAGATAGGCCCAGCGCGCCAGCACCGGGCGGCAGAACTGGAACACCATCAGATGGTGCTGCCACATCTCGCAGCGCCGGCGGAATTCCGTCACCGCCGCGCGCCAGGTCCGGTCGTTCACTTGGCTGTAATCGCCCGTCAGTTGCTCGTAGAGCAGGCCGAGTGCCGCGGCGATCGCTCTGTGCTGCGCCCGCATGAACACTTCATACTGTCCGCCGACATCCTTCGGATCGGAAAACTCGACCTCCTCGCCGGGCTCGAGCTCCTGCATCGTGCCGGGCTCGAGCGAGACCTGCGCCGTCGCGCCGTCCATCTCCGCATCGTCGCCCCAGATTTCCTTCAGGTCCTCGGGCGAGACGCCTTCCGGCAGGTTGCGGCGCCGGAAGCCGACGAACAGAGCCGACACCTTCTTGCGGACCAGCTCGGCCTTGTCATAGGCCTCGACGTCGTAAAGCCTGTCGAGCACGCGCGATAGCCACGGCTCGCCGCGGATCTGGCCCGGCCGGCCCGGCCAGTAGATATGGAGCACCTCCTCGGCCGGCACGCGAACCGGCTGGTTGGTGATCGTGCCAGGCGTCAGGTCGTTCGGATGCTGCTTCAGCATCCAGTAGGCGACGCGCCGGTCGCGCACATTGCCGTCGAACTCGATCCCCTGGCGGATGAAATTGCCGCCTTCGACAACGCGGTTGAGGTCCATCGGGACATATTCGGACTCGACGATCTGCAGCTGCAGCGGCACGTTGAACCCGTCCTGCGGCAGGCGGGTGCGCAGCCGCACGAAGCACTCGCCGCTCTCGACCACGCCGCGGAAGGCCTGAGCCTGCTGGCCGTAGAAGTCGAGCGCCCCACCCGGGTCGCTCTCGTCCGTCCAGGCAAGCCACAGCGCGGCGGTGTCCGGGTCCGACAGTTGCGGCCGGATGCCTGTGCCGACGACGTTTGACACCAGCCGCTCGATCGCCGACCCGGCCAAAGCATTCTTGCGCGACAGGTCGCGCGACTGGTCGCGCAGCCCATCGGCGGTATAATCGAGCGCCGCGTTGGGGCCGAAGCGCGCCGCGCGCCAGCGCCGCGACCGCGGCCCGGATCCCGTCGTCTGGTAGGACCCATCGATCGAAATCTTGAGCGGCTCGATGTAGATGTCCGTGCCCTTGACGCGGTAGCGCATTACGGCCGGAGTGGGCCGGACGATGGCGTTCACCAGCCGCTCCTGTCATGGATCGTGTAGTTCCGAATGCGCCTCTTCGGTAACGCCGCGGGTGCCGCCGCTTCGGTCATCTGCGCCAGCGTCTGCTCCAGTTCCTTCAGGCTGCGATAGGTCACCGAGCGCTCGCCGAACTTGACGTTCAGCGCGCCCGACGCGATCGCGCCGCGCAGTTCCTCGATCCCCGCGGCGAGCTGCTCCGGGGTCCATCCGCTCCAC
>VFQN01004152.1_pt1 | contig 19493 bp, 17 predicted proteins | sample 3512371 | NCBI WGS metagenome assembly VFQN01 (sample SAMN10412370, study PRJNA504923) | tailings metagenome | isolation source: Replicate 2 from Balatoc abandoned mine | place: Philippines: Itogon, Benguet | collected 2017-08-28 | reverse complement strand
TTCTGGCCTCCACCAGCGAAGTTTACGGCAAGAATCCGAAGGAACGCTGGTCCGAGGACGACGATCTGCTGCTGGGACCGACAGTCAAACCGCGCTGGGCGTATGGCTGCTCGAAAGCGATCGATGAATTCCTGGCACTCGCGTACCATCGCAAGTACGGACTGCCGGTCGTCATCGGCCGGTTTTTCAATGTGGTCGGACCGCGTCAGGTCGGGCATTACGGGATGGTGATTCCCCGGTTTGTCGACAAGGCGCTCGCCGGCGAACCTCTGGTTGTGTATGACGATGGTTCGCAGGAACGCTGTTTTGCCCACGTGCGTGAAGTCGTGGACTGCCTGGTCACGCTGATGCAAACACCGGCCGCAGCCGGGAATGTGTTCAACATTGGCAGCGACGTGCCGATCTCCATTCGGAAGCTGGCGGAAGCGGTTGTCAAACGCGTCCGGCCGGAGATCACCGACCCAGGCTCTGCCGTGGAACACGTGCCCTATCACGAAGCCTACGGTGCGGACTTTGAAGACGTTCGCCGCCGGGTGCCGGATATCAGCAAGCTGGAGCGAACCATTGGTCGCAAGCCCACCTTGCCGCTCAGCGCAGTTCTCGATGACATTATCGCCTGGAAGCGCCGGGATGCGGGTGCGAAGGAGTAGGCTGGAACCTGCGGGTTGCCGGCATTCGTGAACGCCGGGTTTACTTCAGGCTCTGATGGCTCGCCCCTGTGCGGGCTGCCAGTCTGGATTTTACAATTCCTGGCTGCCAAGGCGATCCGGTTTCGCTCGATCAGCACCATTAAAAAACGCCAGCGAGGGAGTTCCTCACTGGCGTTCTGTGTTCCCTGAAAAGGAATCAGCCGATCTAGACGACGACCAGCCGGACGTCGATATTGCCTTGCGTCGCATTGGAATACGGGCAGACGATGTGAGCCTTCTGCACAATCTCCTCGACTTCTTCCTTCGGCATGTCGGGAACGTGGATTTTCAGTTCCACTTCGATGCCGAACCCGGTCGGCAGCGGCCCGATGCCCACGGTGCCTTCCACCGAGGTGTCCGGAGGCAGTTTCTTCTTTTCCTTCGAGGCCACAAACTTCATGGCTCCCAGGAAGCAGCCGGAATAACCGGCTGCGAAGAGTTGCTCGGGATTGGTGCCGGCAGCTCCGTCGCCGCCGAGTTCTTTCGGCGTCGTCAGGCGAACGTCGAGCGCTCCATCCGAAGAAACGGCTTTACCATCGCGGCCGCCGGTGGCTTTGGCATGCGCCTTGTACAGGACTTTTTCGAGTGACATGGTGAATGGCTCCTTCAAACGGGATAATTTCTTGTGCGTGACATTGATGGCTGAATGTCGTACCTATCCAGATTAGCGTAATCCGCCGGAAATATTGAGGGTTTCACCCGTCACCCAGGCAGAATCGTCGGAAGCCAGATAGACGACTGCCGGTGCAATGTCCCCGGGTTGACCGATGCGACCCAGCGGAGTCTGGGCTTCAATTCCCTTGCGGAAATCGCCGTCGATCAAACCGCCTGCGTGGGCGCCTTCCGTTTCGACCATGCCGGGATTGATGGCATTCACGCGAATCTTGCGTGGTCCCAGTTCGTTGGCAAGGGTGCGCGTGATGGCATCGACAGCACCTTTGGAACCGGTGTAGACGGCTGAGTTGGGCGGACCGAGAGAGACCACGACCGAACTGATATTGATCACACTGCCGCCCTGCTCACCGAACAACGCCACCGCCGACTGAGTCGCGAGCAGCAGCCCCAGCACGTTAATGTTCATCGTCTTCAGGAAATGTTCGGGAGTGATGCTTTCGAGCGGACTGAACTCGTAAATCCCTGCGTTATTCACCAGCACGTCGAGGCGGCCAAACGCCCGCTTCGTCTCCTCGAATAACCGGGTCACGTCGGCAGGTTCAGCAAGGTTGGCATGCACCGCTACGGCTTGACCGCCCTGCTCCACGATGTCGCCCACCACCTTGTCGGCTCCGGCGCGACTGGACGAATAATTGACGACGACGGCTGCGCCGGCGGCAGCGAGTTGTCGGGCAATCCCGGCCCCGATTCCCTTGGAAGCTCCCGTAACGACAGCGACTTTCCCGGATAATTTGCCAGACATGACCAGAACCCTTTCGTCCCCTGCATCAGGGACCAGGGCAGACATCGCGGCGATGCGCGTCGTGTGTCCGCCGGAAATTGCTTTCACGTCGCCAGTCCCGCATGTGATTCGCCCGTTGCGAATCCGACCGGCGGCGAGTGGAAGTTGCAGGGATTACCGGGAGGCGCGGGAATCCTTTCAGGCCGGCTGATCAAGAATCGCAAAACCGCCAGCGGACGGGAAACCGGGGGACGAGCGAACGGAAGGCAAGCAGAAACCTGGCGAAGCCGACGAGCCAGACGAAAGCCAACGAGGCGGGCGAAGGGAATCGAGGTGAGTAAAACGAGACAGACCGCCCGTGTTTCCCCTTGAGCGCTGGAGAACCACGAGCGGTCTGTAAAAGCGGCACTGCTGTTCAGCGGACGTTTCAGAAGTTGTGCATCAGGATGTCAGGTATCCGCTGTCGAACGTGCTGCAACCGGTCTAACGTGCTACACCTCAGTGGGACAACAACGCCAGATCCGCGGTCGCCTCGCGACGCGAGTTCTGGTCATCATCGTCCTGTGTCATGAAATCTGCTGCCTGGTCGGAATTGGTCAATTGACCGCAAACGCGACACATCGAACACCATTCGCCCGGCGCGAAGCGAATGGTGTTCGCACAGCGACGGCATTGGCCGAATGCCAGACTCGAGCACGAAGCCTGACTTTCGACCAGCACCTGCTTTCCGACCAGAGACAGCCCGAAAGCTGCTCCGGAACAGACAGCAATTCCCACCAGCATCTGACTGACGAGCGCGAACGCAATTTTCATGACACCCGAATCCTCCGTGATCGCCTGCAGGTCTCCAGTGACTCGCGTCCAACCCATGCATTACCACGGAGGCTGCACAGTTTCGGGAACGCTCCGAAAAGACGCCGGTCCTGAACCACACTGCCTGTGCGAACGCACGAAAGAGAGGTGGCGCGAGCGCGCGACCACCGTATGAACGAAACCCAGAGTAGCGTCTTCTCCGTCAGCGCCGAGCTGCAATTTTCCGCGAAACAGCCATTCTTCGGAAAACTGAAAACACCCTATGGAAACCCCGTAGGCAGCGTGGGGCACGAGCAAATGACCGGGCGTTCCACCAAAAAGTCGGGTTTTATGGAACGATGTGGCCATACACAGGCTCGAGAAAGCTGCGATTTCCGCGAGCGATGCCCCAGCGCCGCCGGTCAGACTGTCCGGAAACAGAGCGTACGGCCGTAAGCACTTCCTGCGGACGGCCAGCACCGGATGTTCTGCTAGCAATCACAGGCACGATCTGGTGCGCAGTAATTTTGCCAGTTGCAGGCTCCGGACGTCTTTCAACAACGTCCGGAGCCTGCAGTCGCGACCAGAGGCTCTGCAGATGAAAGCCTGAGAAGTCCGGCAGACCTGGGCAGGCAGGCTGGGGCCGGGACTGGGCGAAATCGCCGATCAGACCAGACGCTTCAGCGCCAGTTCGATCCTGCTCAGGCAACGCTCGCGTCCGAGCAACAGCAGGGTTTCCTGCAGCCCAATCCCCGAAGCCTTGCCGGTCAGTGCCAGTCGCAACGGCAAGACCACCTGGCCGAGTTTCACCTGTCGCTGCTCTGCCAGATCGTGCAGGCTGCGTTCGAGCTGATCAGCAGTGAAAGGCTCCACCGTTCTCAGCAGGTCACGCACCGCTTCCAGCAGTGCCGCTGCTTCGGGCACCTTCCGGATGCGTTTGTCAAAGGCTGCCTCGTCGTAGCTCAAGGCATCATCAGCCACCAGAAACTCGCGAGCATCCAGAATATCGCTGAACAGCTTCAGACGGTCCCCCAGCGCGGTGATCAGTTCGCGCAGTTGCGATTCCAGTTCAGGCGGACAGCGGTCGCTGGCGGGAACCAGTTGTGCCTGCACGAGGAACGGCCAGCAACCCTGCAGCTTTTCGTCCAGGGACAACTGGTTCATCCAGTGGGCCTGGTAACTCAGCAGCTTGTCCGGATCGAACGCTGCCGGACTCTTGATGATGCGGTCCAGCGTGAAGTGCTGAACGATTTCCGGCAGAGACAGGATTTCCGTCTTGTCATCCAGCGACCAGCCGAGTCGCGCCAGACCATTCAGCACGCCTGCCGGCAGATAGCCCAGTCGCTCGTAGTATTCCACCATCACCGGACTGAGCGACGTGGAATCCTCGATGCCCAGCTGCGGAAAGACTGTTTCCGCGCGTTCAAACAACTTGTGCAACGCAGGGTTCTTGCGCAACTTTTCCAGATCCCGTTTGCTCAGCTTTTTGCTGGAGCCGGGAGCCGTGATAAAGGGGATGTGGGCAAATGCCGGCGTGGCATGGCCGAGAGCTTCATAGATCAGCACCTGCACGGCGGTGTTCGTGAGATGCTCTTCGGCGCGAATGACGTGCGTGATCTCCAGCTCTGCGTCATCCACGACAGTGGCGAAGTTGTAGAGGCAGGTGCCGTTGGTGCGCATGAGCACAGGATCCGGCATCAGACCGCCGTCCCATTCGACGTGGCCGCGGATCAGGTCATCAATCGCAATCTTCCGGTCGCGCGGCACCAGCAGTCGCACGACGGACGGACGCTGTTCCTGCTCGTACTGCTGCCGCTGTTCCTGGGTCAGACTGAGGGAACTGCGGGAACTCAGATAGGGACGCTTTTCCGCTTCGGCGCGCTGGCGATCGGCGGCAATTTCTTCCGGAGTTTCATAATCGCGATACGCGGCCCCGGACGCGAGCAGCCGATCGATGGCAACCCGATACAGTTCCGTGCGCTGGGACTGATAATAGGGGGCATGCGGGCCGCCAATGTCCGGTCCTTCATCCCAGTCGAGTCCCAGCCAGCGAAAAGCCTGGAAAATGGGCGCGAGGGCACTTTCGACGTTCCGCTCCTGGTCGGTGTCGTCGATCCGCAGGATGAACTGCCCCCCGGTATGACGAGCCCACAACCAGCAGAACAGGGCGGTCCGCATGCCGCCGATGTGCATGTAGCCTGTGGGACTGGGGGCGAACCGGGTGCGAACGGGAGCAGACATGGAAAATCGACTTCAGTAGCAGTGTCGGGATGCGGGAAACCGGAATCAGCGGATTTTGTACCCGAAGCCCCCGGGAAAGGACAGAATTCGCGGCTGACTGTTCGCAGTTCCGTTGAAAATTTGACCAGAATCGCGTTGGGAAACCGGGATGTCCCCTGGAATCGCGGCTCTGCAAGCGTGGGTTGATGAACGCTTGCGGATTCGCGATTCCTGTCCATTCCCCGGCGATTCAGGGTATCCTGCGACAATTCCCCCAACTTTTTTCTTCCGGACGATTCTCGATGTGGCTGACTGAAGATCCCTGGCCTCCCGTTTTCATTTGCGGTGTCGCCGCCCTGGCAGCCCTGGTCTGGTGGGGCCAGACGAAGCGGGTGGTCGCGCTCCTGGCAGTTGCCGGCTGCATCGGTCTGGGAATCGCAGCTTATGTGATTGAGGCAGCGATCATCACTCCCGGCGAAGAGGTCGAGCAGTTGACGACAGATCTTTGCTGGCAGTTCCAGCGGAAAGATCCGGAGATCCTGAAACAGTTTTCGCTGACCGCCCCGCAACTGATGGCGATGTGTCAGGCGGCCTTGCTCCTGGTCGAGGTCCATGACGATCTGCGACTGACGGACATGCACACCACGGTCACGAACAATGACACCCGGGCCGTCTGTCATTTCCGCGCAAATGCCACAATCTCAGTCGCGGGCGCTGGCAATGTGGGGCGACAGCCGGCCCGCTTTGAACTGACCTGGGCCAGGGAAGGCGACCAGTGGAAGATTATCGGGCTCAAGCGGCTGAACCCCATCCGTGATGAAGAACTGGGTGTACTGGACCGGACCGCGAGTTGAGCTTTCCCTTCTGAACGGAAAATCGCGAACCCGCAAGCGTGTGATGATGACCGCTGGCGGGTTCGCGATTTCTGGTTTTTCGGGCTCACATTTCTTCCTGGCCCAATCAGCCCCGATCAGCCTCCGTAGTCGATGTCGTCGATCAAATAGTATTCGTAGAACAAGCGGCCGATTTCCTCGCTGAGGCGCGACAGGTAACGCGCCTTGAAGTTGCTGTAGGTCGCTTCCGAGGAGGCAATCGGCTGGTGCGTCGGGAACTTGGAGATCTTTTCCTTGCTGAAGATCTTCTCGGCGTCGCCGTTTTCCTGCATTTTCCAGACGCTGACAATCGCTTCCGACCGGCCGCGGTAGAGCGTGGCACTCCCGTCCTCATACAGCGAGAATTCATTCAGGTCGATGTAGATCACGTACGTCGTATCGAAAGCCTCGCCGATTTCCTCGGGGCGATCCCAATCCTTGTGCGATTCCACCCAGGCACGGATGCGATCGGGATTGATCACGGAAATCTTGTGTTCATGCAGCCGGAAGGTCACGTACTTTGCCAGTTCGTGATCGATATCCTCGAAGCTGTACTTGACCGGCTTGGGAGCGAAGCAGATCACAGCGACCGTGACGCCCTTGTCGGTCATGCACTCTTTGGTCTCGCTGTCGAAATCGGGCTCGATCGACGGAGGGCCGCCGATCAGGTAACCGAGAAACAAGACGTAACTGCAACCTGAAAGCGGCAGGCAGAGCAGGCAGGCCATCAGGACCATCGACCAGGCCGAGCGTGGCCGGCGGAATCCGGTGGACAGTGTGCGAATGCGTGTCATCAGGCGCCTTCCTTGGCGAACAAAAACTGCCAGGCTGAATCTCTTGCCCGGAGAACCGGAACCGCTGCGAGCAGCATCAGCTGCCCCCTCACGCTAGAACCCTGTGCCTGGACGATGGTCGTAGAACTTCTCGGCCAGTTCATCACAGATGCGGTCGGTAAACTCTTTCTGGAAGGTGAGGGCCGACCGCCCGATTTCGGAAACCGGCTTGTATTCCGGAAACGTCGTATTGAACTCGGTATTGAAGGCCGAGAGCGCCATCCGCTCACCGCTGACTTCCTCAACCTGGTAGACGCGAATGAAACCGGAAGTCCGCCCGCGCAGCAGTTTGGGACTGTTCTCTTCCCGCAGCGAAAAGGTATAGACCTCGATCCAGGCGACGTAGTTCGCCTTGAATGCCTTCGCCATTTCGGAAGGATCGGTGATGACGCCGCCGTTATCATCAATCCACTTGGCCACCTCGTCGGGATCAATGACCTTGATCCCATTAATTTTCATCCGGCGAGTGATGCCGTCAATCAGATCGATATTGAGGCTGGACAGATTGCCATCCACCGACGCAGGCGTCGAACAGATCACCACCAGCTTGTGCTCGCCCTTGGTGAGGTCTGTCCCGGTCATCGACTTGAACTGGGAAGTCACCAGCGGCTCTCCGCGCAGCATCTTCCCGGCCATAACCCCCAGAGAACAGCCAGACAGCATCACCGACGTAATCAGCAACAGTGACCAGCAGGATCGATGGCAATATGCGCTATGTCGCCGACCACGAATCATACGGCTTCCTTGCCTTTCCTGCTGACCCACCCGGCACACCTCACTCCTGCCGGCGTCATCGACGGACAGCAGTCGTAGATCAGAGCCACCGGACCACGCACACCAGCAAACTGACTCCGCCCCAGCACGCCATCAGCAAGGCCGAGGCCATCCAGGGATCGGAAACCAGCCACAAGCGTCCGCAACCCGCACTCCACCAGCACCAGGGAATCAATCCTGCACAGGTTACTGCCAGCAACAGTCCGGCCGGATTGGCCTCGAACGACTGTCGCCAGCAACCTCTGACAAAATACGAAAAGCTCGTTGTCATGCCGCACCCGGGACACGGGCGATCAAACCAAGACTGAAACGAACAGGGCGGTAACCCCAGCCGCTGATGCGTGCCGTATCCGCGAGGATCGGGCTCCAGCCGCATCGCCAGCAGAAAACCGCACACCAGAGCCAGCGAACCGAGCATCAATGCCCAGCGACCGCCGCTCCGGATGGGACTCCCGCAGGTCAGCCATGAATGTTGCATGACAGGAACTTGACTGGAGCGGGGTAATAATTCGTATCAGGGAGATCTCACAAGACGATGTCCCCGTGTAGCGACCGCATTTGGCAGATTACGGGCGAACCTCCACGAGCATCGGCAGTTTCGGCGTGAGCGTCAACAAACCGGCATCCGGGACCGCAACGCCAATGTCTTTGCAGTCTGGCAGGCGGAGGCTGCCGTCAGCTCATCAGCCATCGACCGACGTGCGTGGTCAGCAGGGCTCCCAGCCAGGCCAGAGTGGTCATATAAACGAATGTAAACACCGGCCAGCCCCAGTGACCGCTTTCGCGATGAATCACCATCAGCGTTGCACCGCACTGGGCACACAGGGCGAAAAACACCATGATCGACACAGCCACCGGGATCGTGTAAACCGGCGTTCCGTCCGGCCAGCGCGAGGACCGCAACGCCTCTTTCAGCCCGCCGCTTTCCTCATCAACGTCAGTGCCCAGGCTGTAAATGGTTCCCAGCGTCGCGACGATAATTTCGCGGGCCGGGAAGGACGCGATCACTCCCACGCCAATCCGCCAGTCCCAGCCGAGCGGTCGCACCACCGGTTCAATCGCCTTGCCGGCTGTTCCGAGGTAGCTCATTTCCAGTTGCCGCTCCGACTCCTGGTTGGCGGCTGCGACGGCGTAGTCGACCTCCCGCAATTCGCCATTCAAGGCTTGCAGTTCAGATTCCAGCGGCTCGCGCTGTTCGTCCCTCAGATCCGGCGATTCGAGTTCTTCCTCGACGGCTCCCCGTCGTTCCAGCAGATCTGAAAATGAGACCCGCAGGTTCTCGGCCCGATCCTGCAGCTGTCGTTCCCACTGATGATCACCCGGGAAATAGCTGAGTGCCCAGACGATTACATTGGCTGCGAAAATCAGCGTGCCGGCCCGTACCAGAAACGATTTCGCGCGATCATACACCCGGAAAAAGACGATCCGCGGCGACGGCCATTTGTACGCCGGCAACTCCATCACGAACGGTGGTGTTTCCCCGCGAAACAGCGTCTTCTTCAGAATCCACGCGACCGGGACCGCCACGGCAGCCCCGAGGAACGTCATCACGAACAACACCGTTCCCTGCAGTGGCAGCCAGCCTCCCACCCAGACCGGGGGAATAAAAGCGCCGATCAGCAGGACGTACACCGGCAGCCGCGCCGAACAGCTCATCAGCGGCGCTACGAGAATCGTAGTCATCCGGTCACGCCGGTTCTCGATCACCCGGGTCGCCATGATCCCGGGAATGGCACAGGCAAACGACGACATCAGCGGGACAAACGACTTTCCGCTCAGCCCGACTTTCGTCATCAGCTTGTCCATCAGGAAGGCCGCCCGGGCCATGTAGCCGCTGTCTTCCAGCAGCGCGATGAACAGGAACAACAACACAATCTGTGGCAGGAAGACGACGACGCTGCCCACGCCAGCCACAACACCGTCGACCAGCAGACTCCGGAGCGGCCCAGGTTCTACCCAGGCAGACACATAATCACCAACCCTGCCCTGCACTTCCTCAATGAAGCCCATCAGCGGTTCAGCGCCGCTGTAAAGTGACTGGAACACCAGGAACATGATCACCAGAAACACGCCGAGACCGACAAACCGGTGAGTCAGCCAGCGGTCCAGCCGATCCGAAAACGTCGCAATCCGCTCCTGGGGAGTGTGCACAACCCCGGTCAGTAATTGCCTGGCCCAGCCGTAGCGCAGCCGCGCTTCCGCACTCGGAATCTTGCAGCCGACGGCCTTCAACCGCTCCCGGGCCGCTTGCAGAGCTGGCGGCAGCTTGTCCGGGAAGCGTTCAGCCCAGCGTTTCTCGATCACGCCACCTGGATCCAGAATCAACCGTTCCGCCAGCCAGGACGACATGCCATCAGGCTGCTCGCCCGCGCCAAAATTCTCACGGAGCTGCTGCGCTTCCCGGTAAAACTCTGCCGGAAACAGTCTTTGCGGGGCAGGTCGCGGCACATCGGCGATCGCCGCCAGGGCCTGTTTGATGGCGGCGATGTTCTGATGCCGGTGAGCTTCACAGGTCAGCACCGGCACTCCGAGACGCTCCTGCAGTGCGGCCACATCGATCGTAATGCCGCGATCGCGCGCGACGTCCCACATATTCAGGACCAGCACGACCGGCAGTCCGAGATCCAGCACCTGGCTGACCACATAGAGATGCCGTCCCAGATTCGAGGCGTCGACGATGCACAGCACGGCGTCAATCGCACCGACATCGGCCTGCCGTCCGAGCAGCACGTCCACCGACACCATCTCGTCCGGAGTGCGCGGAGACAGACTGTAGGTGCCTGGCAAATCGATCAGTTGAATCCGCGCGTCGCCCTGCCTGAACCAGCCCAGCTTCTTTTCGACGGTGACTCCGGGAAAATTTCCGATCCGGGCATGGATGCCGGTGAGGGCGGAAAAGAGCGTGCTTTTGCCGGTATTCGGGTTTCCGATGGCGGCGATCGTCAGGGTACGAGGGGCAGTGGCAACCGACATGGGGCGAGATCTTGCTTTCCGCAGGAGGCGTGTCAGGGGGGAGACAAGGCGGGCGTATCAGGAAACCGCGTCCAGTTCCACCTGGACGCGGTCCGCTTCGCGCCGGCGCAGCGTGAGGCGGTATCCACGAACTGCGAATTCGAGCGGATCACCCAGCGGCGCGGCATCAATATAGGTCACCGGTTCCCCCTCGATCAGACCCATTTCCATCAGGCGGATGGCGATTCCGTCCTCACCATGAATCTCGACGATCCGGGCCGTCGTCCCTTTTTCAATCTGGCTGAGAGTCAACATGCAATGTCCATTAACCGGAAAGGAGATCCCTTAAACCCCGCACTGTAATGCCCGCACTGTAATCCCCGCACTGTGCAACAGAACCACCATGCGGCTACAGCAGAGGCGACCAGATGACCGACCGCAGCTCACGTCGGTCAGTCAGGCAGGAATCTCGACGAACACGGAAGCCGAGTCGTCCACCCGAAACGACAGCCTGTGCTGGTTGAGATCCAGAATACAGGGCGAGCCAGTCTGCAACATCGTCACGACGGCTCCTTCACGCAGCCCCATCTCCGCGAGCCGGTGGACGAGATCTTCCAGGCCATCGACTTCCTGGATGCGACCGCGTTCGCCTGGTCGCAAGGATTCGAGTGGTACGATTTGCCCCATACCCGCCGCTTTCCGGAAAATCGAGATTCGCCACGACACGCGATCTTGAGACACAGTCTCAACTCTTATCCTAGACAGGAATCGCTCCAGATTCCACTTCCGTCTTGCGAATTGAGCAGCGGAAGGCGGGAAGATCCCGCCGCGTCTTCCTTCAAAACCGGTCGGACGGCTTCGGGACCGGCCATGGATTGGCAGGAAACTGGTCTGGTTGAAATTCCCGGACGCGATATGCTGGCAACCATCTGCTGGTCTTACGCGGGATGAAGGAGCAATCACCCATGACCACTGCATTCAACGACCATTTTCAGGTCGAGGCGTCCCGGTCTTCTGCGGGTTTGACGCAACCTCACGACATCGAATGCGAAGTGAGTCGTCGACTCAACCAGCATCCGGAACTAAAGATCAAGTCCCTGATTGTGCGCCGGACCCCCGGTGGCGTTTGTCTGGAGGGCCGGATTGAAACCAGCCGCGAAGACATCAATTTTGCGGATCTGATGCGTGATATTCCGGGTCTGGAGGAAGTCATCAACCATCTGGTAATCAGCCACCGCATGCCCCCGGAATCGCGCGAACTCTGAGTTCCAGGGAAGTTCCCGGATCAGGAAAATTTCGCGAATCGACCAGCGGTCCACAATCATCGCTGGCGGGTTCGCGATTCGCGATGATTCCGGCGTGTGGACAATCCGCAACATTGTCGTCTCCGGAAAAATCGCTGAATTCGCTTGAGAATCGCGAATTCCGACTGCACAGTATGGGCTATGTTGCGAATTGCCCACGATTACCTTCCTCAGTCGATCCTCAGCTACGTCGCGTTCCGGATCGCGTATCGCCTCACGGCCGCGACCCAGGAGGAACACGGCGTTGACTGGTTGCCGGCAGGAGACGCACCAGCGGCTTACCTCTGCGAGGTTCCGCTGCTGCGGGAAGTTTCCCTGCCTGTGCAGCTGGAGTTGCTGAGCGAGACCTGGGACCGGCACCTGTCTGCCAGCGACCTGGAGGGCAGTCTGCTGGATGAAAGCGTCATTTATGCCGCTTGCGAATTCGCAGCCAGAGTGTGTGAGTACGATCCCGCTCTGGTGACCTGGAGCCTGCGCGGCGGGCCGATCGACGTCACGGTTCCCGCGGACGACCTGCTCGCCAGCGAACTGCGGAATCTGTATCTTCGCCTGACCAACGATGGCGATTTCCTGCTGATCAGCCAGTTCCTGGATCTGCCGCCCGACGAGGCCCGGGCCTGGAAGCGGCGGCTGGGCCTCAATGACGATCAGTTGACATTACTGTTTGAGCCCCTGGAACGCTGGCGGGTTTCAGCGGAAGTTCTCGGGAATTTCCGAGGACTCGTGAGTGTCCGGGAAGCCCACTGGCTCGCCCGGCTGCTCGGTGTCGCTGTTCCGGCGTGATCCAGCTCCGGTCTGTTCCAGTTCCAGCCCAATCCCAGGGAGTCGCTTGCCTGACCAGGTGAGCAATCCGGGTAATCCAGCCGTGTTGACGATTCCGCAGCTCTTCATCACTGCCACCGACACTGGTGTCGGCAAGACCCGGATTGCCACTCTCATCCTCCAGGAACTCCACAGGGCCGGGGTGCGAGCAGCGGCTTGTAAACCCGTGTGCTCGGGAGCAGTGAATTCTCCCCGCGGCCCCGTCTGGGAAGACCTGGAGCAATTGCATCAGGCCGGCGGTGGCTGGCAATCCCCGGAACAGATTTGCCGCCAGCGATTTCTTGCTCCTCTGGCTCCACCAGTCGCAGCAGCCCTCGAAGGACGGCAGGTCGCAACCGCCGAAATTGACCGCGGTCTGTGCGAGGCAGCAGAGTCCGCACAGGCGGTTGTCGTCGAGGGAGCGGGCGGCTGGCTTTGCCCGCTGACGGAAGAGACGACGCTCGCCGACTGGGTGACGCGGTGGAGGCTACCGGTGTTGATTGTCGCACGGCCCGGTCTGGGCACGATCAATCATACGTTATTAACGATTGAATCGATCCGGAACCGCCAGTTACCGATTCGCGGCATTATCTTCAACGATGCCACGAACATTGCCGACGACCGGTCGGTGATCACGAATGCAGGGGAGATCGAAAAACGGTCCGGTATCCCGGTTCTGGGCGAACTGGCGTTTGGATCAGCGGTCGAATTGCGTCGGCATGATCAGGTGGTCAGAATAGACTGGCTGTCGTTGATGCGTGGCCTTCCGGATCTGACTGTCTGCTGAGTTCAGAAGGCTGGGATGCCGGTTCCGGAACAGCCAGCATCACCCGCGCACTGCAGAGTCATGGCAACGAAACCTGACAGTTCCGTCGGGAATCATTCGTCCTCTCTGCAGTTTCCCTGCCCCACACCGGTCCCGATCCGTTTGAGAATAACCCCGAGGTAGTTCAGCATGGCGTTTGAGGTCACGTGCGGCGAGTGTGGTGGTCAACTGCTCGTCGAGTCCGGCGGCGTCGTTGTCGAATGCCCGCTCTGCAAGGCTCATCTCTCAATCCCCGAAATTGAAACCGAAACCGCTGCCAATCCGGGGGAACCTGTGCCCTCCCAGCCGGTTGTCGCGGAAACCACCACGGAAGACAGCCAGATTCTCGCCAGAGTCGCGCCCGAACCGACGACGGTCGAGAGCGTGACCGAAGCAGTCACTCCGGCGGATAAGCCGCCTGTGGCGCTGCCTGAAGGTCCGGCTCCGGATCACACCGCTGCCGCCGCGATTCCCGTGCCACCGGCCGAACTGATCTCCAACAGTCAGCCGAATCTGATGAGCGGCGCTGTCGATCCCGCGACCGAAGTACCGCTGATGGCTGCGGAAAATACGATCGCAGACGGACCGCAGCAGTCTGACGTAGCCGCCACGCCAGACGAAACCACAGAAAACGAACCGGTTGCCGGCGACGAATCCCGGCAGGTCGCAGAACCGATCGCCGGGGCTCTCAGTGATGACGCCGGTTGGCCGGGCATCCACATTTCAGAAACGCCGACGGCGGTCGCCCCTCTGGTGCCAGCCGTCGCTGTGGCTTCCGCTACCGGTGCCGCAGTTCCCGCTGCCACATCCGCAGGCAGTTCAGCGGCTCAGCCCCGTCCTGAGTCGTCCGGTTCCCCGGCTTCGACGGCAGAAGATACCGTTCCCCGGCAGCACTTTATTCTGGTGGCAGGCTATGCCAGCGCTGCGACCCTCGCCCTGCTCTATCTCCTGATCTTCGGTTCCGGCAATTCAAAGACACATCAACTGGAAAGTCTGCCGGACCTTGTCCCGGAAATCCGTAAAGACGGTGCCGTCGGCATTCCGCGGGTTCTGCCTGGGTTTGACCTCGCTCCCGGTCACGAGTTGCAACTCGGGGAAAGTCAGCGGTTCGGCAATCTGAAAGTCACCCCGGTCAAGGTCACTCGCGGCACGCTGGAATTCGTGCATGCCTACGGCAACGGGAAAGTGAAAAAGGAACCGTCCGAACCGGTCCTGAAACTCTGGCTGAAATTCGAGAACGTCTCGAAAGGACAGGAATTTCCGCCACTCGATCGCACGCTCGTCTATCGGCGGATCTTCGATCCCAAACTGCAGTCCGAGTTCTCGCTGAACTTTCTCTGCAAGGCCGACCAGCGGAAGCGCGAGGATGGAGAACGTCATTTTCTGTACGACATGCCGGAATTCAGCGAGTTCAATCTGCAGGGACAAAACCTCGACCACTGGCTGACTCCCGGAGAAACCTGGGAGACCTTCATTCCTTCGGAAGAAGGCCTGGCCGACCTGAAAGGCAACTGGGTCTGGCGTGTCCTGTTCCGTAAAGGCCTGAATCCCGACTCCGGCCGCGGCGTGACGACCCTCATCGACGTGAAGTTCGACGGCAAGCAGATCACCGCGGAAAGCTGATTGCCACGATCCTGGTTTCCCCAGGTGTCGCACGAGGGCTCACGTCCATTTCAACTGCAGGAACTGAATCCTATGTCCCTCGCATCGAAAATTATCAGCCGCTGGCTGTTGTGTCTGGTTTCTGTCGTCTTCATCGAACTGCCGCGCATGGTCTCCGCCGACGAACCGCTGCGGATCATTGTCTTCGGCGCGCACCCGGATGATGCCGAGTTCAAAGCCGGCGGATCGGCTATCAAATGGGCCGCCAAAGGGCACCAGGTGAAGCTGGTCTCCGTCACCAACGGTGATATCGGGCACTGGCAAATGGCCGGCGGTCCGCTGGCCTTACGACGCGCGCAGGAATGTCAGGCTGCTGCAAAAGTCATGGGCACCACGTCACAGGTGCTGGATATCCATGATGGCGAATTGATGCCCACGCTCGAACACCGACGGACGATCACACGGCTGATCCGCGAATGGAAGGCCGATATCGTGATCGCCCATCGCCCCTGGGACTATCATCCCGACCACCGCTACGTCGGCGTGCTGGTGCAAGACGCCGCCTTCATGGTAACCGTGCCCTACTTCTGCCCCGACGTCCCGCCGCTGCAGAAGAACCCGGTGTTCCTGTACTCCAGCGACGGCTTCCAGAAGCCGTACCCGTTCAAGGCGGACATCGCCATCTCCCTCGACGAAGTCTTCGACAAGAAGCTCGACGCCGTCCATGAACTGGAATCCCAGGTCTATGAAGGCGGCGCCTCCGGCAGCGAAGACTTCGTCAGCAAAATCCCCCCGGCCGCTGACACCGCCGCCCGCAAGGCCTGGCTACGTGAACGCTGGGACCGCCGCCAGGGCAGCGAAGCCAACAAATACCGCGACACCCTTATCCAGTGGTACGGCGACGCCGGCAAAACGGTGAAATACGCAGAGACGTTTGAAATCTGTGAGTACGGACGGCGACCTACGGCGGAGGAGATCCGGAAGTTGTTTCCGTTTTGAGTAGTAACATATAAAGTCTCGATTTACATTCTATAAATTATCTACGAGCACTAGCCACCTTAGTGACAGCACTATTGGATTTTGCATCGCCAACATACTTGAAATGCAAGTTTTCCGGATCATCCAAGCTGAAGACTGGGGTGTCATATACCTAACAGAAGACCCGCAGACTGACTGCAGCAATTTCGTGCCGGAAATAATCACGGATCATCAAACTCAGTGGTATCAATCCTCACAGAGGAAATTGACTGCCAGAAATTGCTACTCACAGCACTTTTCAGTGAATTCAATACAAAACAAATAATTCAGCAAGCACGCTGCCACCTACATATATTTTCGCCAATCACTTATAACAATCGGAACTGACACCAGAATGGACGAAAAAAAGGCAGTCACACTTCTGGGCGAAGCCTTTCGCTCTGAGCCAATTGAATCCGAGTCAGCATATACGTTCATCCTGCGAAGCAGTCCTGGTGGCCTTGAAGTCAGCGTTGATAAGGCGCGTCTACAAGAAGTCATTAGCACCCTCAATTCAAAAAGCCAGTACGGTTCACTTTGGATTCATGACGAATTCACAATGGAAATCCTCGCACGCGAGGAGAGCACAAGTCCAGTCCGCACGCTTCGCGGCGAGGTTTCACTGCTAGATGAAGACAATGGAGTGCGTTATGAGATCACATCCCCAAGTGACGAGTACCTTCTATTTTTTCTCGAAGTAATCTCGGGACACCCAGACGCTGGGTTTCTTCTACGTCGGCACGTATCAATAATGCTAGAACGACGACTTACTGAGCGCCTGAATCCACCGAGCGTTTTCGATGCGCTGCGAATATCCTTTCTTCGCATCACCACTGTTAAAATTACATGCAATGCTAAAACATCCGCGATTCAGATGTCAGCACTAGCTAACGCATTCCTCTTTCAAGTCGCGTTTAACACCGATATCGCACTCGTACCTCAAAAGGAGATTGATTCAGTCTCTCGATCTGGCCGCATTTCAAGAATGCGGCGTAATCGCCCATCCGAAATCGACCCGCCACGGCGACTATACAATGAGGATTTAATTCACCACTACTTGATGGCAATATCGACTGACAATCCTTTTGTCGAATATTTGTCGTACTATCACGTTCTTGAGCACTTCTATGAGGCGGTATTTCAGGACGACTTGATTTCATCTATACAAGGAAGACTTACTGACCCCGCTTTTTCTTACCGCCGCAAGAAAGACATCAAGACACTCATAAAAACCATCCGACAATCACTAAAAATACAGAACGATACGATTACATTTTCCGAAGAGGAAGCGCTCAGGTTAACATTAACTCGTTTCGTGGATATTTCAGATCTGGCTAATGACCTCAATCAATACGACCCAACACTTCTCGACTACTACCGTGACAGTAAGGTAGGTTTTGCGAGCGCCATGGAACTCGACTTAAGATCTGGCGACAGTTCTGGTATCTACAAATCACTGTCTAAGCGGATTTATGCAACTAGAAATGCGCTCGTCCACAGCAAGGACGGCGACAGGGCGAAGTACACCCCATTCGTTGACGACCACACCCTAACAAAAGAGTTGCCGTTACTGCGGTTTATATCCGAGAAAACGATCCTAAGAAACTCATCGATAATTGAGTGAAAACCAACAGCAAATACATTTTGCCATTAAAATGATCGCAGGCGATCACCGGAAGTAAACGCTGATCTGGATCAACCTGTTCAGATTGATTTGTGCTGAAAAGTGGCGAGATTGACTATACTCTCTCAATCATATCACAACACAGGTTTTGACGCGCCCACATTTCTCCATAACCTTCGCAGTTTACACCCTCGGCGGCATCGAGGAATTTGGGCCACATTTACTCTGGCGGAGCATATCTCTATCACGCTTGCAACCAGAAACTCCCCTGGCTGCGCACTCGCTTGTTTGCGCTGGCATTTTTCCAGCAACATTGTCGAGATCGTCGAATGTCGCTCCTGTTTCCATGGGCCGTCGTCCGCCCAACATTGTCCCCTGATCCGCCCCGCAGTATCGTAGGGGCAGAAATGGGCAACCTGGTGGTAAGGAGTCGATGGTGGCAGAGCGGGTGGTGATTATCGGGTCGGGGCCGGCGGGGTGGTCGGCGGCGATTTATGCGTCGCGGGCGAATCTGGAGCCGCTGGTGTTCGAGGGCGCGCAGACCGAGGACAACCGGATGAAAGGGACACTGCCGCTGGGGCAGTTGTCGCTGACGACAGAAGTCGAGAATTACCCGGGGTTTCCGGCGGGTGACGTGTCGCCGTTCCTGAAGTCTGCCCTGCCGGAACATCTGGTGCCCTACCGCGGCAAGAACTCGCCGCACGGCGTGACCGGGCCGGAGTTGATGGAGCTGATGCGACAGCAGGCGAAGAACTTCGGGACGCGGGTCGTGACCGATGACATCGTTAGCGTCGATCTGTCGGTGCGGCCGTTCCAGCTGAAATCGCTGGAAGGTCAGGAAGTTGAAGCCCACACGCTGATCATCGCCACCGGCGCGCGGGCAAATTACCTGGGATTGCCTTCTGAGGAAAAATTCAAGAACCGCGGCGTCTCGGCCTGTGCGGTCTGCGATGGTGCCCTGCCCCGCTTCCGCAATAAACCGCTGTTCGTAATCGGCGGCGGCGACAGTGCGATGGAAGAAGCGTCTTACCTGACGAAGTTCGCTTCGACCGTCTACCTGGTGCATCGCCGCGACGAGTTCCGCGCCAGCAAGATCATGGCCCAGCGGGCGCTGGAAAACCCGAAAATCACGGTCAAATGGAGCTCTGCGATCGAGGAAGTCCTGGGAACTGACGAGGATGGCGTCACCGGGGTTCGCCTGAAGAGTCTGAAGACGGGCGAAGTCGAGACACTGGAAGCCAGCGGGATGTTCTGTGCGATCGGCCACACGCCGAACACCGACTTCCTCAAGGGTCAGGTGCAGACGGACGACAAGGGATACATCATCTGGCCGGAGAAATTCCGCACGAATACCAGCGTGGAAGCGGTGTTCGCAGCAGGCGACGTAGCCGACAGCAACTATCGTCAGGCGATCACCTCAGCCGGCACCGGATGTATGGCCGCCCTGGACGCCGAACGCTGGCTGGCGTTGAACGGGTTGCACTAACGAAGTTGATTCACGAGCCCGAAGCGCCAGCGAGGGACGCAGTTTTCCGCATTTTAAAACGACGTCCCTCGCTGGCGCTTCGGGCTCGTGAGGGATCGAATGAAAGCGCTGCGATGTTGACCAAAGAAGGCTGCCTCGCCCGTCGTCAACGGTTGTGGGAGACCCTGCCGAGTCATATCGAGTGGGTGCTGATCGCCGACCCGCGGCACGTGAATTACTTCAGCAACTTCCTGGTGGAGATGCTGAGTTTTTCCGGCGGGGAGCGTGGCTGGTTGCTGCTGGAGCGGGAAGGTGGCGCGACGCTGCTGTGCGACAATTTCGCCTGG
>VFQN01004151.1_pt1 | contig 19494 bp, 18 predicted proteins | sample 3512371 | NCBI WGS metagenome assembly VFQN01 (sample SAMN10412370, study PRJNA504923) | tailings metagenome | isolation source: Replicate 2 from Balatoc abandoned mine | place: Philippines: Itogon, Benguet | collected 2017-08-28 | reverse complement strand
GGGCGATGATTCTGGCCGCCCGCGCGGACGGGCACATCGACGACGAGGAGCGGGCGAAGATCGCCGACAGGCTGAAGCTCTCCGGCATCGGTGAAGAGGCCGAGCAGTTCCTCACCGCCGAGTTGGAGCGCCCGTTCAATCTCGACGAGCTGGTCGCCGCCGCGCAGACCGATGCGCAGAAGGTCGAACTCTACACCGCCTCGCGCCTTGCCATCGAGCCCGAGACCCGCGCCGAGCGCGGCTATCTCGACATGCTCGCAGGCCGGCTGAAGCTGCCCGACGCGCTGGTCGACCACGTCGAGGCGACGGTGTCGGCGGCGAAGGTCCCGGCCTGACGGACCCTGCCGGGGCGGCGGATCAGTCGCCGCCCACCGGCCGGGCCGGCACGGACCGGCTGATGATGTCGGCGTAGAGCCGCTCGGGCACACCGTCGGAAATCTCGGCAATGAACTTCATCCGGCCGGACAGCAGCAGGTCCGCCAGGCCATGCGCGGTCGCCCAGGCGGCCGCTACGTCGCGCATTGCCGACGTGCTGGCGCGCGGGTCGACGCCGCGCAGCGCGCCGACGCTTTCGACCAGAAGGTTGTAGGCGTCGGTGGCTTCCGCCCTCAGATTCGTCGTCTCGAAGTCCGGGCGGAAGGACGAGAACATCAGGCGGAACAGCGCCGGGTTCTCCATCGCGAAGTCGATATAGCCGAGCCCCACGCCGACCAGCCGAGCCCGCGCTGTGTCGTCGGCCGCGTCGCGGCGGGCGCGCATGGCGCGCACGAACCGGCCGAAGCCGACCGCCGCCAGCTCCGTCAGCAGCGCGTTCGCGTCGCGGAAATGGTGCTTCGGCGCGGCGTGCGACACGCCCGCGCGTTTGGCGCAGCCGCGCAGCGTGAAGCCCTCCATGCCCTTTTCCGCCAGCTCGGCTTCGGCAGCCCGCAAAAGCGCCTCGCGCAGATCGCCGTGATGGTACGGCGTTTTCGCGGTTGGCGCCTCGGTTTCCTGTCCGCTCGTGCCCAAGCGATCGTCCTTACAATCTGTCTGTTCGCCTGCGGTGTAGTCGCCCGCGCACCGGCTCGCAATCTTTACGTCGTAAAGCGCCCGCGCCGAAAGGTCGGCTGTTCGCAAACGGGTCGGCGACGCCGCGTTTGTGGCCCGATGCAAGCGTTAACCTTTGGTTAAGATTCCTATCGTAATTTTAACCATCGGATTTGCTCTCATCCTCCCAAGCAGATCCAGTCTCTGGCGGCCACTCAATGGCCGCCTTTTTTTGCTGCCCTCCGGCCGCTTGCCTCCCACACCCGCTTCTGCAAGGTTCGCCGCGCCAACACGCGGAGAATTTTCATGGCCAAGGGAGTAGCACTCGTCACCGGCGCCGGCACCGGCATAGGCGCGGCGGTCGCCGCTGCGTTCCTGAAGGACGGATGGGACACCGTTCTCGCCGGCCGCCGCAAGGAGAAGCTGGACGAGACGGTTGCGCGCGTGGGCACGGTGCCGGGCAGGGCGCTCGCCGTTGCCTGCGACGTGACGAAGCCGGTCGAGGTCGACGCGCTGTTCGCTGCGATCAAGGCAGAGTTCGGACGGCTGGACCTGCTCTTCAACAATGCCGGCATGGGCTCGAAGGGCGCGCCGATCGACGAGATCCCGGTCGAGACCTGGCTGGACGTGGTGAACGTCAATCTCACCGGCTCGTTCCTGTGCGCGCGGGCGGCCTTCGGCATGATGCGGCACCAGACGCCGATGGGCGGGCGCATCATCAACAACGGCTCGATCTCGGCCTACGCGCCGCGGCCGGGCTCCGTGCCCTACACCGCGACGAAGCATGCGATCACGGGGCTGACCAAGACGATCGCGCTCGACGGCCGGCCGTTCGACATCGCCTGCGGCCAGATCGACGTCGGCAACGCGCTGACCGAGATGGCGGTGCCGATGACGAAGGGCGTGCCGCAGGCCAACGGCGAGATCGCCGTCGAGGCGACGATGGACCCGCAGCATGTCGCGGACGCTGTCCTGCACATGGCCAACCTGCCGCTCGCCTCCAACGTGCTGTTCATGACGGTGATGGCCACCAAGATGCCGTTCGTGGGGCGTGGGTGAGATGTTACGTTAATCGGGAGGACTGTCGTCCAAGACCTTGAAGCCGAGGTCCATCTCCATGCTCTGGATACGGTCGTTGATGTCCTTGAAATCAGCGTCGTTCCACACGTGCTTTGGAACCAGGGGATAGTGCTTCGTGATGAAGTTGTAGTCTCTGTTTATACTGTGGAGCACCCACATGCGAAATTTCGAACCTGCGAGATGCCTCTCGATTTTTCTCTGTAGGTTGGAAAACTCTGATCCGGCCGACTTATGATGTCGACCACGATCTTCATAGCGGAATAGATACTGAAGGATAGTTGTCAGAACGAGGAATAGTCCGGACACTCCAGCAAATATCGTAAAATATGGAATTCCGCCATTTTCCTCGTCGCTCAGAATGGTGTCCTTGAACCAACCAGCATTTATTAAGAAAAGAACAAGTATCGAAAGAGATGCGTTCGTTATTGTGAGTAGGTGTGCCTTTTCGTAATTTTTCTCGGATGCTAAGTAGTGCGCCTTCGCGCTTTTGAGGCATCTTTCGTGCCACAGACGAAGCAGTCTTTTGGCATCTTCCGCATTAAGCAGTTCTGTGTCCGGGTGACCGTCTGATAGAATACACTTTGCTGTCTGGTCGTGCATGCGAGGCTCCCCCCAGCGTCGGAATGCAACTATATCGTGCATTTTCGATGGCGATGTCAATTCCAGGTTATTGCGGTCGGGCCTTGCGAAATGTTTATATCTGACTAAAGTCAACTAATGCATCGGGCGGACATCGATCAGGTCAGGCGGTTCAACCGCGCCTTCACGAAGCGCATCGGTGTGCTCGACGAGAGCTATCTTGCGCGCGGTCGCCCGCTCGGTGAGGCGCGAGTGCTGTTCGAGATCGGCCTCGCCGGCGGGATCGGCCTGCAGCCGCTGCGCGAGCGGCTCGGTCTCGACTCGGGCTATCTCAGCAGGCTCATCAGATCGCTGGAAACACAGGGAATGGTCGAGCTCGTCAGGGATGAACGGGACGCTCGTGCGCGGCAGGCGCGGCTGACGGCGAGAGGGCAGGTCGAGTTCGAAGCTTACGATCGTCTGTCCGACGTTGAGGCGGAGGGACTTCTGGGGTCGCTGCGCGAGCCGGACCGCAAACTGGTCGTCGAGGCGATGGCGCAGATCGAACATCTGCTGCGCGCGGCTTCTGTGGCGGTGGCGCTGGAGCCGGCGGACAGTCCGGATGCCCGGTCCTGTCTGGAGCAGTATTACGCCGAACTCGCCCGCCGCTTTCCTTCCGGCTTCGACCCGCTCGCTGGCAACAATTTCGATCCGGCCGAAATGACGCCGCCGAAGGGCTGGTTCGTCCTCGCGCGCCTCGACGGCGAGCCGGTCGGCTGCGGCGCCCTGAAGCGCCTGGGGGACGGCGTCGGCGAGGTCAAGCGGGTCTGGACTTCGCCCTCCGCCCGCGGCCTCGGCGTCGCCAGCCGGATCATGGATCGACTGGAGGCGCAGGCCGTCGCGGCAGGGTTCACGATCCTGCGGCTCGATACGAACGGGACGCTGAAGGAGGCGCAGGCGATGTATGCCAAGCGGGGATACCGTCCTATCCTGCGCTACAACGACAATCCCTATGCAGAACACTGGTTCGAGAAGGCTGTGTAGCCAGTCTGTCAGCGGCGAACCGGATCAGGCCGGCTTGCCCGCTTTCAGAAATCCCTCGATCCGCTCTAGCGCCCTCAGGATATTCTCCTCCGAGTTCGCATAGGACAGCCGCATGTAGCCCTCGCCGAGCACGCCGAAGTCCGGTCCGCCGATCAGCGCTACGCCGGTTTCCTCGAGCAGGACGGAGGCGAGCTTCTTGGCCTTCCAGCCAGTGTGGGAAATGTTCGGGAAGGCATAGAACGCGCCCTTCGGCGTAATGCAGGAGACGCCGGGCAGCCCGTTCAGACCCTCCACGACGACCTTCCGGCGCCGGTCGAAGGCGCGCATCATCTTGTCGACGTCGTCCTGCGGGCCGTCGATCGCGGCGATGCCGGCATATTGCGACGGGGCGTTGACGCAGGACCAGCAATTGACGGCGAGCTTGCGCACGAGATTGTAGAGCCTGTCCGGCCAGATCGACCAGCCCATGCGCCAGCCGGTCATCGCCCAGGTCTTGGACCAGCCGTTGAGCACGATCAGGCGGTCGCGGATCGAGGGGAAGGTGAGCAGCGAGGTGTGCACCTCGCCGTCATAGGTCATCACGTCGTAGATCTCGTCGGAGAGGATCGCGACGTCCGGGTGCTTCTCCAGCCCCTTCACCAGCTTCTCGATCTCGGCTTTCGGCGTGACGCCGCCGGTCGGGTTGGCGGGCGAATTGAGGATGATCAGCCGCGTCTTCGGCGTGATCAGCGCCAGCGTCTCCTCGGCGGAGAAGGCGAAGCCGTTCTCCTCACGGACCGGAATCGGCACGGGCGTCGCCCCGGTGAACTCGATCATCGAGCGGTAGATCGGGAAGCCGGGGTCCGGATACATGATCTCGGCGCCCGGCTCGCCGAACATGACGATCGCCGCATACATGGTCGGCTTGCCGCCCGGCAGGATCATCACGTTTTCCGGCGACACCTCGACGCCGGTTGTCGCCAGCGTGCGGCGCACGACCGCTTCGCGGCAGGCGAGCAGACCCGTGGCAGGCGTGTAGCCGTGATGGCCGTCGCGCAGCGCCTTGATGGCAGCTTCGACGATGTGCTCGGGCGTGCGGAAGTCGGGCTGGCCGATACCGAGATTGATGACGTCCTTGCCGGACTGCGCAAGCGCGGTTGCGCGGGCGAGCACGGCGAAGGCATTTTCTTCGCCGATGCGGTCGAAGGCGGCAATGGTATGCAGGGTCATGGGCTTTCGTGTTCCGACTGGAATTGGCAACTGGCCCAATCCATTGGGCCAGAATTCTGACCTAGTATGGAAGTCAAATCGGCGCGGAGCATATTCCGGCGCGCGCCTTCAAGGGAAGACCCATGGAAGATCTCTCGAACTGGACTCCGCGGCCGCGTCCGCAGCGCATCGTGTTGGAGGGGCGGTATGTCCGGCTGGAGCCGCTGAGTGCGGCGAAACACGGAGACGGCCTCTACAGGGCCGCGACCGAGGGCGAATCGGATGCCCGCTTTCGCTGGCTGTTCGAAACGACACCGCCGGACAGGGCGACCTTCGATGCCTGGCTTGCCAAGGTCGAGGCGAGCGAGGACCCGCTGTTCTTCGCAGTTATCGACAAGGCGACCGGCGAGGCGGTAGGCCGCCAGACCCTGATGCGGATCGATCCAACCTATGGTGTGATCGAGATCGGCAACATCCACTGGGGGCCGAAAATGCAGCGCTCGCGGCTGTCGACCGAGGCGCAATATCTCTTCGCGAAACATGTCTTCGACGACCTCGGCTACCGCCGCTACGAATGGAAATGCAACAACCGCAACGAGCCTTCCAAGCGCGCGGCGGAGCGGTTCGGCTTTTCCTTTGAAGGCATTTTCCGCCAGCACATGATCGTCAAGGGCGAGAACCGCGACACCGCCTGGTATTCGATCATCGACAAGGAATGGCCGGCGCTGAAACGCGCCTACGAGGCCTGGCTCGACCCGGCGAACTTCGATTCCGTCGGCAAGCAGAAGCGCCGGCTGGAGGATTTGCGGCCGCTTCAGGTGGAATAGCATAACGTCGCCGTCCGGGTGGAAGCCGTCCGCGAAAAGACGGAGCTTTCAACCATGACAGAGAGCCACTCGCACGACCACCACGATCATCATGACCATGCACACGGGCATGGAGGCCATTCGCATGGCGGACATTCCCACGATCATGCCGAAGGCGCGGACAAGACACGGGTTCTTATCGCGGCGCTGCTCACCGGCGGCTTCATGGTCGCCGAGGCCGTTGGCGGCCTGCTGACCGGATCGCTGGCGCTGCTGGCGGACGCCGGCCATATGCTTACCGACTCGGTGTCCCTCGTGCTTGCCTGGTATGCGTTCAACCTGGCTGGCAGGGCGGCCACTGCGCGCATGACCTATGGCTTCGATCGCGTGAAGACGCTCGTCGCGTATACCAACGGCCTCACCATCTTCGCGATCGGCATCTGGATCTGCTGGGAGGCGGTCGAGCGCTTCGCGATGCCGCAGCCGGTCCTCGGCTGGCCGATGCTGGCGGTTGCGCTCGCGGGCCTTGGCATCAACATTGCCGCCTTCTTCGTTCTCCACGGCGGCGACCGCGAGAACCTCAACATGCGCGGAGCGTTGCTCCATGTGGTGGGCGATCTGCTCGGCTCGGTCGCGGCGCTCGCCGCCGCGCTGATCATCATCTGGACGGGATGGTACCCCATCGATCCGATCCTGTCGGCGCTCGTTGCCGTCATCCTGTTCCGCAGCGCATGGTCGCTGATGAAGGAAGCGGGCACCGTGCTGCTGGAAGGCGTGCCGTCTCGCATCGACCGTGATGCCGTGGCCAAAGACATCGAGAGCGGCCTGAAGGATGTGCGGGAAGTACACCACATGCATGTCTGGTCGATGGACGGATCGCGCAACATCGCGACCCTGCACGCCTGCCTCAACGATGGTGCGGACGCCTTCGGCGCGGTGACGGCGATCAAGCAGCGGCTTGCATCGCGCCACGGCATCGGCCATGCCACTGTCGAGGTGGAGTATGGCACCTGCGCCGACGGAGGCGCGGCGCACCGGCACTGACGGGAGGAACTCGATGGCCGGCAGGCTGAAGGGAAAGATCGCGGTCGTCACGGCGGCGGGGCAGGGGATCGGTCGCGCGATCGCCGAGGCGTTCGTCGCGGAAGGGGCGACGGTCTTCGCCTCCGATATCGCGCGCGATAAGCTCGACGGGCTGGCGCGGGCGAAGAAGGCGAAGCTCGATGTCCTGTCGACGAAGGCGGTCGAGGCCTATGCCGCCAAGGTTGGCGAGGTCGACATCCTGGTGAACGTGGCGGGCTTCGTGCATCACGGCACAGTCCTTGACGCGACCGACAAGGATTTCGACTTCTCCTTCGACCTCAACGTCAAGTCGATGCACCGGACGATCCGCGCCTTCCTCCCGGGCATGCTGGCGCGGGCGAGGGCGAACGGAAGCTCCGGCTCGATCATCAATCTCTCCTCTGGCGCTTCCTCGCTGAAAGGCGCGCCGAACCGTTACGTCTACGGCGCGACGAAGGCGGCGGTGATCGGCCTCACCAAGTCCGTCGCGGTGGACTTCATCCGCCAGGGCATCCGCTGCAACGCGATCTGCCCCGGCACGGTGCGCTCGCCGTCCTGGGAAGGGCGGGTGGAGGATCTCGGCAAATCGGTCGGCGGCAAGGACAAGGCGATGGAGATGTTCGTGTCGCGCCAGCCGATGGGCCGCGTCGGCGAAGCCTCGGAGATCGCGGCGCTTGCCGTTTATCTCGCGTCGGACGAAGCGGCCTTCACCACGGGGACGACGATCCCCATCGACGGAGGCTGGACGCTCTGATGGACCCGCGCACGCGCAATTCGGCGATCGCCGCCCTCGTCATCCTGCTCGGCTTCGGCATCGTCGCCTTCTACCTGCCGAAGATCATGCTCTTCGTCGGCGAGCGCTCGCCCGTCGCCGCTGGGGGCGTCGCAGTCCTCTTCGTGCTTGCCTTCTTCCTGGTGTTCTGGCTGCGCGGTCGTGCGCAGGGCGGGGGGCGCTGATGCGTATCCTGGTAACGGGCGCGGCCGGCATGATCGGCCGCAAGCTGGTCGCCCGGCTCGCCAAGGACGGCGAGGTCGCCGGCACGCCGATCACCGCGCTCGACCTGCACGACATCGTCGCGGCCGACCTCGTTTCCATTCCCGATGCAGAGACCTCTGTCTTCGTCGGCGACATCGCCAGCCCCGACACTGTCGACATGCTGGTCTCGCGCCGGCCGGACGTGATCTTCCATCTCGCCGGCGTCGTCTCCGGCGAGGCGGAGGCAAATTTCGACCTCGGCTACCGGGTCAATCTCGACGGCACGCGGATGCTGTTCGACGCAATCCGGTTGGCGGACTACCGGCCGCGCGTCGTCTTCACCTCCTCAATCGCGGTGTTCGGAGCGCCGTTCCCGGATGTCATTCCCGACGAGTTCCACCCGACGCCGATGACCTCCTACGGCACCCAGAAGCTGATCGGCGAGGCGCTTCTGTCCGACTACACGCGCCGTGGCTTCATGGACGGCATCGGGATCCGGCTGCCGACGATCTGCGTGCGGCCGGGCAAGCCGAACAAGGCGGCGTCGAGCTTCTTCTCCGGCATCATCCGCGAGCCGCTCAACGGCCAGGAGGCGATCCTGCCGGTGCCGCGCTCGGTGGTGCATACGCATGCCAGCCCGCGCTCGGCGGTGGGGTTCCTGATGCGGGCTACGGAGATCGACGGCGAGACGGTCGGCCCGCGCCGCAACCTCACCATGCCCGGCGTGGGCGTGACCGTCGGCGAGCAGATCGAGGCGCTGGAGCGGGTGGCGGGCTCGAATGTGGTCAGCCTGATCCGCGAGGTGCCGGACGAAGCGGTCTGGTCGATCGTCAAGAACTGGCCGACCCGTTTCGAGGCCCGCCGGGCGCGGGAGCTGGGGTTCGTCGCGGAGACCAGCTTCGACGAGATCGTGAAGGTCTATATCGAGGAAGAGCTCGGACGCTAGACCGTCGCCATCAGCAGCGTCAGGCCGATCAGGAAAACAAAGGCGGCGCCCGCGATCTCGACCGCGACGTGGATGCGGTTGCCGATGCGGCCGTCGCCGGCGATCGCGACCGCCCAGTTCTTCGCCGTCACGGCGATGATGGCGAGCGCCGAGACTGTGATGGCGGTGCCGAGCGCCATGGCCAGCACCGAGGCGATGCCGGCGACCCAGAGGCCGTTCAGGAAAGCGAAGGTCAGCACGATCAGAGCGCCGGAGCAGGGGCGGATGCCGACCGAGGCGACCGCGGCCCAGGCCGTGCGCCAGTCGAACCGGTCGGAAGACAGCAGCGCAGGGTCGGGCGCATGGCTGTGGCCGCAGGTCTCGCAGACCTCGCCCGGGCCATGGGCGTGATGCGCGTGGCCGTGAGCATGGGAATGCGCGTGGTGGTCATGCCCGTGATGGTCATGTGCGTGCGCATGTGCGGTTGCGTGCGAATGATCGTGGTGATGATGGCCGGCATGCGAATGCGCATGAGAGTGGGCGACGGCGGCGGAGAGGCTGTGGGCCGGGCGGCCGGACAGGCGCGAGACCAGCCGCACGCCGGCCTTCTTCCACAGCAGCCAGGCGCCGAAGGCAGTGACCAGCACGTAGCTCGACACTTCGAGGAACCAGGTCGCGTCGGTCATCGAGACGCTGGTGCCGCGCAGCAGGAAATAGACCAGCGTCATCACCACGATGGCGGTCGCGGCCTGCAGGAAGGCGGAGACGAAGGAGAGCAGGACGCCGCGCCGCAGCGCCACCTCGTTGGCCAGCATATAGGAGGAGATGACCGCCTTGCCGTGTCCGGGGCCGGCCGCATGGAAGATGCCGTAGGCGAAGGACAGGCCGACCAGCAGCCAGGCTCCGCCGCCGCCGTCGCGCATCGACTTCATCGCGCCGGTGAGCTGGCGGTAGAAGCCCTGCTGCTGGGCGTTGACCCAGTTGAGCACGCCGGAGAAGAAGCCGGTGGAAGGCAGCACGGCCTCGTTTGTGCCGATGCCGAGCGAGCTCGCCGCATGGGCGTGCGCGGCGATATGGGTCAGGGCAAAGACCGTCGCGAGGGTAGCGAATGCGATCCGAACCGTCTTCTGCTGCATGTCGTTCAACCCTGTGCCTGGCAGGTGATCTCCAGCTTGGTCGCGAAGATCTTGCTCATGTCGGTGCCCGCCGGATCATTGAAGAACTCGTCGGTCAGCGTCGCCTGGTTTTGCGAGATCGCCTCGTCCGGGTCGGGACGGATCACCTGGCGCTTGCAGGAGGCGGGCAGCGCGTCGACCTTCATGTTGTCGTCCTCGGTGAAGTCGATCGCGGTGTAAAAGGTCGGGTCGTAGACGCCGAAATCGACCTTGCCGGACAGCGGGAACGGCGCTCTCGGCTTCGATTCGAACAAGACGATGAGCTGGTTGTCCTCGAGCGTGGCGATCAGGTGGTCTGGCGCGTTCATCGGGACGTCCTTTCCGTCCGCCTCGACGAGCTGGAAGTAATTGTATTCGCCAAGCGACTCGAAGATCGTCTTCGACACCTCCGCCAGCTCCGCCTCGTCGAGCTTCAGGTCCTTGTTCGTGTCGAACTCGACCAGCACGGTCGAGGAGAACAGGTCGTCGAAGCGCCAGACGTGGCGAAGCGAAGAGACGTTGCGCGAAGGGTCGAGCTTCACCTCAAGGCTGGCTTCGGCGAAGACGTGCGGGTGAACCCAGGCGGGCGTAGACCACAGCAGGGCAGACGACAGGGCCGCCACCACGATCCATCGCTTCGATTCAGGAAATGGCATCCGTCCCCTCGTGTCCGCGCGCCCCGCGACAGATGCCTTCCAATGGGGGCGAAATTGGGACATCAGGCGGCGTCGTACTTCTTGAACCACTGGGCAAGGTAGTCGACGAAGACCCTCACCTTGGCCGGCAGGTAGCGCCGGTGCGGATAGACGGCGAAGATGCCGCCGCCGGTCGGCACGAACTCATCGAGGACGGAGATCAGCGTGCCGTCCTCCAGCGCCGGCCGGGCGATGAAGTCGGGCATGGTGGCGAAGCCGAGCCCTGCAACGGCCGCCGCACGCACGGATTGCGGGCTGTTGACCTCGAGCCTTCCGGTCACCGGCACGGTGATCGGCTCGCCCGCTTCGTTGACGAAGGGCCAGTTGGACAGCCAGCGCCCGTTGGTGTCGATCACGCAGGGCATGCGCGTCAGGTCCTGCGGCCGCGTCGGGCGGCCATATTTCTCGATCAGCTCCGGCGCGCCGCAGATCCTGATGCCGAAGGGCGACAGTTTGCGCGCGATCAGCGAGGAGCTCTCCAGCCGGGTGATGCGGATGGCGAGGTCGTAGCCTTCCTCCACGAGGTCGACGAAGCGGTCGTCGAGGTGGATATCCAGCACGATGTCGGGATGCTCCTTGGCGAAGTCGATCATCGACTGGCCAATGGGCGCGTCGGCGAAGGTGCGCGGCGCGGTGAGCTTGATGCGGCCCCGCACGTCGCCAGACGAATCGCGCACCGTGTCCGCCAGGCTGTCGATCTCGCGCAGGATCTCGCTTGCGCGCTTGTAGTAGGTGTGGCCGGCCTCGGTGAGCGAGAACTGCCGCGTGGTGCGGTTCAGCAGCAGCGCGCCGAGTTCGTCCTCCAGTTCGCGGACATATTTCGACAGCAGAGCCTTGGAACGGCCAATCTTGCGCGCCGCGGCGGAAAAGCCTTCCGCTTCCACCACGTCGATGAAGGCACGCATGCGTGTGAGGGTGTCCATGTTAACACCGTCGTTCGAGAATCAGGAACGGCAGACGCCGGATCGTTCGATATTTATGGCAGGAGAGCGGCCGAGGGGGAAGGGAGGAGGAAGCAGCACAGTAGCGGCATGCGACGCTGCTTTCCGCTTGCGATCAGCCCGGCATCGGGACTAGGCGGGAGTCGAACAGAATCGCCGGGACGCCTCCATGACCAAGACCGAAAGACTCCGCATCGCCGTCCTGTTCGGCGGCCGTTCCTCGGAACACGAGGTTTCGGTGATGTCGGCAACGAACGTCATGGCCGCGCTCAACCCGGCGAAATACGACGCTGTTCCCGTCTACATCACCCGCGAGGGGCGGTGGCTGGCGAGCAGCTTTACGGACGGGGCGCTGGCGAGGCCGGACAGTGGCACGGAGCTCTGCCTGACCGCGGGCGGGCAGGGCCGGCTGCTGGCGATCGACGCGGGTGCCGCGCGCGACCTGCCGCCGGTCGACATCGTCTTCCCGGTGCTGCACGGGCTGAATGGCGAGGACGGATCGGTGCAGGGTCTGGCCCAGGCCGCGCGCGTGCCCTTGGTTGGCTGCGGCATCCTCGGCTCGGCGGTGGCGCTCGACAAGGACATGGCCAAGCAGTTGCTGCTCCAGGCAGGCGTGCCCGTCGCGCGGTCGTTGACGGTCGTCCCCGGCTCGGTTCCGACCTTCGCCGAGGTCAAGGCCACGCTCGGCCTGCCGGTGTTCGTCAAGCCGGCTCGACACGGCTCCTCGGTCGGCGTCAGCAAAGTGTCCGACGAAGCCGGGTATGCGGCCGCGCTGGACCTCGGCTTCCGCCACGACGACAAGCTGCTGGTGGAAGAGTTCGTCAAGGGACGGGAGATCGAGCTCGCGGTGCTCGAAGAACCGGAGGGAGAGCTGTTCGTCTCGCGGCCGGGCGAGATCGCGCCGGCGGAGAGCCACGGCTTCTACAGCTATGACGCGAAATATGTCGACGCAGACGGAGCGAAGATCATCGTCCCGGCTCAGCTTCCGGCGGAGGTTGAGGAACGGCTGAAAGCGTTGGCTGCACAGGCATTTAGGGCGACCGGCTGCGATGCGATGGCGCGCGTCGACTTCTTCGTCATGGAGGATTCCGGCATCCGCCTCAACGAGCTGAACACCATCCCCGGCTTCACCAACATTTCGATGTATCCGAAGGCGATGGCCGCCAGCGGTATCGACTACCCCACGCTTATCGACCGGCTCGTGGCACACGGGTTGGCGAGGGCGAAGCGGCAGACCGTCTGACGCCCGGCCACCTCTGGTCGGCCATCGCGGCAATTCCGGCGGAAACCGGTCAGGCGGCACGGGTTTTGGTCTCTGGACCAATTGTCGCAGTCAGACGAAAGGACTATGAGCCTACGTCATGACCGGTGCGCTGGTGCCCGGTTCAAGCGGATGCCTTTGGCGCTGCGCGTTTCCGTGTTCGATGGCGCGATTTCCTCCCGTTCTCGCTATCAGATATCGGCCGTGCGGCCGGCTACTCAACAGGAACGGTGCATGAAAGCTCTCGCAAAACTCTATGCCGTGGTGCTTGGCCTGATAGGGCTGGGCCTCGCGGCGGCAGGCGCCTGGCTGATCGGATTAGGTGGTTCGGTCTACTATCTCATTGTCGGCGTTGCCTATCTCGTTGCGGCGATCCTGCTGTGGCGCGGCAAGGCGAGTGGCGGCCTGCTGGTCCTGGCCGTCGCGGTGCTGACGGTTCCGTGGGCGCTGTGGGAAGCCGGGGCCGAGTTCTGGCCCGTGTTCGCACGCGTGATGGCGCCTCTCGCGCTCGCCGGGTTCGCGCTGCTGTTCACGCCTTCCGCGGCGTCGACGGCGCGCTCGGGTCTCTACCGCGCGGGTGCGGCGCTTGCCGCGGTTCTGTTCGTCATCGGCTTCGGCCTGGCCTTCGTGCCGCACGGCGTGGTACGCCCCTCGGCCGACATAGCCGCCTACACTGCGGCGAAGGGCGACAACGCGGCCGCAAACTGGACGGCCTACGGCCGCACCACGGCCGGGCTGCGCTATTCGCCGTTCGACCTGATCAACCGCGGCAATGTTGGCAATCTGGAACTGGCCTGGACCTATCGCACGGGACGCGGCGACATCGGCATCGACCAGAACACGCCGCTTCAGATCGACGATACTGTCTATTCCTGCACCACGAGCAACGTCATCATCGCGCTGGATGCGGACACCGGCGCCGAGCGCTGGAAGTTCGATCCGCAGGCGAAGGGGCCGTTCTGGCAGCGCTGCCGCGGCATCGGATATTACGAGCTGCCGGCCGAGCAGCAGGTCCAGGGCCAGCTCTGCAACACGCGTCTGATCATGACCACGGTCGATGCGCGCCTGTTCGCCATCGATTCCAAGTCGGGCCAGGCCTGCTCGGCCTTCGGCAATAACGGCGTCGTTTCGCTCGGCGAGAACATGGGCGAGGTCATCCCCGGTTTCTACTTCCAGACCTCGGCCCCACTGGTCGCGCGCGACAAGATCGTCGTCGGCGGCTGGGTCGTCGACAACCAGATGGTCGGCGAACCGTCGGGCGTCATCCGCGCCTTCAACGTCGTGACGGGCCAGCTCGACTGGGCCTGGGACCTCGGCAACCCTGCGATCACCGGATTGCCGCCTGCGGGGCAGACCTATACGCGCGGCACGCCCAACATGTGGACGACGGCCGCCTATGACGACAAGCTGGGCCTGATCTATGCGCCGCTCGGCAACACGACGCCGGACTATTTCGGCGGCAACCGCCCGCCCTTCGCGGACGAGTATAACGCTTCGCTGGTGGCGCTCGACGTGACCACCGGCCGCGAGCGCTGGAAGTTCCAGACCGTTCACCACGACATCTGGGACTACGACCTGCCTTCGCAGCCCGCCCTGCTCGACCTGCCTGATGGCAAGGGCGGCACGACCGCCGCGGTGCTGCAGACCACCAAGCGCGGCCAGCTCTTCCTGCTCGACCGTGCGACGGGCAAGCCGCTCGCCGACGTCGAGGAGAAGCCGGTGCCGCAGACGGGCCACGCGCCGGAGGAATATCTCTCCCCGACGCAGCCCTATTCGGTCGGCATGCCGACGATCGGTGCCGAGCACCTGACCGAGGCGAAGATGTGGGGGCTGACCATGTTCGACCAGCTTGCCTGCCGCATCGCCTTCAAGCAGCTGCGCTACGAGGGCGACTTCACGCCGATCGGCCTCAACTACGCCATCTCGCAGCCCGGCAACATCGGCGGCCTCAACTGGGGTTCGGTCTCGGTCGACGTGCCGAACAACCGTGTCTTCCTCAACGACGTGAGGGCGCCGAGCATCTTCGCGCTGGTGCCGCGCGAGGACTACGACGCCTTCGCCAAGAAGGTGCACGCCGACGACACCGGCCATGGACCGTCGCCGCAGCGCGGCACGCCCTACGGCATGGCGACCGAGATGTGGGTCTCGCCGCTCGGCGTGCCCTGCGTAAACCCGCCCTTCGGCACAGTGACGGCGGTGGACATGAACACCCGCAAGATCGCCTGGCAGGTCCCGGCCGGCACGGCCGAACAGCTCGGCCCGCTCGGCATCAAGTCCAAGCTGCCGATGCCGATGGGCCTGCCGACCTATGCCGGCACCTCGGCGACGGCCGGCGGCCTGGTGTTCTTCGCGGGCTATCAGGACTACTATATCCGCGCCTACGACGCCGCGGACGGCACGGAGCTGTGGAAGTATCCGCTGCCGGTCGGTGCAAGCGCGACGCCCATGACCTACGTCTCGCCCAAGACGGGCAAGCAGTATGTGCTCGTCTCGGTCGGCGGCGCGCCCTATTCGGCCGACAAGGGCGACTACGTCATGGCCTTCACGCTCAAGGGCGCGCAGTGACCTGACAATCGTCTGCGGGCTGAGCCCCAGACTAAAAAGGCCCGTCCGTCCGGATGGGCCTTTTCATTTCTGCGGGGTTGGCAGGGCGTCCGTCAGCTGCGCAGGCCGGGCGCTTCCTGGCCGGTGCGGGCGACATATTCGGTGTACCCGCCGCCATAGGCCTCGATGCCGTCCGGCGTCAGTTCCAGCACGCGGTTCGACAGCGCGGCGAGGAAATGCCGGTCGTGGCTGACGAACAGCATCGCGCCCTCGTAGCGCGACAGGGCCTCGATCAGCATCTGCTTGGTGGCGATGTCGAGATGGTTGGTCGGCTCGTCAAGGACGAGGAAGTTCGGCGGGTCGAACAGCATCTTGGCCATCACCAGCCGCGCCTTTTCACCGCCCGACAGCACGCGGCACTTCTTCTCGATGTCGTCGCCGTGGAAGCCGAAGCAGCCGGCGAGCGCGCGCAGCGGCGCCTGGCCGGCCTGCGGAAACGAATCCTCCAGCGACTGCAGCACCGTATGGTCGCCGTCGAGCAGGTCCATTGCGTGCTGCGCGAAATAGCCCATCTTCACGCTCGGGCCGCGCGCCACCGTGCCGGCGTCCGGTTCGGACGCGCCGGCGATCAGCTTCAGCAGCGTCGACTTGCCCGCGCCGTTGACGCCCATGACGCACCAACGCTCGCGCCGGCGGACCTGGAAGTCGAGGCCGTCATAGATGGTGCGGCTGCCATAGCTCTTCGAGACATTCTTCAGCGTCGCCACGTCCTCGCCCGAGCGGGGTGCCGGCTGGAACTCGAAGCGCACCGTCTGCTGGCGCTTGGGCGGCTCGACCTTCTCGATCTTGTCCAGCTTCTTGACGCGGCTCTGCACCTGCGCGGCGTGGCTGGCGCGCGCCTTGAAGCGCTCGATGAAGGCGATCTCCTTGGCGAGCATCGCCTGCTGACGCTCGAACTGGGCCTGCTGCTGCACCTCCGCGATGGCGCGCTGCTGGCGGTAGAACTCGTAGTCGCCGGAATAGGTGGTGAGCGCGCCGCCGTCGATCTCGACGATCTTCCCCACGATGCGGTTCATGAACTCGCGGTCGTGCGAGGTCATCAGGATCGCGCCCTCAAAACCCTTCAGATAGGCTTCGAGCCAGATCAGGCTTTCCAGGTCGAGATGGTTCGACGGCTCGTCAAGCAGCATCATGTCGGGGCGCATGAGCAGGATCTTCGCGAGCGCGACGCGCATCTTCCAGCCGCCCGAGAGCGTGGCCACGTCGCCGTTCATCATTTCGTCCGAGAAGCCGAGGCCGCCCAGCACCTCGCGTGCGCGGCCGTCGAGCGCATAGCCGTCGAGCTCGTCGAACTTGGCCTGCACCTCGCCGTAGCGCTCGATGATCTCGTCCATCCGGTCCGCCTGGTCGGGATCGCCCATCGCGGCCTCAAGCTCTGCCATCTCGGCCGCCAGCGCGCTGACGGGGCCGACGCCGTCCATGACTTCGACCACCGCGCTGCGGCCGGACATCTCGCCGACGTCCTGGCTGAAATAGCCGATGCGAACGCCCTTATCGACCGAGACCTGGCCCTCGTCTGGCTGCTCCTCGCCGTTGATCATGCGGAACAGCGTCGTCTTGCCGGCGCCGTTGGGGCCGACAAGGCCGACCTTCTCGCCGCGCTGCACCGTGGCCGAGGCCTCGATGAAGACGATCTGCTTGCCGTTCTGCTTGGAGATGGATTCGAGACGGATCATGCGTGTCCAGCCGATGAGGAATCCGGCCGTCGCGACCGTCAGGAAGCGGTGCCTAAACCATTCCGGACGGCTGAGTGCAAGGGGCGGATGCCGTATCAGGGACGGGCGGGACGCATCGTCGCGGCTATCTCGCTGCGGTCTTCGGATATTCGAGCTGCATCGCGACGAAGTCGGAGGTGCGGGCGCCATAGCGGCCCGAGATCGCGTCCAGCGTCGCGGTCAGCGCCTGCGCCGGCGGAGCGGTGATCGCGGGAAGTCGCGTGGCGGCGGGCCACTCGGCCTGGACGCGGTCAGGGAGGATGCGCAGGCCGGCACGGGTGACGACCGCCTCGGAGGTCGCGGCGAAGGTCAGGGCGCGGGAGCGGTAGGTGCGCGACCAGGCGTCCGCGACGAGCGCGAGCGACACCTCGTCAATGCCCGGCTCCAGCGGAATGCCGAAGGTCTCGCGGCCCCAGAACGTGGCCGAATTGCCGATCGCCGTCAGCGCGAAGGGGCGGGTGAAGGTGAAGGCGCCGCTGTCGTGTCGCGCGTCCCAGCTCTCTAAGCCGAGTTCGTGGGCCGTGGCCTCGGCTTTGTCGCGGCCAGCGATGGCCTCGATCAGCGTCAGCGACATCGGCATGGAGGCGGTGATGCCCGTCGTCGTGACCACGCGGCCGTCGGCGACGAGGCGGCGGTCGGGGACGTAATCAAACGTCGGGCTGAGGCCGCGCAGCTGCTTCAGGTAGTACCAGTGGGTGGTGCCCTTGCGCTTGTCCAGCAGGCCGGCGGCGCCGACGACCTTGGCCCCTGCGCAGACGCCGATGACGATGGCGCCTTTGGCGGCCTGCGCGCGGATGAAGTTCAGAGCGGCCGGATCGTCGTCGCGGCTCATCGCCGGGACGATGAGATAGTCCGCGCCGTCGGGATAGCGCGTGTCGAACTCGGCGGTCGTGGCATCCGGCTCCACCTTGAGCGCCGGGAAGAGCGCGACCGGCCCCGGGCCGGTGGCGAGCGCCACCACCTCCGCCACATCGGCGCGGCGCAGGATGCCGTAGGGCATCAGATAGTCGGTGGTCTCGGTGGCATCGTTGATGCCGAGGATCGCGACGACCGGGCGCTCGCGCTTCGGCGGCTTGAGGGCATCGAGCACGGCCTGGGTTTCGCCGGGAGGAATGGCGGGCGCGGCACTGGCGGCCGGCGCGGCGGGCAGCGACAGGATCCAGCCGCCTGCCGCCAGCGCGAACAGGACGATCAGCCCGAGCACCCCCCAGAGCGCCATCCGCAACGTCATCGCGATCTCTCCTCGCCTGTCGACTTGACGGCAGCTTACCGTTGGCGCACCATGTCCGAAATGACATATTTCGTGCAAAAACTGACATGACGCGATCCGTCGCTCTGGTCCTCCATCCCGGTTTCCAGCTGCTCGACGCGGCCGGGCCGGTGGCGGCTTTCGAGATGGCGGAGCGCTTCCGCCCGGGATCCTATGCGCTTGCCGCGCTCGCGCCGGGCGGCGGCGAGGTAGCGAGCTCGTCGGGCTTCTCGATGTCGGCCTCGCCAATGCGCGACGGGCCGTTCGACACGGTGATCGTCTCGGGCGGCGAGATCGTGCGCTCGGTGGAGGCGTTCCGCGAGATCGTCGCCTGGCTGGGAGCCGTCGAGGCGCGGCGGATCGCCAGCGTCTGTTCCGGTGCCTTCATCGTGGCCGCGGCGGGCCTCTTGGAGGGGCGGCGTGCGACGACCCATTGGGGCAGCACCGAGCATTTCGCGCGGCTCAATCCGAAGGTGAAGCTCGACGCGGAGCGCATCTTCATCCGCGACGGCAATATATGGACCTCGGCCGGGATCAGCGCCGGCATCGACCTGGCCCTGGCGCTGATCGAGGAGGACCTGGGCCCAGACGTGTCGCGCCGCGTCGCGCAGGAACTGGTCGTGCACCAGCGCCGGCCGGGCGGCCAGTCGCAGTTCGCGCCGCCTGTTGAACTCGCCGGCCGCAGCGGCCGCTTCGCTGACTTGACCGATTGGATGCGCGCGCATCTCGCCAAGCCGCTGACGGTCGAGCAGCTGGCCGATCAGGCGGCGATGAGCCCGCGCCACTTCGCCCGCGCCTTTCTCGCCGAGACCGGCACCACGCCGGCCAAGGCGGTGGAGCGGCTGCGGCTGGAGACGGCGCGGCGGGCGCTGGAGAGCGGCCACGCATCGCTCGAACGAATCGCCGAGGAGGCGGGGTTCGGCGACGCGGCTCGCATGCGACGCGCCTTCTTGCGCGGCTTCGGCCAGCCGCCGCAGGCCTTGAGACGCGCCGCGCAAACTCTCGTAATGCGTCGGCAGGTGGCGGGGCCCTAGTGTCGGCGGACGGTTCGTGGACGTGCCGCCGTCGCGATATATCGGGCAGGGGGCCGCCTGGCCGCGGTCCGTGTTGGTGCGCGAACTGCCTCCTTGGAAAACCGCTGCGCCGGAAACGCTGGAATCCTCCGGCGAAACAACTCGTTAACACCTGCCACGGCCGCGCGAAAAAAATC
>VFQN01004150.1_pt1 | contig 19494 bp, 29 predicted proteins | sample 3512371 | NCBI WGS metagenome assembly VFQN01 (sample SAMN10412370, study PRJNA504923) | tailings metagenome | isolation source: Replicate 2 from Balatoc abandoned mine | place: Philippines: Itogon, Benguet | collected 2017-08-28 | reverse complement strand
CGTCACCCCCCTCTCCCGATCCTCCCTCTCCCAACCCACCCTCTCCGGACCCACCCTCTCCGGACCCACCCTCTCCGGATCCACCCTCTCCCAACCCGCCGTCTCCGAAACCGCCCTCTCCCTCACCCCCTTCGCCCTTCCCACCCTCACCAGCTCCTATCACTCCATGCAGCATCTGCTGGGTCTGGACAACTTCAGGCGCGACCCCCAACAACTTCTTTAACGGCGCCAGCAGGTGCACTACGGCAAGAAATGGGATCACCAACCTGTTTAACAGTGCCAGTATCTCGGCCTTAGTCTCCTCGGGCTTCACAAGCAGCGACGTCGTCTGTAATGTGAGTGGGACGGAAAACGGGCCTGACCAGCATGCATGGCCATGGGTTTGGGGACCGGCAACAATGCCATTACATGCTTGCGGTTGGTAATAACTCGTCACAGTTTCTGGTCATGCATGCCACCTTGCTTGGCTGCTGCAGCGTGGCGGACTTGGTTGGCCGCAATTGCAAGCTGCCCAACGCACGGCCCTTGACTCCTCTTGCAAACATGCTTGTGCCCACGCCAGCTTTTGTCTGGTGGGGGTCTGAGTCGACCAACTCAGACCAACACTTTTCCACGTGTCAGTTGCTACTGGCCCTTACCTCGACCGCTTACACAAAAAAAAATGCCGTACCGTTGCTGCTGCTGCCAATGTGCACCCATGCAGAACAACGACGTGTCCATATGCGGGACTTTCAAGTCCGCAGCGGACGGCCAGGCAGCGATCACCGCATTAGGCAACCCCGCCATTTTGGCTGCTCCCTACAACAGTAATACCTGCAGCAGTCGGCGGACAAGTGTTGTGGCCAAGACAACGATCACAGCTGCAGGTAGTAGCACGTCATGCGGTACCCTAAACGCGTCGTGCCAGCCGGTGGCAAGGAGAGCGCGCTTCGCGTAATAAGTCAGCGCACTCAGGCACGGACACCTGGCTGGTATGTAGTGACGTACGACGGACATGAAACACGTGTTTGGCCCTATGGCAGGATATATCTCTTGTGCTTGCTCTGTGTGTCATCACGGCTCCGCCGTGATACAGTCGGGAGCAGCTGGCTGCGTGTTCGTGCGTTCAGTCCGTCGCAGTGAACGGATGCGGCTGTAGTGCGTCGTGCATGCTGGCCGTACTTGTAGTACTTGTAGTAGTGTGAAGCCAGCGGTGTGGTGTGCTGGCCCGAGGTGCAAAAGCAGAGGACATTGATGCACGCAGCTGCCCTTGGGCCGTGTGTTGTGGCCATGCTCGCCGTTGTACACAGCAGGTGTATGTCCTGCTGAAGCCGTTCGCTTCATGCATTCATGCGTACCGCCCTGCACTGATTGCGGGTCGTTCTTAAGAACATTAAGCAAGCAGCGCATGTTGTATACCGTATATGTGCTCGCCTGGCGGTTCCCTGTGTGCGTCCTGTCCGGTATGTTGTTGTGCCGGTACTGAACCGGTGTGCGTACCAGCAAGCTCCTCGTACTGCATGCAGCAAGCGACGAAGAATGAATGTGTTAGTGCTTTCAATGGTGTCCTCATCCGTCCTGAGGTCCGCGTTCCGCATCCTCTTCACGTGCGCTCATGTTCACGGGGCTTTCTGTGTGCACGCCAGTGGTGTGTGGTATGTGTGTCAATCTGTCAAACTTGCGTGCAGTCAAAACAACTTCATTAGATGCATCATATCCCTGTGGGTGTTACACCCTGTTTTGTGGAGGCAGGTTGAAGGTTTTGGTGGTGCCAGGGCGGCAGGAGGTGCGCTTGGTGTCTGCTCCGAGGAGCAAGCAATGCATGCAGGCATTATTTAGGCGCGTGCGCCAAGCGAGCCCAGGACGGGCGGTACACTCAAACCATGTGCAGAGCATGTGGACTAGCAAGTTAGGATGCGTATTTGGAGTCATCAGACCCTGTTGTCTTGGCAAGGATCGGAGGGCGTAGCAGCAGACAGTGCGTGAGTGCGCCAGTGTTGTGCGTACGGATTTACACTGCGTGCTACGCCGCCGCTCCGCAGAGCCGGCTCACAGCACGGAGGCCCACGAAAGGCCAGTAGTGTGCGTGTGCGCCGTGCACTTGCTTGTACACTGTGAACTAGTGTTACACTGTGGGCAAACGCCGCCGCGGGTCCATAACCGGACCGAGACACTGTGTGTACGCCAGTTCTGAGCACTGATGAGCCGTTGTTCTCTGTGATACGCTGAGGCAGCCTGTAGCTGCCATGGGTGTGGCCGGGCCATGCGGGACGTCCCCTGCCCGTTTTGTCGAACGTGCTTGCAGCAGCGAGCACGCACTGCTTCACTACAACTCCCCCACTTTGAGGGCGTTTGAAGCCCGTCTCGTGGCATGCTCGTGTGATAGTTGGTTTGTGAGCGTTTTTGTTTGGAGTATGGTGATAGTAAACCTGAAGACCCCTTCAGTAAGGTCTGAGTGTGATGCCTTATATAATGATGTGAGTGATATGTGTTTGAGCAATGTATGGACTTGGCTTTAGACACGTGGACTACCAGGCTGCGGTGGGCCACTCCTTGCTCTGTCAAGGATGCGTGGGTGTTGCTCATCAGGTCCCCTGGTGTTGCTGCAGGATGGCATCGGGACCCATAAGGACCGTGTGGCCATAGCCGCCACACCACCTGGATTGTAACATGAAATACATGACTGGAACGCGCTGATACTGACCATGAAGCGAGGGTTCCAGCTGCGGTGTCTGCCTGTCTCTTTGTTTCCCCGCCTGTGATGTTTGCCAGCCGCCCCAGCCGCCCGTCCAAGGGCCCGTCACTACACTACCCTTGGAGCGCTAGCAACGTGGACGTTCACAGGTTGACTACGCACACCAAAATCTCTGTGTACGGCAACCTGCTGGCAGAACGGGTTGATTGCTGTCGATGCTATATGCATGGAGGCGCCCCTGTCGCTTAAGAGAGTTTGCCACGCTTGTCGTTATGCTAGTCAGAATGGTCAAGATAGCTGTGCAGACTCGGTACTACTGCAATAGCGTGTGGCGCGCCAGGGCAACCCACGGCAGGGGGCGGCAGGGGGCGTCCCTAGCAATCAGGGGAGAGGGTCAGAGGCAGCCTGCGACCTGCTTGCGTCCGGTTGCCAAGCCCCATGCGTGATTGCAGCTAGCGGAAACAGCTCAGCTCCGGGCACCCCTCTGTGACAGCAATGCTGACCACTGCAGAGTTTACCAAAGAGTGAGTGACCGGATGCCGCTGGCGGCGCAATGGGGGGCCCTGCGCTTAGGCCGCTTACCGTCTGCATCCACCCCTGCTCCCAGGCACGCAGGCGGGGACGACACTACACTGCAGGCGGGGACACTACATCACGGCACCCATGCGACCATAGACTTTAGAACGAACACCAGCTCCCGAGGAGATAGCCAGTATATTTAGCGCTTACTGTTTATATCTACATGTAGCCCGCGCACCAGCCTGTTGTTGAATTCGACAGCTGCGAGCGACAGCCGCGCCCTACGCGACTCTCAGCGTCACTCCTGCATACAACAGTTGATAAGCACTTCAGTTAGACCTTCAATTGTGGTTCCTGCCATCTTTCTGTTCCTCTTGGGTGTAGCCTTTTTGCGATGTCCGGGGTTCAGCCGTCCACGACGCCTGGCTCCAAGGCCCCAGGAAGCCCTTTAGGAACAAACAAGAGTGTAAAGCTATCTTTCGGAACGAAGACGCCTGGCAATGGCAAGAGCAAGGAGAAGGTGCGACGATGGGGACAATTGGCAGCGAGGGTGCAGCCATCCAGGGCTTGCCGGGCACTCGGGCGACAGTGAAATGGAAGCAAAGTGTCAGGCAACTGCTGCACGGCGGCTCTGAGCATCGGGCCGGGGCACGGCGCGTTGGGTGTGTGTTGGGCATGCCGACTATGCCTGTGTGTCCCCGCTGCGCTCGCCAGCACAACTCCAACTCGCAACTTCGACGCCTATCGCACTGTCACATGGTGCATGCAGATGGACCGGTTCATTCCGACCCGCTCTGCTATGGACTTTGATTCCGCCAACTACACTCTCAGCAAGGAGAACGGGCCTGCCGAGCAGCGGGATGGCTCCCCCTCCAAGGAGGACTACCAGAAGGCCCTGGCAGCCAGCCTCAGCGTCAACGACGGGAGCCGTATCCTGGCCTTCAAGCAGAAGGCCCCAGCTGCTCCTGAGGGCTATGAGAACAGCCTCAAGTCACTGTACAACCAGAACTTGGAGCCCAGCGTGGCGAAGCGACAGTTCCGGCATGTACCTACCACCCAAGAGCGCATCCTGGATGCGCCAGAGCTGATGGACGACTACTACCTCAACCTGCTGGACTGGAGCAGCCAGAACCTGGTGAGTGTTACACCTGTCTAGGGCTGCTATCGGATCTTTACCGCACACTGATAATGGCACGTGGGCATATGGTGGTTGTGGCCATTGTGGTGGACTGGCAGCCGCAGCCCTTAGGCCACCGCAGTGTGTTGGCCTGCGCGCACCCTACCTGTCTGGTGCCTGCGCGCAAGCCTCTACACATGCCAGCTTAACGAGTTTGTGCCCGTTGCTACCCTTAGATCGCCGTTGCCCTGGGGCGGTCCGTGTACTTGTGGAACGCGGGCTCAGGTACAGTTGAAGAGCTGTTCACCATGGCCAACGAAGGTAAGCAGGGGCAGGACCAATGCTGATTTAAGGAAAGGACCATTACTGATATGAGGAAGGGGCAAAAGCATGGTAGTGCTAGGTGTGGCCGTGCTGATGAGGTTGGAGCTGGTGTAAGGCTTGCAGCGCTGGGCCTGGCCCTGGCGGCACGAGGCACACAGCGGCGGTCAGCTGGTAGCCTTGGGTGCACTGCGCTCGCTTATACACACGCGTGACACGTTTCAGTAGACGCGTCTACCGTTCAGAGTACGGACATGTATCGAAGCAGTATCTGTTGCCGTTGTGCACGTGCCCCAGGCGACTACGTCTCATCCCTGCGGTGGGGCAGCGACGGCAACTTCCTGGCGGTTGGCACGTCAGACGCCAAGGTGCAGATCTGGGACGCCAGCAGGTAGGCCTTTCGCGGCTGGCCCAAGAGTCCCCGTGTGACCCATCCCTTTAACCCTCTACATAGCGGTACACCTTTCCTGTCAAGCTGCTTTGTGACGTCATTCTGCTCCCCTTGCCGTACGGGACCAGGCGCAAGCAGGTCCGTGAGCTGTGCGGCCACACCAACCGCGTGTCGTGTGTGTCGTGGAACGGCTCCATCCTGTCGTCCGGCTCCCGCGACTCCACCATCGCCAACTGGGACGTGCGCAAGCGGCGCGACGAGGCGTGCATCGCCACACTCAACGTGCACGAGCAGGTGGGGCCAGGGCACGGGGGCAGGGGCAGGGAAACCAGGCTTTTCAGTGCGGTACGGTAACCCCTTCCGGTGCTCTATGCGGAAGTCTGGGTGCAGGGGCAAGTGGTCTTTGACCCAGCCTTTTCGACAGCCCTCACGACGGCATGTAGCTCACTTGTTGTAACTGGTCGAAAGCATAACTACCATCTGGCTTCCGCTGTGCAGGAGGTGTGCGGCATGGCGTGGTCGCCGTGCGGGCAGCAGCTGGCGTCGGGCGGCAACGACAACATGCTGGCCATCCACGACACGTCCTTCCGCCTGACAAACAAGGTAACGCCAAACTCCCCTAGCATCTTCCCCACACTCAGAGCTGCTGCCTACGGTGCCGCTGCGTCGTTTCAAGGCCAGCACGTTGCGTGCGCTGATGCCTCTCTCCCGTGCTGCGCCCTGCCAGGTGCAAGCGCACACGGCCGCCGTCAAGGCGCTGGCGTGGTGCCCCTACCAGTCCAACCTGCTGGCCACGGGCGGCGGCACGGCCGACCGCCACATCCGCTTCTGGAACACGCACACGTGCGCCATGCTCAGCCAGATCGACACCGGGTCGCAGGTGCGGCAGGGAGGGCGACGCCACAGGGCACTGTTGGGGACCCGGTACCAGCAGCCCTGTTTCTCACCTGACACTCGCACTACACCTGGCATACGTTGCGCTCATGTGTGCACTCTAAAGCCGTACCGGTGCCTTGTCGCCAACCCGCAACTACACGCTGACACTCACTTGTCGTGTACGGTAGATGTGCGCGATGCCATCGGCATCCGGCCAGTGTTACTGACACGTGCTATGTTGCTTTGCAGGTGTGCGCGCTGCAGTGGAACCCCCACGAGCGCGAGCTGCTCTCCTCGCACGGCTACTCCAAGTACCAGCTGTGCCTGTGGAAGTACCCAAGCCTGGTCAAGGTGGCGGAGATGACGGGCCACCAGGGCCGCGTGCTGCACATGGCCACCTCGCCCGACGGCTGCAGCGTGGTCACGGCGGGCGCGGACGAGACGCTGCGCTTCTGGAAGCCGTTCGGGGAGCCGCCGGCGGCCAAGGACGCGGACAGCAAGCTGGGCGCAGCGGGCGGCGTGAGCGCCACGGCGGGCCTGGGCGGCCTGCGCAGCATCCGGTAGCGGGTGTGGGATTGGGTGCAGGGGATACCCCGCATGGGCGGGGATACGGGTCAATCGGGGTATAACAAGCAGCTTGGGGGACGTGGTGACAGCAGGGCAGTCTTGGACGACGTGACTTGACCCCTAGCGCCGCGGGGACCCCGGCCGAGGGTAGTTGGGGACGGCGCTATGGTTGCCCCGTACGCAATGGCCGTTGAGTGGTCTGTGATGTGCATAGGCGCGGACTGTCAACGTAAACAGGTGTGCAGCTCATTGCGCCACTAGTTAGCTCGTGCGGAATGGCTTTTACGGTGGATCCAACCAACCTTCCATGTGCCTGTGCACTTGTGACTGCGACATAACGCTACGGCGCGCACTGCGTTCAGTACCATAGGTGTCTTGTACTAACGGAGGCAAGTGCGTGAGCGCGCTCTAGGGATGCTGACCAACGCACGTCGTGGAAGGCATTGCTTCACTACCGGTTTGTGTGCTGTTCTACTGGCGTTTCCAATACTCATGGACGGACGGGGGAGGAGCTCCGGGTGTTTTTCGTTTCCATGTGGGCTACTCGGGCTCCGGAGGTCCTCCACATTCCGTTACATGGAACAGTGGCCCTGCGCGCCATCTTCGACCTGCCAGCACTCTTGGTCGTGCCTTCAGCACACCATAGGCCCGGAACACTATGTATGGCGCTATGCCACAAATGCGACTGTAAGATGATTTTGTGTCCAAGCCGCCAACCACACAGTTAGGGAACACCGTATTGGTGTAACAGGCAGCGAACACCCTACTGACACGACCACGTACAGCAGTGCTTCACTCCTTACTGCAGTGCCCTGCTTGCGGTGAACGCCGCAAGCCAGTAAGTCACGTGGAGCTTATTAGTAAAGGCAGACGCAGGCGGTCTGGATAGTCCCTCCTGTAGGCTTGCTAGGTGCTGCAGCCTCACGGTCAGCTCAATAGCGCAATCAGGCTCAATGAATACTTCATCGGCTGTCCCAGGCTGTTCCTGACCCTGCTGACGAGCAAAACATCCAGGGAATAGCAAATGCAGCAGCAGGGCTCCACACACTCTGCCCGCCTAGGCCATAGCACGTGACCAATTACGACCACACACACCAACTCCTTACAGCTGCACGAGCTGCCCAGTCTCTCTGCATACACCTGCCCGCCCACACAGCATCACAACCGGGTGGAAGCTACAGTTCCTTATCGTACGGCTTGAGGGGGGAGAAGCGGAAGGTGATGGACAGGCGCCGGGGGTCCAGCAGGTCCCCGTTGGTGATGCCGTGCGTGTAGTTGTAGCGGGCGCGGCCCGAGAGGATCTGGCGCGCGGCGGGAGGCAGCACCACACGCAGATGTTTCCATTGCACTGTACACAGGCCAAGGAGTCAAGCGCAAACTAGGACAGTGTGCCCTGTGTCGCGGGTGGCACAATAACCGTCATGCATGTTGGTCGCCTTGTGAAATATATATCCATCGGTAGTTGAGGGCCCCCAGCCCTGCTCTCCCCGCACACGCCGAGGTAACACGGCTGTCAACAAGTCAGGAGTGCATACCAGGCACTTATGCGCAGCACAGGCAACGCAACCCTGCCACGACACCTATTGGCATGACGATGTACCCCGTCCAGGGCTGCGTGTACCCCCTGCAGCTGCACGCGCCCCACCTGCAGGCACCTGGGCGGCAGGTGCACCCGCGCCCTGCTGGCCCTGCGCTCCGCCTCCCTGCCCTTGTCCAGCTCGAACGTCATGACGGCACGCCCCACCAGCGACAGCGTCACGATGATGTCCGTGCTCAGGATCCTGGGCAAAATTGCAGGCACACAGAAGCGCAAATGGTGAGACTGGCGAGCGTTGATACCAGCGCTGTGTGCAGTACGGCAGGCATGGCGAAATCGGAAGTGCCAATTATGGAAAAAGACCATAGCGGCGTGCAACTGCCACGTCTTGATGCTCAAGGCCATGCCTTCCCGCGCCACCCCGGTGCCGTACCAGGAGGTGCTGTAGTCCAGGTCCAGTTGTGCAAAACCCATGCAGTGTTGCGCGCCCAGGACCCGTACGGCACCCTCACCTGTCGTCTGCATGCGGGTGCAGCACCGAGCCCTTCTCGCGCCAGTAGTCCAGCGCGTTGGCCTCATTGGGCCAAAAGTCCTGTACGGCGTTGTACGGCAGCGCAGCGCCGGTAAGGTGGTGCCGTACACTTAACTCTCATGCTGCACGGCCATACGCAGCTCGGTATCCCTTTCCAGTCCATGCAAGGTCGCAGCACCGAGCTACAGCCAAGCCCTTGCGCTAGCCCTCGCAAGCCTGCACTCTGCAAGGCCAGACGGCCGCAGTGGACACCAAGAGTAACCACTTCCCACACACCAAGTACATACTTCTCCGGCAGCTTGAGCCATAGAGACCTTCACAACAACGTCACGGCTTCCCGAGCAGCTTTGCCCCCAGGCACTTACTAGCTTTGTACAGCTGAGCGACACAGGTTACCCACCCGCAGCAGCGCCACGTGCGTCCGCATGCGCTCCATTACCGCTACCACGGGCGGCGGCAGCGGGTGCTGCGCGGGGGCCACCCCGCGGCGGCCGTAGTCGGGCAGCACGCCCCATCGCTTGGCCCTGGAGGCAGGGGGTCAGAGTACAGGGGCTCAGAGGGGGAACTCACGCCCCAGCGCTTGGCCCTGGAAGCAAAAGGCATGTAGCAAGGGGGCGTGCTTAGGAGGCAAATGAAAATGACTGCCAGTGTGCCAGCACTCGTAACACACAAGCTGCATGCCCATCGTGCTGCGAGGTCCCCTTGCCACCCGGGTTTGCAACATCCAAGGCTCTTCTCTCCGACCTCCCGTACCCGAAGCCCTCACCCACTGCAAGCAGGAAGGAACGCACGACGGCCCCCGCTGCGCTGTGTACTATTGGGTGCACCGGGTAGGGCGGCCTGCGCTGCCCACCTGACATGCGTGCTGGTGCCCCTGGTGACCCACTGCCAGGGCGGGGCCTGCCGCGGGTCGTCGCACAGCGCCACGATGGCCTGCTCCTCCTCGGGGCTCACGAAGGAGGGCAGCAGGAAGCCGCCCTCGGGGACCGCGTGGGGAACCTGGGGGCACGGGGGGCGGGGATGGGGAGTGCGGGTAAGCATGCCTCCCGCCGTGCGGTGCTTGGGGTGTGGTGAAAGCGTTGGTGTGCGTGTGGGCTGTGTTGAGAGGGGAGGAGAGACGGCACTGGAGTGGGATCGCCGTGGGGTGCGGTGGGGGACGTTGATGGCAGCGGTGTGGCAATGAAATAACCAGCAAGCAATTACCGTGCGGTGCCACTGATGCGGTATGCCAGGTACTGCACAGATTCTCAATTGTAGACTGCATACATATGGGCGAAGCTTGCACATGCCGCTCTGCCCTAGGCGCCGAAACAGTGTGCCCCTTGCACTTTAACCGTAAACTGAACAATTGCACCTCACTCACTGGCATCAGCATCCCGTCCGGCCCCGGGGGCCCCACGCCCAGAGGCAGAGCAGGCAGCGCGGGCGCTGGAGATGCAACTGCCTCTGTGTGTGTCTGCTGCGCCTGGTGCTCTGAGTGTAGAGACGTCGCAGACACTGGCCGCTGCAGGGCGTGCAGCTGTTGCTGCTTGCGCTGGCGCAACGCAGCCGCGCGCCACCACTCCGCCGCTGCGGGCGCGGTTGCTCGGTGGGCGTCCACAGGACTGGACGCCGCCCCTGCCTCCGCGGCCGGGGCTGCAGCTGCTAGCTCTGCCGTGCCGGAGGTAAGCCCAACTTCCGCAGTACGCTGGCCAGCGCTTTCATCCGCCAGCTTACACGGGTACGAGGCCGGGCTGATCCCGGGATCTGCACCGGTGGGTGCAAGCCCTGTCCCCAGGGCCGCCGCCCGCCGCTCGCTGTCGCCAGTACCTGCTGCTTGCAGGCCACCGACGAAACTGTCACGATTTCTCCCCCAGCCTCCCTGCAGCAGACCCCCTGCGGTCTGCCCTCCACCCCCCACCAGGTCCTGCTCTCCGTCCCCGTAGGGCGCCCCAAGAGGTGGCTGCGGCTGCAGCTGCTCCGTCGACCCTCCGTGCTCAAGCCGCCGCCGCTTCGCGTGATGCTCAAAGCCAGCCTGGTCCAAGCACATGCCGGCCTCATCCAATGTCCAGCCGGCAGTCCTGGTGGTTGCCGTACTGCCGAGGGCCTTGCGTGGGTGGAGCGCCACATCCACACCCACGGTGCCGGGCGCACCACCCATGGGCCCGGCCGGACACCGCACGGCCGCTCCCGTGGCTTGGCACTGCCCTGCCGTAATCTCCACCACCTCCACCTCCTCGCTGGTGTCACCTTGGCCCTCACCCCGTGCCTCAGCCGTGCCCCGTGCCTCAGATTCTAGCTGGGTTACGTCCGATACCGGAAAGACGGCCGCGTTAGAGTGTGCACCTTGACACATCCCGGTGCCAGGGCAGGTTCCGTCCCGTGCCGCCTGGGTGCAGCCGCCGGCTCCTCCTGTGGAGGTGCCAGTGCTGGGGCTGTCCGCTGCCATACGGCAGCTATTATGCTGCCTGAAGCTGTGCTGCGGCGAGCTGGGTTTGGCGCTGACCTCGCCTGCACCATATGCCAATGCAACTCCACCACCACCACCGCCTGGGTGCGATGGTTCTGCAGCGGCAGGGCCCGTGTCGTACTCTGCTACAGCGTGCGCGTCAGTCGCCCCGCTGCCTGTGGTCCTGTTGCACACGGGTCCGGGGCACGGGCCGTCCAGGTGCTGGTTCACAGTGGCCAAGGGCACCTGCACGTGGTGGCGGTGCGTTGGTTGTCCACGTCGTCAAGTGGATGTCCACTGTCCACCAACCATGACAAGGACGGCAATTCAATTCCGGTCCGACAGGCGCTCACACGACCGACACCGCAGCCCCCTGCCTGTTGCCTTCGTGGCCTGAGCAGTAAGCCGCCTGACCTGTTGTCCACAGACCGGGCATGCTACAAAGGCACTGCCGTCCGCGCCTCGGGGCCGGGACGATTTGTGTTGCTGCTGCTGCTTGCTGTGGCGGTGTGCGTGCTCCTGCTTCACCGCCTGTTGGCGCCACCATGCACCGTTCATACCCTCGCAAACGGTCGATATTATCGCGTGGAATTATTTTGCGATATGACTCCACAAGAGCAGTGGGCCTGTCGGGCATGCCTAGTGCATCCAGTGACGGACTTGAACGTCATTTGCTGTTGTTGCGGTGGTTGTCGTGAATCATACAAATCTAGCGTAGAAGAAAGCCATACGCACGTTGGCGCTGGGGTGGCGTGTGCCACCTGTGAATCCCGTCGAACAGTTAGGGGGCAGTTGGCGTAAGGAACCAGGAGTGGAGCTGGACCCGCGCTTACAGCAATAAGGCAGTTGGCACTTGAACCTACATATATATTTGCAGCATCTTGCAGCCCCATACAGCGTATCTATTGAGAACAGTAAACCCATCGCGCTTGTACTCGGGCGAGTCACCACTGTTAATGGGCACGTCCCATTCTCGTTCGCACTCGGGGCGTCGCACGCTGCAGCCACTCAACCCGCTGACTACGTATCAGACGCACCACACACCTGTGCAACAAACGCAGCAGCCCCCGGCTCCACCCTCATTCTTCAAGAGCCCTACGCTTAAGTTCCGGTACGTAGCATAGCGGTAAAGACAATTGGTTTTCATGTCCTTGTTGTAGGTCGTAAGTCGTAGTCGGCAGGTTGTGGGAGTGGCCTTCGGACAGCTTCCCTGTGACGCCGTAGCGTTGCTCAGTGCCCAGAGCGGACCTGTTGACGCACAAAGACTATGTAGCAACGTCTGATTCACAGAACGGTCTCAGTAAGGTGGCAGTCGTGCAGCGGACCCTAGCCCCACCACACCCAGGCACTTGTCCACGCCGGACGGCTTTGCCCTCCTTCGTCCTGGCATCTTGCCGTCTTGCACGCGCTGTCCCAGAGGCGCTGGTTGTCTCCTGCAACCTGTCCACCCCTGGGGTACGGTTGCGGTACGGGGCGCGCCTTGAACGGCCCTTGATGGACCTACCCCGCCACCCCTACCCTCTACGCCCCACAGGGCTATCGCCGACCGCTACCAGACACTTCCGGAGGTCCAGGATGCGCTGCGTAAGGAGGGCCTTGAGTCTTCAAACCTCATAGTAGCCATCGACTTCACCAAGGTGCGTACCCGCATGGCAGCCTTGCAGGGAGTGGGCCGTGGAGCGCCTTGGGCAAGGTGGCCCCATAGCGTTGGCTGTTTGCCTACATTCAGTATTTGGGTCAGCTGGGAGAGCGGCACAGGAGTCCACATCTTGACATCGTGCTTCAAAAGCATCTTCAAACAGGTTGACCATCGCCTGTATGCAAGAGGCACTGGTGCGCAGCGGAGCGCGAAGTGCAGTGCTGGTGCAGGATATTGTGACGTGGTGCAGCCACACGCGTGCTGACCTGCTGAGGGCCCCTGTGCCCACACCCGCCCGCAGAGCAATGAGTGGACGGGCAAGAAGAGCTTCAACGGGCTGTCCCTCCACGCCATAGGTGAGGCCGTACCAAGGTGCCTGTACGATCCGCTGGCATGTGCATTCCCTCGTGGGGCAGCTGCCAGCACCGGGCAAGCAGTCTCGACAAACCGGCAAATGCAGTTGCGCTCCTTCTTGCAACTTAGCGGCACCATGGGGTATCTTTCGCGTGTAACAGTGGTTCCGTATGCACGTCACCCGTACCGGTATGTTGCTGACCCACATCGCACACATGGACCCCAGGCCCTGCACCGCTCTGTGACCAGGACCAGCTATGCGTTCGCCGGTGTGCCTAACCCCATGCCCCCGCCCCCGCCCCCGCCCCCGCCCGTCCTGTCCACGGTCTCCTCCCTCTCCTGCTCCAGGTGACAGCCCCAACCCCTACGAGTCCGCCATTGGCGCCATCGGCCGCACGCTGTCCGCCTTCGACGACGATGGCCTCATACCCTGCTACGGCTTCGGAGACAGTGAGCAGGGGTTGGCAGGACGTGGTGGGGTGCGCCGTGGCCTTGCGGGTAGCTGCACTGTAGCCACATGGCAGCTCGCCGGCTGGGCGGAGAGTCCTCACCATACAGGTCGTTCGCCGCAGGCATATGGGATGGGTGCTCCTTGCGATTGGGCGGACAATTCCTCGTGTATAATGTTGAAAGGCCCTCATCGTCTTGGGCGCTGCGCCTGCAATGCCAAACTGCTGCACCCCTCCATCGCGCTCACCCGCCTCGCCTTACCTCCTTGTTACTCCTTACAAACACTTCGCTCCCTACCCTCCCCTGCAGACACCACGAGCGACCGCTCGGTGTTCTCCTTCATGCCGGGGGACGCCCCCTGCCAGGGCCTGGAGCAGGTGCTGTGGAGGTACAGGTGCGTGCAGTGGCGTAGCTGGAAGCAGCAGGCAGGTAGTAGTAGTAGCAGCAGTGAAACCGCTGCTCGCTTGGCGCTGCGGCACCACAGCGGCTACTGACGATTACCGGTACTGCGCGAGCTGGTGCTGATGCGGGGTAGCTGCGTGTCGAGGCATGGCCGTAGCGCCTGTGGCCCCGTGCCAGTCGATCGCCGCAGATGGCTCTGGTGAGCAGCACCATGAAGCACCACGCCATTGGCTCGCACCCTGTCAATGCGCCTGCCTGATACGCCCCCCTGACACGCCTGCCTGCCCGCCCTGTCCTGCCCTGCCCTGCCCTGCCCGCCTTCCCCCCGCAGGGAGCTGTGTCCCTACGTACGCATGGCGGGCCCCACCAGCTTTGCGCCCGCCATCCGCCAGGCGTGCCGCCTAGTGGAGGGCAGCGGCAACCAGTACCACATCCTGCTGCTGGTGGCGGACGGACAGGTGGGGCCAGCGCGGGGTTAGTGGGGGTGGAGGGATGGTATGTGCGAAGCACGGGGCGCTCTGGAATGGCACGGGCGCTTTTAATGCGCGTGAGTTAGCTGGACGGATCCTTGCTCTCGGACGTTGCGCTGCAGCCCGACAGCTAAGATGAAAGGAGGAAAGACGTTTGCGGTCAAGGGGCCCGACTGTAGTGGTGCTCCTGCCTTTCGTCAGCCGCTGTTGCTGCGATGAGCTCTTGGGCTGTCCGGCTGGGGCCTGACCCTTGCTGCGGCTGTTGCCTCCGCCCCTGCCGCAGGTGACGCGGCCCTCCAGCCTGGAGCCGGGGGAGCAGAGCGAGCAGGAGAGGGACACCATCGACGCCATCGTGGAGGCCAGGTGGGGCGGGGGGAGAACATGGGCTAAACATGGGGTACTCACTGCCGGACATCGCGGTTATGGCCCGGCTTGCCGGTAGTAGCTACTGAAGGACCGGCCCTCGCCCGCTTTGGCATGACACCCCTTGGCAGCGTATGGACACACCTGGTCGTACTCATCGGCCCATGAAGGCGTGGGGGTTCTTCCTGCTCTATCGCCGCGTCCGACCCTCTTGCCCCTCCTGCGCCCCTCACCCACGCTTCACCCGGTACTCCCCTTGCAGCCACCTTCCGCTGTCCATCATCATGGTGGGGGTGGGCGACGGGCCGTGGGACCTCATGAAGGACTTTGACGACGCGCTGCCGCAGAGGCAGTTCGACAACTTCCAGGTGGGGAGACAAAGGACTAGCAAGCGACCAAGGGCAATAGGTGTGACATCAAACGGGGAAGAAGACGGTTAGCGGGCGGGGGGGGGGGGCGTTCCTTGGGTTTGTCATCTTGTATTGTCATGCTGTTTAAGGTGGTGCGTGGGCTGGCTGGGATGGGACGGGACGCGTTGTGGTAAATGCTCATGCCACAAGGTTACAGTGGGCGATCAAGAATACAGCCGTGGGGAAGCGGAGGCATGAATGGGGATGGCAGTGCGTGCCTGGAGCTTCGCAGGAGCACACAGTGTCTGGCATGTCTTACGCAATTCTGGCTCATGGCTGGCGCGCAGTTCGTCAATTTCACGGACGTGATGAGCAAAACCACGGGCGACCAGGCGCGCCGGGAGACGCTGTTCGCCGTGCGTGCGCTGATGGAGATCCCCGAGCAGTACAAGGTGAGGGGCAACAGGGCAGGGTGGAGCAAGCCCCAGAGCGAGTGGCCTCGGTCAGTACTGCAGTGCACAACTGGTGCTGGGTGCCATATTTCGGCACTCGCTTGGTGGTCCTACGCGCTTAGGCTTCACCCGTTGCGTTTGTGCGCTGCGCCAAGGGTGCCCCCGGAACGGCAATGCGCAACACCCTCGACAGCCGGCCTAGCTGTACATCGCAACAACCCGCCAAACCTCTCCACCGATCCACTGTGCTGCCTTCGAATGCCCTCACAAGCATAGGTGATTTTGAGTGCCCCCGCCGCTCAACGCCCTTCCCTCCTACACCCCGCAGGCCATCCAGTCCTTAGGGCTCCTCAACCGCGGCTCCCTGCGCCGCCCCAACCCGCGCCATGCCAACCCGCCGCTGGACCCCCCAGTGCCCGCCGCCCTGGCTGCACCACAAGGCGGCTCTGCCCTGCCCGGGCCCAGCCTGCCCGGCCGCCATAGCGAGCCGGGGCCCAGGTACGGCGCCCCCGGCACCAGCGGCGGCGGCGGCAAGGCCGGCCAGGCGCAGTACGCGCCGGCCCCGCCGCAGGCGAGCTCCGCGGGAGGCCTGGGAGGGCGCTTCTCGCACCCGGGCGCTGCACCGGCGGCTGCCGCGGCGGCGGCGGGGCCCAGCGGGGCTGCTGGCGGTCCGGCGCCGGAACCCATGTTCCTGTGCCCTATCACGCAGGACGTAAGTTGGGGGTGGTTGGGGTTGTTCAGGCACCTACGCCGCTGGGCTGGGGTGTCGTAAGCTGCAGGGCGCCAGCAATTTGTTTGCCTTCACGGCTTGGGGCGTCTGGGCGACGCCACGTGGGCCTGCCGACCGCACGCCCCATGCAGCCCACTCCACACGATCTCCTTCAACCCTGCTCTACCCCCGTCTGGATACCTTGTCCATGCATCCCTTGTATGCCGTAACCCACCCCAAAAGGCATGGCCGGCCCCGCCTCTTCCTCCTTGCTCTCCTTTCCTTCCCAATGGTTCGCACAATATCTAGCTGCACGAGTTGGGCGTAATACAATTGCCAAATGCTGCTCGACCGCCAGGTCATGTCCGACCCCGTCATCGCGGCCGACGGCTACACCTACGAGCGGGCGGCCATCGCCGACTGGCTGGCGCGCCGGCCCACCTCGCCCATGACCAACGCGCCCATGCCGGGGGGCGCCGGCGGCGTGCTCATTCCCAACCACGGCCTGCGGTCCGCCATCATGGAGTGGAGGCAGCGGCACGGCCTGCCGCAGACGGCAGCGTAGCGCGACGGTGTAACAGTTAATGTGCGTGTAAATAGTGGCACGGCAATTGGTAACAGTACTGCGGACCGGCTACGCTCGGCACGAATAGGCGTGGACAAACGCTGGGGGCCGGCTTGGGTGGTATGGTACGTTATAAGAGGCGTTGTAGGATGAGTTTGGTGGGCGGGCCGGCGGCAGTTGCAACAGCAGAGGGTGCGGGATCGTGCGATATGCGCGGGTGCACGCTTGGTGCGCTAGGGAGCCGTGCTGGCTAGGATGCGACTGCCGTTGCAGTTGAGCCCTGACGCAGCCGTGTTTAACCCGTGCACAGCGTTCAGTCAAGTAAGGTATGGCAGGTACCGGCAGACGAGTTCTGTGCATTGCAATGCTGTGGTCATCGGCTGTACATGCGTTTTGCCCTTCGTGGGCCATGAGCTAGTGGCTCGGTTGTTTGGTGAGATGTTGCATCCTGCCCTGAACAGTATTGTTTGTGTAATCTACCAGCGCTTGCCTTGCCAACCGTTCCGCGCTACGCAGGACATGCTGTTTCCGGCAGAAGGTTCTGGTTTCCGGTGTTGACATGATGGCATCACTGATCCGACACATGGCTGCGCAGTGCCTTGACACGGCAGTACAGTATAACACCACTGCGGCGAATTTTGAGTGATGTGTGCGTCATGTACAGTATCCAGAATTGCAACTGTTCGCTTCCAAGCCTGGAGGACGACCGTCACATACTTGTCACACAACGCGCAGCCGTAAGCGGCACACAGCCGGCCCTGCGGCACCTCAAGACATTGTCACCGAAGCAATGCCAGGTCGTCGCCAACCACTTAATAAATAGCCTCCCTGAGTGGGAGGCGCTTCCGAAGCCGAACACCCAGCTCGTACGGTAACTGAAAGTACGAAGCCACCCTTACTTGGAAACAGTAACGCGCCAATCCATTGTGCCAAGCTGCCAACGCCGCTTGCCCCACCCAGGCCAGGGGAGACTCCCCTGACTCATGCCCACCACGAGGACAAGGCCACCGCCCTGGGCGACCGGTTCCGAGGATCACATGTGCAAGCGTTGCAACTGTGCACGGCTTGTACGGCACGCGCAGCACACTCCGTTCCGGGAAGGGACCAAAATTCACGCGACTATCCTAACACTATCCTGCACTGCCAGCACTGTTAGGCTAACAGTGCTTGGCCCTGCCCAGGCCCTGGCCCTGCCCATCATGATGACAGTGAGGGCCCAACCGTGCCGCCGCCACCCAGCATCACTACGACTCCGCCTGCACTGCCTGCACGCTGCACGGCCATCGCCAGCTCCTCCCGGTCATCCCCCTCGCATCAGCACCTCTGATTCTTGACCTGCTGGCCGCTATGGTTGTGCCGGCCCCCCTTGCTGCTTCGCGCCTCCGCCCTCTGCTGCTACTGCTGTCAACGCCGTGCTCCCGCAGCCTCCGACCAGGTTGCAGCGTTCCGTCAGTTACCAGTTACCACAACTGACCTCTACCGGTCCGTCAGCAGCTCATGCAAAACGGCCACGCACCAGATGCATACCAGCCAGGCGTAGGCTGTCTTGAAGAAGGTCCCTAGCATTGGGACAGCCCGCACCACGAATTCCTGCAACGCGCTCGGTGTACCGTACCTGCAGGCAACTCCGGCCGCAATATAAAAACGCCACATGAAGGACATCAGACGACAGATACCATGGAACCCGAATGCAATAACCGTCCCAAGCATCACGATTTGACCAGCAGGGTGGGCTCCTGGGCTGCTCGAGGGGCAGTCTCCTACACTGATGGCTGGGTCAGCAGGTGCAGGGCTAGGACGGCGGTCGGGCGACCGCAGGCGCCCTCCGGTGATCCGCAGGCTGCCGCCGCTGTTGGCGCCGGCCACTGTGCTGGGCCCTGCAGAGGAAACGAAACGGTGGCGTGGCCAAGCTTGAGCGTATAGGTACGTGCACGGAGCGTGTGGCGGGAGGGAAAGGGGGAGAAGGGGAGCGCACTGCGGTAGCCGGACGGCCCTGGACACCCGCAGCAGGTGCATGGTGTAGTGTGTTACCGGGTACGATTTCGCAGGTCAGGCCCAGACGAGGTGACAATGCTGACTGGCTCATGTATGTGAGGCGTACTAAGCGTGTAAGGACTCACATGTTTGTTGCCGGACAAGGTGTCGCCTGCAACCAAGCCTGCAGCAGGGGCAAAACCGCAAGCACATGTATGTGACGTGGCAAGTCAACGGTTGGCGCTTGTGCGGGCGCGGTCATAACCGCGGCTTCGACTGCTGCTGCTATCCAATGTTTACTATTAAAGGAAGGAGGAACATTACTGTCACCTCGGTGTGAGGAGTGGCAGAGGTAACTAACGACTAACGCGTGCGCTCGAGTCATAGTGCCTACACGCGAAGACATCTCCTGTTCTTAAACATCTACCACGCACCTACCTCTTACAGCTCAAGTTGCCTCCGCGAAAGGTGGAAAGCCCGCTGGCAGCGGATAGCGACAGAGCCATGCTCGTGGCTGCAAGCTACAGGCAAACGCGTGGGCAAACGTCTCGAGCCACATGCAATTACGCCTGGTATTGTGCACGCGGTAATGAGGTAGTCGCACCTGCGAAGCGGCAGGCTGATGGCCTATGATGCATAGGCCAGCCAGTGCTGGGGGAAGTCAGAGGAACCCAGAACAGAACCAGGGGAGCTCCCCTGAACAGAACTGGTTGCCCCTTCCGTAATGTGTTGCAGTGTTATTTTGTCTCAGTAAAGACGCCAGTTAAAGGGCCAGAGGCCTCCTGCGTATTTACTGTTTTAAAA
>VFQN01004149.1_pt1 | contig 19494 bp, 16 predicted proteins | sample 3512371 | NCBI WGS metagenome assembly VFQN01 (sample SAMN10412370, study PRJNA504923) | tailings metagenome | isolation source: Replicate 2 from Balatoc abandoned mine | place: Philippines: Itogon, Benguet | collected 2017-08-28 | reverse complement strand
CGCTGGTCATCGCGCCGCAGTGGATCGGCGACGCGGTGATGAGCGAGCCGCTGCTCGCGCTTCTCGCGGCACGTGGCGAAGAGCTCTGCGTCGCCGCCCTGCCCTGGGTGGCGCCGGTCTACCGTGCGATGGCGCAGGTGCGCGAGGTGATCGAGCTGCCCTTCGCCCATGGCCGGCTCGACTGGGCGGCACGGCGGCGCATCGCGGCCACGCTGCGCGGCCGCTTCGACGCGGCGTACGTGCTGCCGAACTCGATCAAGGCGGCGCTGATCCCCTGGTTCGCCGGCATTCCGAAGCGGATCGGCTACCGCGGCGAGGGCCGCTGGGGCCTGCTCAACCGTCAACGGCCCAACCCCGCCGGCCGCCCGCCGATGGTGGCCTTCTACGCCGCCCTGGCCGGCGAGCCGCTGCGCGGCGACGAGCGGCCGCAGCTCGCCTTCGAGCCACGCGTCGTGAATGGCGCCGCGCGCGGGGCCGGCGTCGAACCGGGCGGTTACTGGGCCTTCGCGCCGGGCGCCGAGTACGGCCCGGCCAAGTGCTGGCCGGCCGGCCACTACGCCGAGCTGGCGCGTCGTCTGCATGAGCGCGACGGCCTGCCGGTGCTGCTGCTCGGCTCGGCCAAGGAGGCGGCGCTGGCGCGCGAGATCGCCGAGGCCGCACCGGGGGCCTGCCGCGTGATGGCCGGCGAGACCTCGCTGCTCGATGCGATGGCGCTGATCGCCGGCGCGCGCGGCCTGGTCAGCAACGACTCCGGCCTGATGCACGTGGCGGCGGCCTTCGGGCTGCCGCAGGTGGCGGTGTTCGGCTCGACCAGCCCCGAGCACACGCCGCCGCTGAACCCGAAGGCGCGGGTGCTGTGGCTGAAGGACGAGTTGAAGCTCGAGTGCATGCCCTGCTTCGAGCGGCAGTGCCGCTTCGGCCACTACCGCTGCCTGAGCGAGGTGACGCCGCAGCGCGTCGAGGCGGCGTTGCGCGAGGCCCTGGCCGCCTGATGGAAGCGCGCGGCCGCATCACCGAGGCCCTGATGCGCGAGGCGCTGCTCGGCGCCGGCACCGCGGTGTGGGAGTGGGACGTGCGCAACGATTGCCTGTCGAGCACCGACGACAGTGCGGCGTTGCTCGGCTACGCGCCCGGCGAGATCGCCGATTCGCAGATCGCGTGGAACGCGCTGATCCACCCCGACGACGTGGGCGCCAACCACGCGGCCTACCTGCGCCATGCGCGCGGCGAGACGCCGATCTACGAGCACGAATACCGCGCCCGCTGCAAGGACGGCTCGTGGCGCTGGCTGGCCGAGCGCGGGCGGGTGATCGAGCGCGCTGCCGACGGCGAGCCGCTGCGCGCGGTCGGCACGTTGTCCGACATCACCCAGCGCCGCCAGGCGCAGGGCGCGGCGCTCGAGCTGGCCGAGCGGCTGGGCAAGCTCGCGCGCCACGTGCCGGGCCTGCTCTACCAATACCGCTGCGCCGCCGCCGACCCGCTGGGCGGCACCTTTCCGTACATCAGCGACAGCGTGATCGACATGCTGGGGGTGCCGCCGGCCGAGCTGACGCGCGACGCCACGGCGGTGTTCCGCCTCATTCACCGCGACGACCTCGAGCGCGTCCAGCAGGGCGTGCTCGAGTCGGCGCGCACGCTGCGGCCCTGGCGCTGCGAGTTCCGCCTGCTGGCCGCTGACGCGCCGGCGCGCTGGGTGAACGTGCTGGCCACGCCGCAGCGCGAGCCCGAGGGCATGCTGCTGTGGCACGGCTACATCCAGGACGTGACCGACCTGCGCGAGCTGCAGCAGGCGCGCGCCGACGCGGCGGCGGCGCAGGCGGCCAACCGCGCCAAGACCGACTTCCTCTCGCGCATGAGCCACGAGCTGCGCACGCCGCTGAACGCCGTGCTGGGCTTCGCGCAGCTGCTCGAGATCGACGAGCGCGAGACGCTCAGCGAGCAGCAGCGGCGCCGCGTCGCGCTGATCCGTGAGGCCGGCGCCCACCTGCTGGAGATGATCGGCGAGCTGCTGGACCTGACGCGCATCGAGTCGGGACAGATGGTGGTGGCCGTGGCGCCTGTCGCGCTGTTGCCGCTGATCGCCGATTGCGTGGAGCTGGTGCGTCCGCAGGCCGATGCGGCGGCGGTGTCGCTGCAACCGGTGGTTGGCGCGCCCGGCGTCCTGGTGCTGGCCGACGCCACGCGGCTGCGCCAGGTGCTGCTCAACCTGCTCGGCAACGCCGTCAAGTACAACCGGCGAGGCGGCAGCGTCGGCGTGGCGGTGAGGGCGGCCGGGGACGAGGCGTGCATCGAGGTGAGCGACACCGGCGTCGGCATCGCGCCCGAGGACCTGGCCGCGCTGTTCCAGCCGTTCCAGCGCGGCGCACAGGCGCGTGGCCCGGTCGAGGGGGTCGGCATCGGGCTGTCGGTGACGCGGGCCCTGGTCGAGCTGATGGGCGGTCGTGTGGCCGTGCGCAGCACGCCGGGTTCGGGCTCGACCTTCAGCGTGACGCTGCGTCGCGCCGATTGAGCGGCGCTAGAGGTTGCCCACCGCCAGCACCGGACCGGTGGGCGCGCCGGTGGGCGAGCCGCCCGGCGGCTCCAGGCTCACGGCGAGGTGGTCGGTGCCGGCCGGCAGCTGCGCCCGGCGCACCACCGTGGCCCCCTGGGCCGAGATCAGGCCCAGCGAGCGCGGCGGATTCTTGCCGGCGGCAGCCCACAGCTCCAGCACGCGATCCTGGCTCAGCGCGACGTTCATCAGCGGCCGGGTCACCACCGCGCGGCCGTCGCCGCTGATGCTGGCCACGAACGAAGCCGGGATCACGCCGCCTTCGCCGCCCGGCGCGGTGGCATTGAGCACCACGACGATCGGCGGCTGCACGGGGCCCGGCAGGGCCAGCAACACGGCCAGGCTGACGGTGGCCACGCTGGCGAGCGCCGCGAGGCCGCGCCAGAACGCCAGGCGCGCCCACCAGGGTGCGGGCGCGGTCGCAGGCGCGGCCGTGCCGCCGAGGCGGGCCTCGATGCGCTGCCACACCTGCGGCGGCGGCGGCACCGGCGAGACCCCGGCGGTCAGCGGCATCAGCCGCTCCTGCCACGCGCGCACCGCGGCGCTCAGCGCGGGGTGGGCTGGCAGCAGGGCCTCGAATCGGCGGCGCGCGGGGCCGCGCAAGGTGCCGGCCACGTAGGCGGCAGACAGGCGGTCGGCGAGTTCGGGGCGCGAGTAGTCCATCAGGCGCTCCCCTGTGCGTCGCGCTGCACGGCCGCCTCGAGGCAGCCCTTGAGCGCCAGCAGCGCGCGGCGCACCCAGGACTTCACGGTCCCCAGGGGCTGGCGCATCTGCTCGGCCACCTCGGCGTGGCTGAGTCCGTCGAAGAAGGCCAGGGCCACGCTCTGGCGCTGCGCGGCGCTCAGGTCCTGCATGCAGCGCGCCAGCGCGCGGGCATCGCTGGCGCGGCTCAGCAGTTCCAGCGGGCCGTCGCCCTCGTCGGCCACCTGCTCGTACACGTCGGCATCCTGTTCGTCGTCGCCGCCGGAGGTGGGAGCGGCCTGGATCTGGGGCTGGGTCTGCGCGCGGCGCAGGCTGTCGATGGCGCGGTTGCGCGCGATGCTGGTCAGCCAGGTCAGGGGCTGGCTCTGCGCCGCATCGAAGCTCTGCGCCGAGCGCCAGACGTTGACATACACCTCCTGGAGGATGTCCTCGGCCTGGGCCCGGTCCCTCTGGATGCGCAGGATCACGGCGAACAGATGCGCACTGGTGCGCTCGTAGAGCGTGGCAAATGCCGCACGGTCGCCGAGCCCGGCGCGAGCGAGCAGGCGCGCGAGTTCGCGGCTGCGTTCGGTCCAGTCGGTGGCGGCGGGCATGGGCGCGAGTCTAGGGGCGGCGCGCCGATCGCGGTTCGTACAATCCGGGCAATCCCAGGAAAGCCCCATGCCCAGCCGCAACGAGTTCGTCCTCACCCTGTCGTGCCGCGATGCCAAGGGCATCGTGCACGCCGTCTCCGGCCTGCTGTTCCAGGCCGGCTGCAACATCATCGATTCGCAGCAGTACGGCGACGTGCTCTCCAGCGACGCCACCGGCCTGTTCTTCCTGCGCGTGCACTTCGAGGCGCCGCCGCACCTGGCCGACGTGGCCACGCTCGACCCTCTGTTCACCCACCTGCGCGAGCAGTTCGGCATGGACGCGAAGCTGTACTCGCTGGCGCGCAAGCCGCGCGTGCTGATGATGGTCAGCAAGCATGGCCACTGCCTGAACGACCTGCTGTTCCGCTGGCGCTCCGGGCAGCTCGACGTCGAGATCCCCGCGATCGTCTCCAACCACCCCGACTACGCCGACCTGGCCGCCAGCTACGGCATCCCCTTCCACCACCTGCCGCTGCCCACCGGCGCCCCGGCCGAGGCCAAGCGCGCGCAGGAGAAGCAGGTCGAGGCGCTGGTCGAGAAGGAGCAGATCGACCTCGTGGTGCTGGCGCGCTACATGCAGATCCTCAGCAGCGAGTTCTGCCAGTTCCTCAGGGGCCGCGCGATCAACATCCACCACAGCTTCCTGCCCAGCTTCAAGGGCGCCAAGCCCTACTACCAGGCGCACGAGCGCGGCGTGAAGCTGATCGGCGCGACGGCGCACTACGTCACGGCCGAGCTCGACGAGGGCCCGATCATCGAGCAGGACGTCGAGCGCGTGGACCACACGCTCAGCCCCGAGGACTTCACCGCGGTGGGCCGCGACGTGGAGTGCGTGGTGCTGGCGCGCGCGGTGCGCTGGCACGTCGAGCACCGTGTGCTGCTCAACGGCCGCAAGACCGTGGTCTTCCGCTGAGGCGGCGCGAGCCCATGCCGCGCGCCAAGCCGCCGCCGTCGCCGGCCTCGCCCGACGAGATCGAGCAGCAGTTCTACGAGGCGCTGCAGCGCGCCGACATCGAGTCGCTGATGGCGGTCTGGTCGGACGACGACGAGATCGTCTGCGTGCACCCGGGCGGGCCGCGCGTGGTGGGCGCGCCGGCGATCCGCGCCGCCTTCGAGGCGATCTTCGCCAACGGCGCGATCGCCGTGCGCCCGGACAAGGTGCGCCGGCTGCAGACCATGAACTGCGCGGTGCACAGCGTGCTCGAGCGCATCGAGATCCCCACCGACGAAGGCCCGCAGACCGCGTGGGTGGTGGCGACCAACGTCTACGTGAAGTCCGGCGGCGCCTGGACGATGGCGGCGCACCATGCGAGCCCCGGCTCGCCGCGCGAGGTGCAGGACATCGTCGAAGCCGGCTCGACGATCCACTGAGCCGGCGGTGGAGCACTACCGATCGCCGCGCTGGCTGCCCGGCGGCAATGCCCAGACCATCTGGCCGGCGCTGTTCGGACGGCGGCATCACGGGCCGCCGCTCAGCTTCCGGCGAGAGCGCTGGATCACTCCCGATGCCGACTTCGTCGACGCCGACTGGCTGGGCGAGGAGGCGAGCGCACCGCTGCTGGTGATGTTCCACGGCCTCGAAGGCTCGACGAAGAGCCACTATGCGCAGGCCTTCGCCGACTGGGCGCGCCGCCACGGCTGGCGCTTCGTGATGCCGCACTTCCGCGGCTGCTCGGGCGAGTTGAACCTCGCGCCACGCGCCTACCACTCGGGCGACTACGAGGAAATCGGCTGGATGCTGGCGCAGGCGAAGGCGCGTCACGCCGGCCCGATTGCCGCGGTGGGCGTCTCGCTCGGCGGCAACGCGCTGCTGCGCTGGGCCGAGGAGGCTGGCGCGACGGCCGCCACCACCGCCAAGGCGGTCGCCGCAATCAGCTCGCCGATCGACCTCGCGGCCGGTGGCCATGCCATCGGGCGCGGCTTCAACCGGCTCGTCTACACGCGCATGTTCCTGCGCACGATGAAGCCCAAGGCGCTGGCCAAGCTGGCGCAGCACCCGGGCCTGTTCAGCCGCGAGAGGCTGCTGGCCGCGCGCGACCTCTACGCGTTCGACAACGTCTTCACCGCGCCGCTGCACGGCTTTCGCGACACCGACGACTACTGGGCGCGCGGCTCGGCCAAACCGCACCTGCCGCGCATCCGCATCCCCGCGCTGGTGCTGAACGCGCGCAACGACCCCTTCGTGCCCGGCGCGAGCCTGCCCGGCTTGCACGAGGCGGGCACGCACGTGACGCTGTGGCAACCCGAGCACGGCGGGCATGTCGGCTTCCCCGGCGGTCGCTGGCCCGGTCACGTGATGACCCTGCCGGATGCGGTGATGGGCTGGATCGCCCGGCACCTTTGACGCAGCATCCGGGCATGGACGAGATCGTCAAGGCGGCGCTGAAGAAGTGGCCCAACGTGCCGCACTGCTGGGGCTGGCTGGCGCTGGACGCGCGCGGCGACTGGTACATGCGCGACGAGCGCGTGCAGCGCGCCGGACCCTTCCCGCAGGTCAAGGGCAGCCGCATCCTGCACGACAAGCTGCGCGAGTTCATCCATCGCAATTACGGCGCCGACGAGCACGGCGCCTGGTACTTCCAGAACGGGCCGCAGCGTGTCTACGTCGAGCTCGAGGCCGCCCCCTGGGTGTGGCGGCTCGAGGCCGGCGAAGGCGCGCCGGTCGTGGCCAGCCACACCGGGCGGCCGGCCGCGGTGCAGTCGGCCTGGCTCGACGAGCACGGCCGGCTGTTCCTCGCCACCGACCTCGGCCTCGGCATCGTGCACACGCTCGACATGGAGGCCGCGGCCGACGCGGTGGAGCGCGGCCTGTGGCAGCCGGCGCCGATCACGGCGGCCGAGCTGCCGGCGCGCTTCGGCTACCGGCCCAGCCCGGCTGCCGATCGCGCCGCTCAGCTGCCGTAGAAGACGTAGTCGGCCTCGTAGGCCACCTGCTGGCGCTGGCCCTTGCTGGCCGCGTTGCAGGCCATCGCCGGTGCGACGCCGCCCTTGGTGTTCAGCCGCTGGATGTAGGCCACGCGCTGCATCGCGCCGGCGCCCATGGCCGGCTCGGCCTTGACCAGCTGCAGCGGAATGCTGCCCGGCGCGGCCGGTGCCACGGCGACCTGCCTGCCGGTCACCTTGGAGCCGTCCGCGGCTTCCCAGGTCGGTCCGGCGTAGTACTTGCCGACCGGCTGGCGATCCCTCGAGTACAGCGTGGCCACCGGCGCGACGAACACCCACTCGTGGGCGCCAGCCATGTCCTTCTTCTCGCGGCACTCGTAGGTGATCTCGCCGACGCCGGTGGTGGCCAGGGTCTGCTTCAGCCCGGCCGGCACGCGCACGGCCTCGGGCAGCATGGCGTTGTCCACGGGCTTCATCGCCGGTGGCGAGGCGCAGGCGGAGATCAGGGCGGCGAGGGCCAGCGGCGCGAGGGTTCGGGTCATGGGGTGCTCCGGAGTTGAAGTGGGGACGGGGCGCATCGGCCCCGGCTTCCGGATACGCGCCTCGTCCCCGCCCGGATGCAGCGCACCCAAGAAAAAGCCGGCCCGCAGGCCGGCTTCGTCGGGAGCAGGGACGCTCAGTTCGCGGCCGATGCCGCGGAGGCGGCCGCGGCGGGCGCCTTCGGCTCGGCGAAGTTCGCACCGCCCTTGTTGGCCAGGTAGACCACGGCGCGCGCCACCTCGAAGTCGCTGAAGTCGCCGCCGCCTTGCGCGCCCATCGCGCCCTTGCCCTTCAGGGCCGAGTTCAACAGCGCTTCATAGCCGGTGGCGATGCGCGGCGCCCAGGCGGCGGTGTCGCCGGTCTTGGGCGCGCCGGCCGCTCCGCTGGAGTGGCAGGCGGTGCACTGAGCGTTGTAGACCTGCTCGCCGGTCTTCAGCGAGGCGGTGTCCGACGCGTCCTTGACCTGGATGGCGCCGATCGGCTGGATGCGCTGGGCCACGGCTTCGGGGCTCAGGCCGTCGCTGCCGGCGGCGTCGCGGTTGTCCGAGGCGACGTACTTCACCAGCAGCACGATCAGTGCGATCGGGATAATGAAAGAGAACAGCACCGCGAGGACGAGCTGCTTGGGCGTCTTGATCGGGCCTTCGTGCGGGCCGTTCTGGTCGTGGGAGTCGCTCATGAATTCCTCGGTATCGGGGCTGGTCTGGGGATGGCGGTTGGCTGCCCGGGCGCGCTTGACGTCGCGCAAGACAAAACCCACAAATTATAGGGGCCGGTGCACGCCCAGGCCGGGCGGGGGCAAGCCTTGACAGGCGGGGCGCCGGCAGCGATGGTCCGCGCCAGCGCAGGCGGCAGACCTGCAGCCAGGAGACATGCCGATGCAGACCGCCCAGCGCGAGCACATCGCCACCGTGATGCAGGTGGCCGCCGACGGCGCCCAGGCCCGGGCCGCGCTGGCCCACGACGAGATCATCCGCCGCTCGTGGCACCGCTGCGTGCACGAGCACCGGCTCGACCCGACGCGCATGCAGGAGGCGGTGATCCTGCCCGGCGAGCGGCTGCGCGAGCACCAGGACCAGCTCGAAGCCTTCCTGCACATCGCCCGCCACGGCCTGGAGACGCTGTACCAGCAGGTGGCCGGCATGGGCTACGTGGTGCTGCTGACCGACGCGCGCGGCGTCACGGTGGACTTCATCGGCGACCTGCAGCTCGAGCCCAGCCTGCGCCGCGCCGGCCTGTACCTCGGCGCCGACTGGAGCGAGCAGCACGCCGGCACCTGCGGCGTGGGCACCTGCATCAGCACCGGCGAGGCGCTCACCGTGCACCTGGGGGACCACTTCGACGCCACCCACATCCCGCTGACCTGCACCACCGCGCCGGTGTTCGACGCGGCCGGGCAGCTCACCGCCGTGCTCGACATCTCCGCGCTCAGCTCGCCGCAGCCCAAGGGAAGCCAGCACCTCGCGTTGCAGCTGGTCAAGGTCTACGCCCAGCACATCGAGAACGCCGCCTTCCTGCACCGCTTCGGCCAGGAGTGGGTCCTGCGCCTGGCGGCGGCGCCGCAGTTCCTCGACGTCAACCCCGAGTACCTGCTGGCGGTGGACGCGGCCGGGCGCGTGATCGGCCACAACCGCCGCGCCCAGCAGCTGCTGCAGCGCGACGCGCGGCAGCCGCTGATCGGCCAGCGCTTCGAGCAGCTGTTCGACACGCGCTTCGAGGAGCTCGGCCGCTTCGTCGCACCGCGGCCGACCGACCAGCGCGCGGTGATGCTCGCCGGCGGACGCCAGCTGGTCTTCATGACCGCCACGCCGCCGCCGGTGCGCCAGCCGCCGGCGCGCGCTCCGGTGGCGGTGCCGGCGCCGCTGGCGGCACTGTCCGGTGGCGATCCGCTGCTCGACCGGCAGATCGAGCGCGCCGCGCGGCTGGTCAACTCGCCGGTCAGCCTGCTCATCACCGGCGAGACCGGCTCGGGCAAGGAGTTCTTCGCCAAGGCGCTGCACGCCAGCAGCGAGCGGCGCGGCCGGCCCTTCGTGGCGGTGAACTGCGCGGCCATCCCCGAGGCGCTGATCGAGAGCGAGCTGTTCGGCCACCTGCCCGGCAGCTTCTCCGGCGCCGCGCCGCGCGGCAAGCGCGGGCTGATCCAGGAAGCCGACGGCGGCACGTTGTTCCTCGACGAGATCGGCGACATGCCCCGGCCGCTGCAGGCGCGGCTGCTGCGCGTGCTGGCCGAGCGCGAGGTGCTGCCGGTGGGCGCGACGCGGCCGGTGCCGGTGAACATCCGCGTCATCGCCGCCACCCATGCCGACCTCGAGGCGCTGGTGCGCGAGGGGCGCTTCCGCGACGACCTGTACTACCGCCTCAACGGCGCGCACTTCACGCTGCCGGCGCTGCGCGAGCGCCACGACCTCGGCTGGATGATCGAGCGGCTGCTGCGGCACGAGCTGCCGCGCGGCGAGGCGGCGCCGACGCTGAGCGTGGCGGCGCGCGCGCGGCTGCTGGCCCATGCCTGGCCGGGCAACCTGCGCGAGCTGCGCAACGCGCTCGACTACGCCCGCAGCGTCGCCGAAGGCGGGCAGATCGAGCTGGCCGACCTGCCCGACGCGCTGCGCCCGGCCGAGCGCCGCAGTGCGCCGGCCGGCCACGACGAGGCTGCGCGGCTGCTGCTGCAGCTGCGCCAGGCGCGCTGGAACGTCAGCGCGGTGGCGCGCGCGCAGGGCCTGTCGCGCATGACGCTGTACCGGCGCATGAAGCGCTGGGGCATCACCGCGCCCAACCAGCGCGACGAGGGCTGACACGGCGCGCGACAGCTGTCACGCCTGCGCCGGTGTGACACCTGTCTCGGGGTGACAGCTGCGCGAGGCTTCGTGCTGCACCGCAACGAGAGGGCCAAGTGCCTGTCGGCGCGGCGAAATCGGCTCCGCGCAGGTGGCCGGCGCGGCGCGCCATGCTGCAGGCCCGCAACTTGATCTCTTCAGAGGGCCGGCCCGCCACGAGGCCGGTGCACTCATCCGATGGAGACACACGCATGACGACCGAGACCCTGACCGCGCCCACCGAGCTGGCCAGCGCCTGGCTGGCGCGCTTCGGCGACGCGCTCGCGCGCGGCGACGCCGCCGCCGCCACCGCGCTGTTCGACGACGACTGCTACTGGCGCGACCTCGTCGCCTTCACCTGGAACATCCGCACCCAGGAGGGCAAGGCGGCGGTGCGCGCGATGCTCGACGCGCGCCTGGCCGACGTGAAGCCTTCGAACTTCGCGATCGAGGGCCAGGCCACCGAGGCCGGCGGCGTGACCGAGGCCTGGTTCCGCTTCGAGACCGGCGTGGCGCGCGGCCGCGGCCACCTGCGCCTGAAGGGCGACAAGGCCTGGACCCTGCTGACCACGATGACCGAGCTGAAGGGCCACGAGGAGAAGAAGGGCGAGCGCCGCATCAAGGGTGCCGAGCACGGCGTGCACCCGGGCCGCAAGACCTGGTCCGAGCTGCGCGAGGAGGAGGCGCGCACGCTGGGCTACACCGAGCAGCCCTACGTGGTGATCGTCGGCGGCGGGCAGGGCGGCATCATGCTCGGCGCGCGGCTGCGCCGCCTGGGCGTGCCGGCCATCATCATCGAGAAGAACCCGCGCCCCGGCGACTCCTGGCGCAAGCGCTACAAGAGCCTGTGCCTGCACGACCCGGTGTGGTACGACCACCTGCCCTACCTGCCCTTCCCCGACGACTGGCCGGTGTTCGCGCCCAAGGACAAGATCGGCGACTGGCTGGAGATGTACGCCAAGGTCATGGAGCTCAACTACTGGGGCTCCACGGTCTGCAAGAAGGCGACGTGGAACGAGTCGCGCCAGGAGTGGGACATCCAGGTCGAGCGCGAGGGCCGGCCGGTCACGCTGCGGCCCAAGGAACTGGTCTTCGCGCTGGGCGTCTCGGGCTACCCGAACGTGCCGAAGATCCCCGGCGCCGAGAGCTTCCTCGGCGACCAGCACCACAGCAGCCAGCACCCCGGGCCCGAGAACTACCAGGGCAAGAAGTGCGTGGTGCTGGGCTCGAACAACTCCTCGCACGACATCTGCGCGGCGCTGTGGGAGCACGGCGCCGACGTGACGATGGTGCAGCGCAGCTCCACCCATATCGCGCCGTCGGATTCGCTGATGGAGCTGGCGCTGGGCGGCCTGTACTCCGAACAGGCGGTGAAGAACGGCATCGACCACCACACGGCCGACCTGATCTTCGCCTCGGTGCCGTACAAGATCATGCACACCTTCCACGTCCCGGTGTACGAGGAGATGAAGAAGCGTGACGCCGATCTCTACGCGCGGCTGGAGAAGGCCGGCTTCATGCTCGACTTCGGCGACGACGGCTCGGGCCTGTTCATGAAGTACCTGCGCCGCGGCTCGGGCTACTACATCGACGTGGGCGCCTGCGAGCTGGTGGCCAACGGCAGCATCAAGCTGAAGAGCCGCGTCAACATCGAGCGCATCAACCCGAAGTCGGTGACCCTGTCCGACGGCACCGAACTGCCCGCCGACCTGATCGTCTACGCCACCGGCTACGGCTCGATGAACGGCTGGCTGGCCGACCTCATCTCGCCCGAGGTGGCCGACAAGGTGGGCAAGGTCTGGGGGCTGGGTTCCAGCACCACCAAGGACCCGGGCCCGTGGGAAGGCGAACTGCGCAACATGTGGAAGCCGACGCAGGTGCCGCACCTGTGGTTCCACGGCGGCAACCTGCACCAGTCGCGCCACTACTCGCAGTTCCTGTCGCTGCAGCTGAAGGCGCGCCACGCCGGCATCGCCACGCCGGTGTACGAACTGGCGGCGGCCCACCACAAGCGCTGACGCACGACGAGGGGCGGTAGAATCCGCCCCTCGCGTGCGACCGTGGTGAAGTGGATATCATGCAGCCCTCCGAAGGCTACGTCGCAGGTTCGATTCCTGCCGGTCGCGCCAACTGAACCCCGAAAGACGAACGGCTCCGTGTGACTTCGCTCATACTTTGGCCAGTTCTGTCAGCCTTAAGTAGATTCTCCGAGCGGCCACACTTTGCTTCACCTCTAGGGCAAGGGCTCACGAGCACTGGCTCCCAGACGCCAGTTGCCAAGCCTGCTTGAACACCTGCCACTGCCGGTGGACCCGGAGCACCTTGGCCATCTGACGGACGCTGATTGGTTGGCCCGCTGTTGCTTCGGCGCGGCGAATGCGCTCAGCCAGCGCTTGAACGTCCGCCTCGCGTCTCCTGGCCAACGCATCTGACCTCGCCAGCCGCAGTTGCTTGACCAACGCAGGAACCTTTCGGCGCAGGTCAGCCGGATCGACGTTCGCCACTCTGGCAATCTGCTCCAAGGACTCAGGGAGGTCGGCTCGGATCTGCTTCTCGATGTTGGCGCGAATCCGATCCCAGTCCAACTTGGAGTGCTTGCGCACACCCAGGATAAGTGCCACCTGAGGGCTCTCGTACCCAAAGACGTCCTCGTGCCAGCGTTCCGCGCTGAACATGCCCGCCAGCGAGACATCCGCCGCCAACGCGAGCCGCAGCAGCGCGCCCAGGCTGGGCGGCCCACCGGTCGAGTGCATGTATCCGTGCAGGGCACTCTTGGAGAGGCCCGCACGTCTGGCGATGTCCGCTGCGTGGAGCGCCTTGCCACGGCTCACGGCGGACTCGACCACCCGGCGAACGGACGGCAGTTCGGAACTTGCGCGCAGTTCGCTGGCGCAGCCGACCAACTCCCCCAGCAGCTGAGAAGCCCTTGAGTCGATCGTCCGGGCAGCGAGCCGAGACAATGAACGAAAAGACGGAGTCCGGCTCGTCGGTGGCTTTGCAAGGTCAGAGTTGCACCAAGAGCAATGGTCAAGCTCTTGCGCCGTTCCGCGAGCAGTCGAAGACGGGCGCCCGCAGTGCGGACATGTCGTATGCAGCACGGTGTCGTGCACGAGGCAGAGCTCGTACGCCGCCATGGACCACAGCATCTGGTGATGAGCTGGCGTGCCGTCTTCCCTCGCCTTTCCATAGCACTGGGGGCACCAGGCGCGGTGCCGGCGAACCATGCCGACAGGGCTCGCACGGCCAGCGAGCCAGCCCAAGCCCAACAGCTCGACCTCAGGACGGTGGGTCAACGCAGCCAGCCGGCGGCTGAACTCGGCTGATGCGGCTGAGGGGCCACCCAACCGCGGGGGCTGGTACCGCACGTCCCGGTAGATGGGGCCACCGGCATTGCTCACCAGTGTCTCGAGCCCCTGGCGAGCAACCCGGTGAGAGTTCGCCAGCCTGCAGATGTAGCTCTCCAACGACTCGCAGAACGCTGTGCCTGCGCCAATCGGCGCTAGGCTGTGCAGCACGGCGCGAGCAGGTGAATCGACAGGAATCGCGCCGTGCTGCGACATCACGCGTCCTCCAGGACTTCCGTGGCCGGGACGCCGACCTTGTCGCGACCAGGCAGGCGCACGCCAGGCTTGGACTTCTGAGCAGCCTTCTTGGTAGCTGCCTCGTTGACTGCCGCGCCCGACTGACCAGTCGGCTGCTTCGGCCTCGTCGGCTTCTTGAAGATCAGGCGCTCCAAGGCGGACTCGTCGCCGTCTTCGTTGCCGCGCAGGCAATCCTGCTCGCCAGAGTCGATGTCCAACATGATGCGCTGCAGTTCACGCTCGGACATCCGGGTCATCTTGAGGTGCTGCAGCGTGATCCGGTTCGAGCCATCCTGAACGGAGCGACCGTAGGCACGCGCGATCCAGTCCTTCGCGATGCCGACGCAGCCGATGGACCCGACGTACAGCATCTTCATGTTCTCCTGAACCGAGGGGAACTCGACACGGAGAATCCTGAAGAGCGAGATGAGCACCTTCGCGAACTCCCGCATGTGCTGCGGGTCATCGGCGAGATAGCGATGGAACGGCACCACTTCGCTGCGACGGGCCAGTTGGCCGGAAGACGGCAAGTGACGCACCAGTTCGTAGGTGGCGGAGAGGATCAGTTTCACGCCAGTTCGCTGGGCGATGCTCTTCAGCACGTCCAGCTGGTGCTCCGGAGCGCCGCTCTTGCCGCCCATCGCGCAGTGCTGTGCCTCGTCGATGACCCAGTACTTCACGCCACGAACGCGCAGCTCGTGTTCGAGCCGACTGCGCAAGCGTGCGGTCGTTGCCGACTCGCGATCGTGAGCCGTGATCAGCCTGCCCGACGTGGGCTCGGCACGGCCTCCGTCGACGAACGGATCATGGAGGGCAAGGAGCGCATCGCGGTACAGCTCCTTCCATGCAAACTGCCGATGCCCGGACGCAATGGCAGTGGACCAGAGGACCGGTACGAAGTTGGCGTCCGAAAGCATTCTGTCCTTGTGTTGCTGGTAGATGCCCTCGTTGATGCGCTCGGCGATGGTGGTCTTGCCCACGCCAGTGGGGCCGACAAGGGCCACGAGTTCCGTGCTCGGGGAATAGTCGAGCAGGAACTGGATGCGCGCCTTGCAGGCCTCCTGAAGCATGTGCTTCACGGTGACCTTGTCGAAGCGTTCGATCGCCATCCGGACGTCGTTCGGCGGCGGTGTGGCGCCCGGTGCGCTGGTAGTCGAGCCGCGTTCGTCCGATGCCGCGTTGTCGGCGGTGGTATCGATCGAGCTGTCGCAGGTTGCGGGCGTCTTGGATGTCGAGATGATGGTATTCATTGCGTGAGTGCTGATGGATTGATCGAGAAGTGCGTTGGCGTCTTGAGAGATGTCCATGTCAGTAGGTCTCGCAGATTTCGTTGTCGTCACCGGGACGAATGAAGGAGAGAGCCAGAGAAGTCGCGTCGACGTCGCGCCGGTAGGCGTGTGAGCTCCACGTCTCAAGCGCAACCGAGTCCGTTTCGGGGTCCGTCGTGGCGCATTCGGTACCGAAGTCCTCGAACTCCTCCTGCGCATCCAGGCGCTTGCGCCGCTCCTCGGCCGCCTGACGGCGTTCCAAGAGCAGCGTCTCGGTTTGGTCGATCTCCTTGAGGAACTTCACGAGCTTCGAATCGGTCAGGCGAGTGCGCTCCACGTCAGAGCGACGCTTCCGCCACTCCGCGGTCGCCAGTGCCACTTCCCGTTCGCTGCGATGGCGCAGCGTTTGAGCGAACCTAGACTGCAGCGGGATCCAGCGACGTTCCACAAAGGCGTAGGCCCGGGACATGTCGAACGGCTCGTACCGAACCGGCACGTCGCTGCCGAGGTGTCGTGCCAGCAGGGGGCTGTTGTAGTAGATGTAGTTGATCTTCACGCCGTCCGCCTGAACCCGTGCCTTCCCCTTAGGTGTTGAGGGACAGGTGTTGACCATGAAAGTCTGGTCATAGGGGATCAGCCGCTGCGGTCGGCTGCCGTGCTTGCGCATGCCGAGAGCGAACTTCTGCCGAGGCGCCATCAGCAGCTCGCGATGCTCCAGCTCGTCGTACACCCCGAATAGGTATTGCTCCAAGGCGCCGTGCAGGTCACGCAAGGTCCACACCGCGAGCCGATCAGGGTCGACGGCCTCCGTCATCTGCCGCACGTTCTTGCGCAGCTGCGTGTTGCCCGTCAGGTAGTGGACGAAGTTCGAGTTGACGGTTCCGAACAGGCGCTCGCCTTGGCCGCCGAAGCGCGGCTTGCTGATCGGCCTGTAGATCACCGTGACGTGGTAGCGCGCGCACGTCACCGCGAACCAAGTGCCCTGGAACTCCTTGCCGCCATCTACCACGATCGAATCAGGCAAGCGCCCGAAGCGGCGTACACAGTCGCGCATGACCATCATTACGGAGCGGTAGCTGGGCGGGTCGTAGGAAAGGTAGAAGCCGAGCACCCGCCGGCTGTGATGGTCAACCAACAGAGTGAGCCAAACGCGGCCGATGTTGTGCGAGGTCTCGCTGAAGATGGTCTCGACGTCGACCAGCGTGTGATCGGCATGCGCCCGCTCGAACGGACGCTCGGTATGGACCGAGTCGACCTCGGCGGGCGCATCGACGCGCGACTCAATGCCATAGGCTGCCTTTGCGCCGGCACGCGACTTGAGCGTGACATGCTTGGGGAGCTTCTTGATGAGCCGGCAGAACCAAGAGTACGAAGGGGCGGGTAGCGCTCGTTCTTTGCAGTCGTCGGCGATCAGACCGTAGACGTGCTTGGCCTTGACGTTGGCTGGGTCACGGAAGTCCGAGCCGATGCGCTTGAAGACGATGTTGAGCACATCCGCGAGCAATCGCGGCGACCGATTTCCGCACCGGGAGTACCCAGGAATCAGACCCACGAAGCCGTTTCCGTAGGCCGCCTCTGCTTCTCGGTAGAGTGCTAGATGTCGGCGATCGGTCCGCCTCGTCGGAGCTCGACCCGAACCGACCAGGTACTTGCCGATTCTGTCCAGCCGCAGATTCGCACTGCGCAGGTCCTTCTCGCTCGCCCGGGCGATGAACCTGTCGATCTCCGGATTCGAGCCGGTCCTGGCGCTTGCGTCGGTGAGCGGCTCGATCTTGCCCGCCGTGACCAAGCTGTCGAAGACCGTACGCGGGAGGATCTGATGAACATCTTCCTGGCTCAGCAACGCAATCTCATCGGCGCCGACATTGAGGATCTGCCAAGACACTCCGTCCCAAGAGAGCTTGGTTCCGGTCGTCACGGACAACACCGGCGCCGATGTCCAGGCCTTTGCCTCGCGGGCAGCGACCTGGCTGCGTCCGAACGCTTGCAGCGTGGCTTCGTCGCGATAGACGTAGCAGAGGTCGTGGGCCGATACGGGCAAGTCGGTCAGATCGCAGGCCACAACGCCTCGCGCGATGGCGCTGTAGACATGATCGATCGTCGCAACATCGCGGGTGTCTGCCAGCAGGCGCCCGATCGAACGCTGCCCGTGGGTCTTCAACACCTCGACGATGGCCGTGATAGCGGCATCGCTGCCGGGCACCACGGCGGCTTGGTCGAAGTAGTCCTCGAGGATGCGGTAGTTCTTCAGCTGGACCGCAGAGAAGTTGTTCTCGGTCCAAACCTCATGCGTGAAGCCCATGGCCTCGGCTGCGCGCATCGCAGGAGGACACACCCAGCGGCCGCCAACGAAGGCGAAGTACTCAGGCTCCTTCTGCGCGCGCTCGATCACCGCTTGCAGGGGCTTGCACTCGATCAGCACGACGCCCGAGTCCCTGATGACGAGAAAGTCCGGGGTCTGCAGGTGCGAACGCGTCCTGCCGTTGACTCGGTAGGTGAGCTTGATCTTGGGCGGCTGATTGAAGAAGGCGAAGACCGCCTCGTCGTAGGCCATCACCAAGATGGCCGGCAACTCGAGCGTGCGGCTCTCGAAGCCGATGGTCACGCCCATCTTCTTGACAGGGCAGGCGCCCGACATGCTCCTGACGCTGCTGCGCTCTCGTCGCGATGGTGCTAGCGCAGCTTGGCGGACGAACTCTCGGCCCTCGGCAGGGACTCCGAGATGCCTCAGGTGCTCGGAGACGCCAGCCAGCAGACCAGGCCGGTATGCATCGCCGGCCTCTTCGCTCGAAACGACTTGGCGATCAATGGATTCAACACTCATGACTTCTTCCTTCGCTTTCAATGCCCAGACGGGCGGAATGCGAGGAGGAAGCGGCAGTCAAAGCTCCGCCAACCGCGCGGGTTGCACGAATGCAACGTCGCGCTGGCGACTGGCGACAACTGTTGGCGACTAGGCTCTGAATGTGCGGCCGCGACCAGGCTCGCTGTTGCGAGTTCCCGATCGGGCCGCTAGAGTCGTGCTGTCCGGTCTGAAAAGGACAGCAGGCTCAAGAGCCCGACGATGCCCCTGCCAGGGCTTTGTCGGGCTCTCTGCATTCTGGGCTTACATCTCTACCGCTCCCCCCCCCGCTCTGCACTCGGATCCGATTCGGTCCGAGAGATTTCAACCAGGTACTTGGCCACGTCCGGCGCCAGCGCATACATGCCGCGGCGATTGGGGATCCGCACCACCTTCAACTTCAGGCTGCCACGCTGCACAGCGCGCTCAAGCGCCTCGCTCGTCGGAAAGCCCAGCACGCTGACCAACTGATCGCGCGTCAGCATTGGCCCATAGCGGTGCATCAGGAAGAACGCGATGTAGCTCTCGGTGTTCGCACCACCCGCGCTTGCCGCCCAAGCGGCGAAGTCACTCGGAAGCGCCGCGTTTTCGGGCGTCTGCGTCGATCTGTCCGCGCTTCGTTGGCAAACCATGTCGTTCACTCTGAAGGAACGTCGTGGCGTCCGCAACGACTTTTCGCCGGGCCTTAGTTGTGCCGCTTCGACGTCGAGTCGGAGCAAGACGCCTAGACAGGATTTCGTGGATGTACAGCAGTACGAAATCAACTTCTGGCAACCAACAAGTGCACGCTACACTTCGTCAAAATTGACGAACTAGATGGCTGGTTGCGACTGGGTAGTACCGGTCGTGGTCGGCCGGCGGTGTTACAAGTGCACGTTGCTGTTGTGCAACGGACCTTGTGTCGCCCGCGTTCGGCGTTGAACAACTAATCTGATCGACACCGACGGTGCCACCTGTCGTCTACCTCTTCCAGGCTGCGAACCTTGCCGAGCAAGGACTACGCGAAACAATCGCCAGTCGCTTCGAGGTGGAGCTGAAGGTGAGCGGTATGCCGGACATCAACCTGACAACGCTCCTAGTGCTGCATATCTTGTCGGCCCATTCCCCCGGCCAGGCGGTTCGGCAGGGGGCCCCTCGGAGTGCTGCCGAGATTGCTCAACGGCTTGGCTGCCCGCGCTCACGAGTTTCGATGGAGATCAGACAACTGCTCGCACGGCATTGGGTCGAAGCAGTCGGCAAGAACAGAGCTGCAAGAGGCTATGCCCTGACACCGCGCGGCCTTGTCGCGGCACGGGTCGCCAAGGAGATGCTCGCGGAGCAGAGTCACCGCATGCACCAGATCAAGGGCAAGAAGATGACGCTGGTGCGATCGTTGCAGTACCTGAGTAGAGTCTGGGCCGAAGGAACTGCGGCGGAAGGCTAGCTGTTGCCTTGAATGCGTGTCGGGGACACTCAAGACTGAGTGCAGCCACTCGCGCTCGGCGGTTGAGCGGCGGCTCTCGCAGCAAGCGGTCTCACACAGGTTGGCACCCCCGCGGACCGCTCCGCGCTCGAAACCGGCCGGCTGACCAACGCCGCGCGCTCAGCGGCGGTCGAACGACCGCTGTCACCAGCGGCGAACTGGTACTACCGACCCATTGCTGAAGTACGGTGGCTTGAAGAGCGGTCATCCACAGCAGATGGAA
>VFQN01004148.1_pt1 | contig 19506 bp, 19 predicted proteins | sample 3512371 | NCBI WGS metagenome assembly VFQN01 (sample SAMN10412370, study PRJNA504923) | tailings metagenome | isolation source: Replicate 2 from Balatoc abandoned mine | place: Philippines: Itogon, Benguet | collected 2017-08-28 | reverse complement strand
GAAAAAACGTATTCAGTAAGTTACGAATGGTAAGAATCGAAAGCAATCTCCTACACTATAAAAAATAAGTTGCAAAGGTCGTAAGATAGATGGACTCGGGACATCATAATCGCAAGGGAATGAAAACTAGCTTGAATTCGAAAATTATCCTCCACATAAATATCATCACACCTAGCCAGTCACATTCAAGTACATATATATCAGTCGAAGTAAAATAAACAAAGAAGAAACAAGAAAAGCATTTGCACAAATATGAAAGACAAATCGAAAGATCAAGAATAAACAATAGTCTATCAAGCTCTCTGATTTTCCCTCTGATATCTATCGTAGAAATGCTCCGAAACACGAGTATGAAGAAGCAAAATAGGGAAGCAAAAAGAAAATTCAAGGGAAAGAAGGGCGAAGAAAATGTTGGAAATACGACACCCAAGAAAATTAGAAGAAATGTAAATTATACATATAAAATCTCCAGTGAAAGAACAGAAAGCCGGAGCAACAGAAATCAAAACGTACTGTAACATCACTGCATACTGGTTGAAAAAGAAGATGCTTAAGTAAGAGTAAGATGATGAAGTTTTTTCTATTTTCACGCTTTTCATTCAAATCTTCATATATATAAATAGTAAAATCATTTTAATTTTTCATTTTAAATGGACGTAAAAAACTCGTAATTAACACTTATATCCACCATTTTCGTTTGATTAATCCAATCATTAAAAGGAATAACGAAAGAAAGGAATAAATATTATTCGTTAAAATAATGCTCTTGAATGAATAACTGATGATGCAAATGTATCCACTAAAAATTTACCAGTATATTTCTTTGCATTTAAAGCATTTTCTAATGAATGTTTTTCTTTTAACTCTTGTACAATATCATCAACTTCTGATACCATACGATCATGTTTTTCTTCGTCAGTTAATTTACTGTATTCATCATCTTCCTCCTTGTTTTTACCATTCATCATCTCTAATGTACTTATACGACGTGCATGGAAAGGAGCATTTGCACCACCAAGAGAATTCACAAAAGCTACAGCAGCAGCGGCGGCAGCTTGAATATCCGTTGAAGAACTAAAATGAATGGACTTCTTTCCATGGATGCTATTATGCATACCATTATGAATTACAGGAATACGACCTGATGGTGTAACGGCTGATGCAGCAGAGGAGCGAGATTTATGAATTGATGCCCTTGGATCCATACTTCCTTTAGGCCCATTAAGAGGGATTGCGATAGGTGCAGGTTTCTTTAAACCATTAGGTAAAACACTTCCACTAGCAGTGGGACGGATCGCAGATCCCGCAGTCGCTCTGCCTCGAATCGCACCAGTGCGAGGAGCCGCGGCGCCCTTTGCAGTATCACCCAAGTTAGATTCAGGGGCAGTATTCCCGCGACGGGTTGGTTGACCAAGAACAATCGCAGCTCTTTCATCATTATCACCTGATCTGGATTTTGATAGGGATATTGCTCTGGAAACAAAGCCTGAACCTTGATGAGAGGGAGAATAGCTTCCAGACTGATTCAGGGTAGTGTTCAACGCAGTTAATAGTTCATTTCCACTGTGGGAGTTAGTATCATGGTTCGAATGATTTCCTCGCATGTTAAAACTACTCTTTAAGATCGCATTCTTTCTTCTCATATAGATATGAAATGGTACTGATGTATGTGATAAACTTAAAGTGTATAATTTCCTACACAGATGTTAGAAAAAGAGAGTGCGATTATCAGAAATATCCTCAAACAAAAGAAGAAAAAACTTACTTAAACCATGTTTCATGATCTTTTAAAGTAAAACCTTGACAAAATAATGTATCAGAATTATGTCGTATACGAAATAAATCTTCTGTTGGTAACAATGATAGATATGAATATCTTAAATCAATTTCAAATTTTATTTGTGCACTTTCACGAACAATATTATAAATTAAAAATAGTTTATCAGTTAAGACACACCAATACTTCTTTTTAATTGATGTCGCTGATTCCTATAAGAAAAGAAAAAAGGAATAAGAGAAAATCGATATGGCAGAACTGGTTGGTCTTACCGGATTCAGAATCATTAAATAACCAAATTCTTGTCCATCATGTTTGTAAGGAGCGAACAATGTCCAGGTAATCATTGGATAGATAGATTGCACCATCTCGCCGTTTGCATCATATTTTGTACCTCTTCGCTTCGCCGCACCCGTAACCCCGCCAGAACTCAATAACTGCCTTGCTTGCTCAACAATCATTTCTTTCTGAAAGTCTTTTGGAATTTTATTTTTTTCTGCTTTACTCAAACCATTCGTTCGACCACTACTATTACTATTTCGATTATTATTACGGTTATTTTGATAATTCGATGATAAGGTAGAATAATTTTTAGGCATTTGTAATATAATTTTGCCACCTTCTTCAGGTAATGGTAAATCATCAGGTTTTAATTTATAGGATAATTGTAAACATTGATGGACTGAGATAATTTTCTTTCTTATAATAAAATGTTGCGGATGAAAGAAACTTTGTCCTAATACCTGTGCTTTCGGCCAATCAAGTACTTCGGATAGGGTAAATTTGATGGTAACATTAGCATGTGAGTAAGGTATTAAAAGGTAAGGTTTTGAAGTCGTATAAGTATCTAATAGATAATATTTACATAATTTTTCCATCACAGAGGGTTCTAAAAACTCATTAGTCGTATTATTAAAACCTAATTTCTGCAAGAAGGATGGACGGCATTTTAATCCTTGTCCAGTTGATTTTAATAATAGATCATAACGATAGGTTTGTATAAATGCCGATAATAATGGATCATTCATATTATGTTCTAATAGATTAATTACCGCTTGTGTGGAAGTCACATTAGCAAAGACTTGATGAGAAGTGCCTTGATCAACGGAGGTAATATCTTCCACATGATGTTCTAATACCGTTACGGTCAAAAATAATGTTCCTTTGAGTAATATCTGCATATCTCGATATGGTTTAGCATATTGAGGATTTTCTAATGAATGATGATGAGGATGATTATTAATGGATGTTCCTCCACCTAAAAAGATTAATTCTAATAAATCACGGTCTTTTTCATCATCTTCTTTGGTTAAAAATGGAAATAAAGAAGATATTCCTCCAGTAGTATTAGCAGAGCTTCCAGGATTTGGGTTACTATCATCTGGCGAAAAATTGTGAAACGCTTTGCCAGCTTCATGATTTCCTTTCATATCAGTTAGCGGAGAATCAGGCGGATGCGAAGGTTCTTTACCAGGTCTTTTAATCGTTCCTGATTTGGAACCTAAATTATTCTGCTGTTTAATTATATTCATTGCAACTTGAATACCTGTTGAATTATTCGCATTTTGATGATGATTTTGCTGTTGCTGTTGTTGACGATTTAAATAATAATTTAAACATCTTTCAAATTTTGTTGAATTTAATTTCCCAATTAAATAAGGATATTTATGAGTAGGAAAAGGTGGAACATGATTCATCAGACTTGAAGAAGGTGAGGAAGTAATAAAAGCATCACCAAGTGTCGTTGCATGTCCTCCTAATGACGTCATTGGATTACCAGAATGTATTGGATCAAGAGTAAATATTTTTAATTCATGGAAACGTATTTTATATAAATAAGTTTGATTTAATCGGTCAATTTCAGCTAATTGTGCAAATTTTCTCATTCTTATCATTTGTTGGAATGCAATAATTCCTCGACGAAATTTACGAAATCTGATACGATCATACACCATACGAAAGAATGATTGTAATCGAAGACATGATAATAATTTTTTATAATTTTCGATATCACGTTCTTGTTTTTTCTCATAATAGATTTGATTAATTTTAATTTCTTTTTCACAAAATTCACATAACCAGAGAATATCCTTTGCAACAAATTCATCTTTCACAAGAATTGCTGGGGCAGTTTGTGGACGGTATTCTTGATCTCCTGCAAGGATTCCTTTTGTTAATAAAGGAGGAACACCATTATTATTACTTGTTCTTCGACTATTACTCCCACTCATAAACGTTGAGCCAGGGGAATCAGGGGACATTTTACCAGAGATAGCTACCCTCTTAGAATCAGGACTGTTCTCACCAACAGAGGAAGTTGTAGAATTTGTAGAAATTTTAGCAATCCCAGAAGAACGAATAAAGGATCTTCGTATTCCAGCGTCTGATAATCTAGCATCGCTTTTCTCTAATTGACGTTTTGAAAATTTACTTACATTAGGAATACAACCAATATGTGCAATAAGATCACATCTTTCACATGGAATAAATTCTGCACCTTGTGCAACCACACGAAAACAATAAGTACAATTAATAGTTCTTAAGCCAGAATCAGGATATTTGGAATATTTTTCTTTTCTTTGTATGATTTTTGGGGGTGTAATCGAATGCGCTGAGAGTGTAATATTCTTCCAACCTGTTGAAGCAAATCGTTCCCAACGTTTTTCATCAGCCGATTTTTCACTTACATGAATCATTGTTTCATCTAAATTTTCAGCAAAGCGTTTCATCCAACCTTTAGGACGTTTACTAATCACTTGAACACATTGACCCCATAGTGTATCTTTGTGATGAACCCAACTACCTGGGTGATTTGGGTCAGTATATTCATCATCGTGATCACTACGATCAGTATCTAAACGATCATCTGCGATGGTTGAGCTTGAGTGGCTTCGATCAGTGAATAATAATGGGCGGGGTTTATCCGTTGAGTGACTTCTATTAATTGATGGGAGCATTTCTCTCTCTCAGCTTGATGGCGAACTAAAGAGCGGCAACCTTCAGCTTTTCGGACAAAAAAGTGAGAATAAATCAGATTAATCTTCTTTCTCGACCAATGTTCCTCTAAAGCTAGCACATACTAAATTAGTAACAAACGCGCAAATTTTGATTGAAACGGGCAAAAAAGCAATCTCGATATAACAGGTGAAACTATCAGATATAACAGATGAAAAATCTCTCTCGATAGAGAAGACAACCACCATTCATCAATCATCATTGAGCAAGATGTCATTACGAAGGCAGATTCGTTTACGCAAAGAATTTCTTTATAAGAAATTAATTGATAATCAAGAAGCTAGTAAAGAAACCAAAAAACGGAAGTTGCAGGATGCTTTAGATCAGAATAAACCTATTCCAACAGAAATCGCTGCAGAGGCGCGAGGTCTATACCATGATATTGAGATGGAAGTAGATCCATCTGAAGGGACTAAGAGTATAATCGATGATGAATATGCAAATATTGGAACATATGAGCCAAAAGTTTGTGTAACAACCTCTCGTGATCCTTCCTCCAAGCTCAAGCAATTTGCGAAAGAAATCAAACTCTGTGTACCTAATTCACAAGCGGTCAATCGTGGAAACCATCGTACTGATGAGTTTGTTGATGCTTGTAGAAAAGCTGACTTTACTGACATTATCATCCTCAGCGAGACGCGTGGTATTCCTGATGGTATGATAGTTTGCCATCTTCCATTTGGACCAACTGCGTACTTTACATTAACTAACTGTGTCATGAGACACGATATTCCTGAATGTACCCCTGCATCGCAAGCATTCCCTCATTTGATCTTTGATGGTCTAAACTCTAAAGTTGGACAGCGTGTGAACCGTATTTTACAGGCTTTATACCCTGTTCCAAAGCCTGACAGTCAAAGAGTTATCACATTTGCCAATACAAATGACTATATTTCTTTCAGACATCATATGTATACGAAGAAAGAGGGAAAGATTGAATTACAGGAAGCAGGACCGCGTTTTGAGATGTTACCTTATGAGGTGAGTGTAACTGTCTTTTATATTTTCTCTCTATAATTCGTAATGTTTTGTGTTTTTCAGATTCGTTTGGGAACAGTGGATGTGAAGGAAGCTGAAAAAGAATGGGTGTTCAGACCTTATCTAAATACATCGAGAAAAACACAAACACTTTCATAATAGTTGCAATTTTTCTTAAGCTAGCCATATCTATTCCTGCGCAATTACTCCTTCAATGTAAATTAATCTTAGAAGTTTAACCTCTGTCTTTGTGGCCTTTCGATTCTGAACTTCATGTATGACGTAAAATAAAAGTATGGTTATCCCAACAAGAGAAACGGTTTGTTTGATTCATTAAAATGAACGAAGAATTGGTAGTTATGGATGATTTGCTCATGGCGATGGCTGATTCTCTGATGGAGAAACAGCCAAAAGCATTTAACCCTGTCTTGAAGTTTCAGGATCAGAAGATAGAGTTTAAACTTGGTGGGAAACCTCCTCGAGAAGTCTTTTATCGCAATACAGTCACTTTCATGACTAAATTACCACCTCCTGTCCCAAATAAAGCATGTAGTGTTAAGTATATGTGTGATGGAGTTGATGCAACCATTAAATGTCATAGTTGCTGCATCTATGATCCAAGTGGCACAGCTTTCTACTGTGATGCATGCTTCCAAGCGTGTCATCCATGGTATCGTGTAAGTCATATTTATTCACAAATAGAAAAAGATGAATCCATAGAACATACATTAAAGATAGCACATCGTGTTGCTGAAGCAAATCGTTATGAAAAAGAAGGAAAAGAGATATTGGCAAGATTAAGAAGAGAAAAACCAAAATTAGAATATGTAGCAAATGATGAACTATTAGATAAACAAATGAGAATATATGGACGTAAAACGATAGCATTAGAAGAATATATACATAAAATAAGACAAGAGTTACAGGAAGATATCAAACGGAATGATGATAAGAAGAGTTTAGTTGGTATTGATTTTCAACAGAAGTTATTAATAGAAAGCAGTAAACTTACAAGGCAGTCTACTGCATCTTCATTTAAGTCGACAGGATCGAGATCGCCACGAATAAAGAACAAGCCAAGTCCAAAGAAAGGTTTGAGTAATTATACTGATCGACACTTGTTAGCAGTCATCAAGATACAGAAATGGTTTCGAGGATACTTAGGAAGAAAGACAATATCTTCGATCATGACATTAAGACTAGTTAGAGTTTGGAATCCTGATGAAGGAAGAGGTGAGCATTTCATTATTATTTTTTTCCTTCACAATTTAGATTTCTTTTGATAGATTTCTTCTACGATCGTGTGACTGGAACATCTTCTTGGGTTCCGAGTAAGGTGAGGCGATTAAAATATCTGAGTTCGCCATAATTTATTTTATATCTCTTTTGTTATTGAACAATAGCTACTGAGAAAGGAAGATTATGACTTTTTAGAATATATTCATTACCGAAGTGAACCAAACAAATGGGCTTGTAAGAGAATCATTCAAAGGTCTGTCTCCTAGCTGTTGACCACTGCTACTGCTATTTCTAAATCATTGATTTTAATAGGCGGCGACAAGGTTCCATCAATGAAAGTCGAGCAATAAAAATGTTGCAAGGGTTTCTGCGTTGTTGCTATGCAAGGACACGGGTTATTCGAATTGCTGATGAGTTTTATCGTAAAGTCTATGATGAAGAGACTTCTAGCTTTTACTACGCGAACATGAAAACAGGGGAAACATCCTGGGAAAAATCTCGATTATATCTGATGAATGAACCTCCAATATTTAATGCAGAGCACGAAAACAAACGAAATCCGCGAGTAAATCGAGTTACCAGTGCACCTAAGTCACGATGAAAGTTTCGACTACCGTCGTGCCGTGTCATGTTGAGAGAACCTCTTTAAATAAAGAGAAAACACTGAATTCGACACTCGGGAGCATTATCATTTATGTGAAAAAAGAACTTTCATTAAAGTTTCGATTATATATACAGGATGAAGATGAAGATGCGATCGAACAACAAAAAAGGATAGAATAGGAAAATAAGATTCAAAAAAGAGGGAAAAAAGGAAAATAAGATTATCGCAATCTCCATAGATCAGGGAACTTCTGAACAACTTGTCCTTCCTTCTCTAACTTCTTTAAATGATGTAATAAATTGGATTGAGCAGAAAGAACAACACCTGTAGGTAATTTACCATAAACCAATGGCACTAAAGCTAAAGATGAAACATATTGTTTCTCTTCTGAGAGAGTAGATGGATGTTCTTTGGTTTCATCTTCAACTTGTCGCTTAATCTTTGTTAATGCTTGTATAATCTCTTTTTCACGCTTTAAACGATGTTCAATATATTCTTCAATTTTATGTAAAGCATTATCACGGATCACAGGTCCATGTCCAGGATAAATTGCCTTTATTTCAGTATTCTCATCTTCTGAACTTTCTTTCACTAATTGCTTTAATTTATTTAAACTATTCATATATTCATATAAATCATCAAATACTGTGGTACCACAACCTAATATACAATCACCAGTAAATAATGCTCTATCTTCAAGAAGAAGGAAGGAGATATGATCATCTGTATGTCCTGGTGTGGTAATTGCTTGGAGGGAAGTATCTTTATCAACTTGAAAGATTTGATTTTCTTCAATATTAATACATTCAAATCCTTTTGTAGGGTATTTACCATACATAATATTTCTTTTATAGATTAATGGTAAGGGTATCATTTTGCGATTCTTTAATTCTGTTAGAATTGCTTTCACACCTCCTTGATGATCAAAGTGACCATGAGTTAGAAGAATCATACTTAATCGAGTGGTTTTAGTGGCAGGAAAAACTTCATCGAATAAAACTTTAATATAATCTTTGGCTGTGATGGATTCACCTGTATCGATCAAGACGTGTTCGGTGGTGGAGGTTCCAGTGACAAGGTAAGTGTTTGTTCCTTGAAGGGTATGAAAGCCAGGATTTTGGCCTAATATCCTGTAAACACGTTCTGATACTTTTTCAACATTTTCAACAGGTGGTAAATAACTTGGAGCTTTCGCTTTAAAGAACATTCTTTGAACATCACCAAAGTAACTTAAATAACGAAAGAGAAAGAAGGAATTTTGTGTAAGATAAGAGACAACTCCATCTTTACCATAACGTCTGATCATAGCTCCCACTCCAACAATCGAAACTACAAGAAAATAAGCTATATATTGAACAATCCAACCCATCTTCCAGTCAAAGCTTTACAGGATTCCAAAAATTACTTCACACCATTGAAAAGTCGAGATTTATTAAAACTAGGTTTACGAGTTAGTCAAGGTATATTTATCAGTTTTAAGAAAGCTGAGTTTCTCGAATCGCCGTTTCATTCATTTCATTTGCTTAGTCGATTTAAACTTTTCGACAGATTTTCAGCGACATTCTTTGGAGCTGGAATAGTATCCCTCTTGGTTCTCGTTGGAGTGACTAGTTATTTCAACAGAAAAATCGAAAAATGAATCTACAATTGGTTGAAGAAGGCATATTTGATGCTGTGCAACAGGTGAGAAGTTTTCGATGATTGAGCTTGTTGTTACTTATTCGATGGATAAAATAGCAACGTATCATGAAAGACATGGCAGAATTTCGTCAAGGCGATGTACCATATTTGCAATATACTTATTGCGAGGTGAAACATGTTAGTTTTACTGCACCATCAAGTGAGATGGAAAACGAAATCAGCTTAGTTCTCACTGAGTTCGCAAATATGCTTGATGAAAATTTACCTGAAGATGAAGATCGTATTGATAATCACTCTGCTGCATTAGATGCTGTAATATTAGACAGGTAAATTCCTTTTCTATTTTTCCCTGCTCCTTTCTTTACAATCATTTCTTGATTAGAACTGCTACACATTTAAGTGTTCTTGCAGAAGTTGATTTTCCAAAGGTCAATCTAGAATTCCGATTGTTTTACCATTATTTAGACATTGATCCTATCGGTCCAATGATCGAAGGTGATATTATTGTGCAAGGGGCTATGGCAGACTCTCATTACGGCCCAGCTCTCGGTGTGATCGAATGCGACGTTAATGGGGATGGAAATTACTCTGAAGTTGCTTATATTACTCCTTCGAAGATGATGATCACCCCTGGTGGTCCGACTGATGATTTTGGCGGTGCTGACGGTGGAGACAATACAACCAAGTTCCTCATTCCAATCACTATTTACAAAGACTTCCAAAACAAACCACTACAAATAAAAATATACTGTCAAAGATTTTCAGAGATCCAGTATGATGCTGTTGATGAGAATATTACTGATCTAACCGCACCAGAGAAACGTCATGAGTACTTCCTTACTAATCTTATTCTTCCTCCAAGCAATGCTAACCTCCCTACCAATGCAGAAACCGGTGAAACCTCTGAATTAAAAGAAGAGGGACGTGATCATCCGAGCCATTCTGATGAATTCCATAATTCGTTGGTGATAAGAGGTATTCGTGTTGCTACAGACTATGATGAAGTCATTGCACTTCAGAATGAAGGGTATGAACTTTGTTGTACTCTCGTTACACCAACTGGTACCATCTCAGATCAAGATCATATATGGAAATTTCATGTATTAGCAGAGTTTGGACCTCCTAATGAACCAGGTTTAGAAGATTTAATGTTTATTAAATGTTTAAAATCTTTAGGAACTTTACCTGTGATTCCATTCTTTGAAGTCTTACATGATTATGATCTTTCCAAACCAGAAGATGATGTAAGTAACTTCTCTCTGAATCCCTTCACCAGTTCTCTTACCTTTTGTTTTGTTTAGTATTCTGTCTATATTGCAGTTAAAATGGGGATGTCACCGAAGTTTAAGAAGCTTGTCATGATCTCTTGTGCAATGGAACATGAAGAATCTTTAGAGTTATTTATAACAACAATTAGTGGTTTCTTTCGTCTTGCACCGCCTGAATTAGATAAATCAATGGACGGACATTGCGGTCTCCTGTTATCTTATGAATCAGTCATCCCTGATACTGTACCCACCAGAAGACCACTCACAGACACTCCTAGTACTCCTCAACAACCACAAAGAAAACAGTCAGTGGCAAAGATGAAGGCAGATGATGAACAATCCATGCCAGGTTCAGAAGAAGATGAGGAAGAAGAAGATGAAGATGATGATGTCTATATTGATGAAGAAGAAAGAATTAGTCAGTTACAACAATTTCTTTATGATCTTGAAGCAGAGAAAAAGACATTACTTCAATCGAATCAAGAGTTACAGAAGAAAGCTGTCACTTTAATGACAAGAGAGAAAGCATTACAAGGTCAGAGTAATCCTACTGGTACAGCGAATGCTTCTCGACCAGCTCAGACAACGGAAGGAGGTACAGGAACTGGTGAAGGAGGAGGTGATCCTAATCACCCATCAGGTACAGGAGGTGGTGGAACAGGACAACCAGAACAAAATATTGAAAAAGAAAAACAATATCAAGATGTTTTAACATTAATTGTTGAAGAAAGAAAAAAATTAAATAAACAATTAAAAGAATTTGATCAATTAGCATTAGATCTTCAAACACGTTTAGATGATAAAGAATTTAAAGCAAAAAGTATTGCAACATCATTTAAACAATTTAAAAAGTAAGTATTGCAATCGATCAATACATATATGCATATGTCTAACCCTCTTTGTCTGTCTATTTTGTAGGGAAATATTACAAAAAGCAGAAAATTCACGTACAGGACATCAAATATCAAAAGTACAAATTCAACAAATAGAAAATTCTGAATTAAAACATGAAGAAGATTTAGAGAAAATACGATTAAGAAATATTTCATTAAAATCATTACAAAAGAAATTAGAAAAAACATTACGACAACGTGAACAATTAGCAGAAGGATTACATATGATTGATTTTGAACAATTAAAAATTGAAAATCAAACATTAAATGAAAAAATTGAAGAAAGAAATGAAGAATTATCAAAATTAAAACGTAAGAAAACATTAACAGTTCAAATATTAACACATATTAGAGAAAAATTAAAATATATTGAATTACAAAATAATTTATTAAAACAAAAAGTTAATACATTAGAAACATTTATTACTACAAAACGTAATTCTGTTACGATTAAAAAATTAGAAAGAGATGAATTACGTATTGAGAATAAAGAATATAAAGCAAAACAAGGTTTTGCTACAAGTGATTTATTATTATTAGATTATGAGAAAAGAAAATATCAAACACAAGAAGTTGAAGCAAATATTATGGAATTAAAAAATCGTTATGATTTATTAACAAAACAATTACAGTTTACTAATACTTCGAATATCTTTTCATCGAGTATGGGGGAAGGGAGTGGAGGTGGTGGTGGTGGTGGAGGACGTTCAATTAAGTTTGGTGGGTTATTGTCGAGTAGTGCAGTGAGAGAGACGACAAGTGCTGGTGGTGGATTAGGGAATGGTGGTTTACAGGTATCAAGAGGGATGAATGCGAATACGAAGCCAGGTATGATGAGTGCAGGGAACTATAAACTATCTCGTTAAATCAGATGAAATGCGATTTATAGCTATAGGGTAATGTATTTATAACATGTTTTCGTATTTCTTTCTTTCTCTCTTTCTTTGTTTGTTGTTTTTGTTTCTGTTTTTTCATCTGATGACGAATGATGTATATTATAAAATACCTTTCAATATATATTGATTCAATCAAAATCAATCAAATCATATTACGCATGTAAGAGAGCTAATAGCTTGTGTTTATATTATCATTCTCAAAAGAAATCTTCTTCTGCTACCGCTTAATAGTTGTATATAGAAGTCTTTGGCTTATTTCTTTATCGACGTCTGTCAGAGCTAGTACCCCACCAAGGTCTCTCACCTCCTTTCACTCTCCCTGCAACTCGAACACCATCCTTACCTGCAACAATAATAGCAGTCGTCATATCAATAAATAATCCATGTTCAACAACACCAACAATAGAATACAATTCCTTTGATAATTGTCTGACATCACTGAGGGGTGACGTAAAATATAAATCAACGATATAATTGCCATTATCAGTGATAGCAATATTCTCACCATCTAATTTATTATTACCAACATTACCACGTCGTAATATAGGTTTACAGGATCCAGTCTTCTGAATGGAAGGTAATGATTCAATCTGACGTATGGTATGTTCATAACAGAAAGGTGTGATCTCAACTGGTAAAGGGAATTTGGGACCTAATTCACTTGATAACTTTGATTCATCAACAATACAAATGAATTTATCAGCATTGATTTCAACCATTTTTTCTCGGAGGAGTGCTCCACCACCTCCTTTAATTAATGCACCGTGAAGGTCAACATCATCAGCGCCATCAATGGCAACATCGAGATGAGAGCGTTCATTGAGTGTAATGAGGGGAATTTTTAAGGACTCGGCTTGTTGGCGGGTTTTCTCCGATGTTGGAATGCAAAGAATGTTCTTCAGTTCACCGGACTGAAGCTTTTGCCCGACACGTTCAACCGCATAATAGGCAGTAGAGCCTGTGCCAAGACCTACTACCATACCAGACTGAACGTAATCATCTACAGCTTTGTAGCCAACCTATTGTGTTTCGTTTAAACTGATGGAGAGAAGTAAAGAAAGTTCTCACCATCTTTTTCAACTCTTCTTGACTTAATGGCTGAGAAGCATTATAGCAAGTTTGTGTGCTTCCAAATGCAGCAACTGCAGAAAATAATGAAACTCCGAGAAGTGGTCTTCTAACTTGGCTGAACATCATTCAATCAATCAAATAAGCAAAGTGAAGCAGATTCACCGTGCACCAGGCACTGCACAAGTTCAAATTGGTGCACGAGTTCAAAGTACAATTTGAGCGGTAAAATGATGTTCGCCTTTATTTCCTTGATTCTTGTGGCCTTCGTGTCAGGACAGCCACGAAATATTCGTCATCATGGTCGTGATGGTCCAGCAGCTTGGGTTAAAGCGCGACAACCCCCTCAGCAAAACAATGTGGTTCAAAATGTTCAGAGCAACGTGGATAGCTCAGGAATCGAGGATTTCGACTCAGAATACTCTAAACCGAACACGATTGATCTTTCGTGTCATCATGGAGGACATCCTGTCTGTTGTTCCATTGCTGATGACAATCCAGATTCCTCTCCTGCGATGTCCCCATACTACCCTCGTCAAGCTCCCACTCCACTAACAAAAGAAGGCTTTTGCACGGTACAGAAAGAATATATTCCTTCTAAATATGAAGAAATTCATTTTGCTAAAGTGAAAGAAGTGAATGGTAAATTCCATGACGAAAGACGTCGCCGAGAAGAATACACTGACTTCATCTTCGATGATATCCCTCATGCGATTAAATGGATGAATCGTGTTCAATATCATATGAAATTAAGAGAAATACCTGGTAGTCGTTCAGAACAAGATATTGCTGATGATGAATATTATCTTTCAAAGTTTAAAGTCACCCGAACATGTCAACAATCATCATCTTCTTCTGCTACTTCCGAAGTCTTTTATGAGTACATCGAACCTTTAACCATCTATGGCCGACATCCATATGGCATAATAGCATGTGCAAAGGATGTATTTAAAAGAATTGATGATGAAATTCATTATAAAGGAAAGAGTGTCACAATACCATTTAAAGTATCTAAACAAAGTCGTGATTATGTGTTATTAGCAAATGTTAATTATCCTTACTATAATTCATCTTTTTACCAAGTGAATGAAGAAGGATCAACAGTTACTAAATTAAAACCACGTAAAAGATTTTTATTTGATGCAGGTTCAAAGACTTTTGATTCTTCTTTATTTTGGTTTGTTTGTGGTTATCTTCAGGTAAGTCAGTTTGATAATGACGATTCTCATTCTCATTACTTCCTTCTAATATTTCTTTTCTTCTTCTCCTTCTTTAGCGTGGTATTGACTTTGATTCGATTTATGCATGGGAATTACATAACTTTACCCCATCAGAATATTGGAGTAAAGTACCAAAGAAGTTATTACCTTATATCCATTTCTATAATGAAGCAGTACAACCTGGTCCAAATGATTTTCAATCAGTTGTAAGAATTATCCAACAGATTGCAACACCTGATGATTTTGTATCCTTTAAACTGGATATTGATACACCACGTATCGAAATACCAATAGCAATGAGATTATTAAAAGATCAAAAATTTGCATCATTAATTGATGAATTTTTCTTTGAATTACATTTTCGTTGTGAATTTATGCAAGATTGTGGTTGGGGTAGAGGTATACCATTTAATATTGGTGATTTAAGTTTAGATCATTATTCTGCTATTACATTCTTTCAAGATATTCGTAAAAATGGTGTTCGTGCACATTTTTGGCCATAAATTGCACAAGTGCAGTTAGATAAAGAAATAATGTGATATAAGTGGTTAACTTCGATTAGGTTCAATGATTTGCAAGGGAATAATGAATTCTTTTGTGTTCTTATCTTTGTTAATATTTAGTGATTTTTTGTTTCTTAGTAATCACCTTTGAGTTTCACTGATGATAAAACTTGATCTTCATCCTTCATTCCAGTGAATTTTCATTATTTTTTTGATTAATGTTTGGGAGAATTTTCTTCATATGGAACTTTGTCGGAAATGTTTGAAATAATGTCGAATGAGTACTAAATATTATAGATTTATATAAAGTGTTTTTCTCTCTAAGTTAAGAATAATAATAGACAATTCAACCAGAAAAGGTGTGACCACTAGTGATTACTTCATCACTAAAACGGTGACATTTTTGTGCAGCTAATCCACTCAAGAAATACGATCAAGAATTAAAGAAATTAATTGCGTTGCTTCAATTGGAACATTTCTTTCCATTGGTAAAGTAGCTAGACGATTTAGAATACTTCGAATCTCATCAAGTTTCCTTCCAATGGAGAATGATAACTCTTCGTCTTCATCATCCCTCTCATGGTAAGATAATTGAAGAAGAAGCTCTAATAAAGATTTTAGAGAATCAATATCTTTTCCTCCACCTCCAGCATAAGTATAGCCTGTTGGATCACGAATTCTAAATTCAACAGAATCATCAATAAAAGCAGTTAATACATACAAAATATAAGACAAAAAATTTGAATGCTTAAACATAATCCTACGATTTGATTTCGAATAAGATAAATTCAGAAAAGTTGTTGAAAGTACACGAATAGTGAAAATACCAAAAGCATATCCTTTCCTTCTTAATGTATTCGCTTCACGACCTTTATCACAATAATAGGTTGCAATCATTACATCAACTAACATTTGAAAAATATGTGGAAATTGTTCTAATAAAGCAATTTCACCTTGACGATCTAATAGAGGACTTAAGATACAGATTGCTTTAATACCTTCAATCTCTTGACAGTTTAATAATTGTATAAAGAAGTTTGTTAAGCCACCAGACCTTTCTTGATCAAAGGTTTGAAGTGCAGCAGTACCTTTGGGTTGAGAAATTATATCAAGAAGAAAATTAAGACACCAATATTCGATTCCATCATTACGATCAGGCCATGATGCTGGGACACTTCCTTTAAAGAATAAACGATGAAAAACGAACTCATGCACGCGACGTTCTAGAAGATAAGGTAAATTTTGATTTTCTATTGACATTGAAATATAGCAAAGTGCACGGTACGGATATCGCGGCGCAGTGTTAAGATAAAGTTCTTGTTGCATTTGAGTTTGAAGCATTTCTACATAACCTATTTGAGGTGAAAGAAGAATTGAGTGAGTTTCTTTACTAAGAGAACAATTTAAAAGAAAACTACGAATCATATCAGAATTTGGATGCTCTTGTCGAAGTAATCTCATCATTAAATTTAATAAGGGAATGTTTTCAGGTTTACAGAAGAGTAATCGATTCGTCGCATCTCGGGTCAAGTACCAGAGACAGCCCAGAGAATATTGATGTAAAACAGGATGGTCCTCATCCATTAAGATCTTTTGTATTTTTGATAAGATCCCGAATTCTGGTAAAGTTATGAGGGGTTTATAAAGATCTATACCACTTAACTCCCAAAGTTCTTCAAGAGCTTCAATTCTTTCTTCCACATTATTCTCTGGACTGCCAAAAATCAACACCAAAGAAATGAGGGCAGTCTTAATTTCATCATAAGCTGGAGGAAATCCACCACTCTCCATTTGATTGTAATTGCCTTCGAGTTATTTATCACTTTAAATCTCCTCAATTTTAAAGCGGAACCGGCAATGGACTGCTCTAAACGGAAATGGAAACGGCAAGATATTTTTTGTGGTGGAATAGGAGTCACAATTTTATTGCTTGAATGTTTTTTACAATTTAGTTAATTGTGATTCATTCATTCCATTCCATATTCCATGGGGAAGTCATGGAAGAATAAGCCGCGAAAGGAAGGCGGAGGAGGTGGTGGTGGCGGGAAGAAAGGCCATTTTCATCATGATTTCTCGAGTTGTCGAGGATTTGGCATTATTCTCGGAACCTCTGATGCTGCCAAGGAGAGAGAAACTTCCAGAGAGCTCGTGAATTTGGTCAATGATGCGATTGAACGAGTGTACCCCGACTCTCTCAAAGCGAAAGAGGAAGAAGAAACTGTTGCAACAGACCCAACAACCTCTCTCTCGATTGAGGAATTGATGAAACGAGAAATTTCTGAGGTGAAAGAAAAAAAATCAACAAGAAATACTACAGCTGTATCAATTCAAACAGGTGTGAAAGGTATTACCTTGATTAAGCTTCTGAAGAAAGAGTATTGTCCTATTGTGTTAGTCAAAGACATCTTTCAACACATTCAATTAGAAAAACAAGCTTACAGTAAATACACAATCAGAGTGATACCATTGAAGTATGTTTTCTTCCCTAACGAGGCTGAGTTTGAAGAGAGTATCGAACAGATTCTTCATCAAGAAGTTGGAATTCCTTTGAAACCTAAACCACCAAAACCTGTCAAAGACTCTCAAAATGCCACTGAGGGACCTGCTGCTGTTGCTGCTGCTGAAGAAGTTGTTGTCGCAGAGGAAACTGTGGTTGGTGAGAAGCGAAGCCATGGCGAAATTTCTCAATCTGAGATCAAGGACGAACAAAATGAAGAAGATCCAAGCAGTAAAGTTCAAAAGGTTGAGGATATCATTCCTGTCTTACCTCCAGCGCCCCTACCAACTAAAAAGACACGATATGTGATTCTATTTAAAGCAAGGAATCACAATGTATTAAAGAAGAGCTTTGCTCACGATCAGATCAATTCTCTCATGGTTAACTATGGTATTCCTGACTATAAACATGCTGAGGTAAGAGACAAAACTTTCAATGTATGTTTATTGCGAGTATGTGTCGCTCACGCTTCATTAGCTCGGCATAATTATTTCTTTCTTATTTCCTTTCGGGAATAAGTAGAGTATGAATTATTTGTCGAAATTATGAAAGCAATATTCATGGAACCTCTTAGCTATCCGGATCTTATCTAATTCATTAGATATGATAGATATCGGACGCGGGGTTACTAAATTAACATTAACTGTGTTAGATAATATTCATTTTACTCTTTATTCTTTGGTCTTTTATTAATGTTTCTTTGTTTATTTTTGTAGAGTTTGATTGTGGTTGAGGCATTGAAGAATCTTTGTGGAGTGTCTTATTTTACATCTAAAGACTATGAGGAGTATGAAGAGTTTAATTTGAGAAAGTTTCAATCAAAATTTTGTGAAAATGGTTCTCGACTTGCGCGACAAACGAATACCGAACAACTTCCAACTTCATCAGCTGTAGAAGATGATGAGGAAGAAGCAGAGGCTGAAGAAAATTTCGAAAACGACGATGATGATATCAACGATGAAGAATTCGTCGAACAAGATGGAAATTCATAGTAGTACTTTCGAAGTGTATTTTAGAGTAAATAGTGTAAATACTGTTGATTGAATGTAAAGATGAGAAGAAAAAAAACATTATGTGCGTGAAATTTAGCTTTGCTCTCATCGGGTTTGGGATGTTTTCTTTTCTTCCTTTTCCCTCTTAAATAATGGTCGCTCCATATCAACATAAGGTACACAATACATTTTAACAATGGAACTAGTATTTTCCTCCAACAGCATAAGTCTTTCCAACATGATTATTTGCTTCTTTCTGACGGTTAATTGGCTTCAAAAGAACGGAAGAATATATTTGTATAAGATTGATTCGCTCCCATCACAAAAGACCATGGACTGTTGATTATATAATAATCCAACAGGCTTTTCAATTCATAAATTTAACATAATATGTACGTAATGAAATATGATTCCCAAATTAGTGTATGTATGAATGTTTGTTACTTTGCCTTCCCAGGCACACAGAACCTGATTTTGAAAATCATGCTGAATAGTTCCATAGAATAAACCATCCGATTTCTTTTGTCTTTCAGTAAAAAAGGATTTATGAAATAGCAAAAAATCAGGCTTACGATCAGTTTCATAATTCACATCAAATAAGGATAAATGATCCTTTCAATTAACTAATATTATTCCAGATGTTTCAAGAGATGAACAACACTCTTTAAATAAGGGATATATATCATGATTAAAGGCAGCTTCGTCGTCTTTGTAATCTCTTTTATCGAAAGGATTAACATAGCTAGAATCATTCTCCTGTACTGGTATCTCGATTTTTTGATATTTTTCTTCTTGTGCCTGCCCAAATCCTGACATTGATGGACAAGTTGGAGACCTTGATTCGGACGATTTTAAGACGACAGCTAATTTATTCTTTGTTTCTAAAAAGAAAACGTTTTACTAAAATTAATCATG
>VFQN01004146.1_pt1 | contig 19511 bp, 20 predicted proteins | sample 3512371 | NCBI WGS metagenome assembly VFQN01 (sample SAMN10412370, study PRJNA504923) | tailings metagenome | isolation source: Replicate 2 from Balatoc abandoned mine | place: Philippines: Itogon, Benguet | collected 2017-08-28 | reverse complement strand
AGCGCCTTGAGCGCCTGGTCGACGTTGTTGTCGCGAACGAGTACCTGCAAGCGTGCCGCTCCTCGAGGATCTGGATGTGCCGCATTGATGGTTGAACGCGAAAACGCCCCCGATCGCCCCTTGGCGACGGTAGCGTCCCGCCTCATGCGACACCTTCTAACAGAGCCTCGGGCCAAAGTCCATCCGCTCCAGGCAGCCCGCCTGGCATGCCGATAGGGGCGCGCCCGAGGGGTTTTCGAGGCCGACTCGAAGCCGAAACCGGTCCCCCCTGCTTTCTGTTTTGCCCCTGGCAGAACCCCGCTCGCGGGCACTCGGAGGCCGTGTTTCGGCCCTTGGCTAACTCTATGGCGCTATTCACTTGACTGTACGCTCGGCTGGCATATTACGTGGCGCAAAATTACGCGATGTAAGTCGCAGGCTGGGGGCCGATCAGCGGGATTTTCATAATGGGTGGCAGCGCATGACGAAATCCGGCAAGCCCGCCAATGGGAGCGGGCACGCGAACGGGACCGCGACGCGAAAGAGTGGCCGCAGCTCCGGGAAGGGCGACGTGAGACACAGCGACATCACCCTGGCCCCAGGCTACAAGCCAAGTGACGACGAGCCGTTCATGAACGAGCGGCACCGCCTCTATTTCCGCACCAAGCTCCTGGCCTGGAAAGAGGACATCCTCCGCCAGACTCGCGAAACGCTAGTCGGGCTCCACAACGAGACCAATCAGCACGCTGACCTCGCCGACCGCGCAACCTCCGAGACCGACAAGGCCCTGGAGCTGAGGGCCCGCGACCGCCAGCGCAAGCTGATCGGCAAGATCGACTCCGCCATCGCGCGCATCGACGACGGCAGCTACGGGTATTGCGAGGAGACCGGCGAGCCGATCAGCCTGAAGCGGCTCGATGCCCGCCCGATCGCGACACTTTCAATCGAGGCGCAGGAGCGGCACGAGCGCCGCGAGCGCGTTTTTCGCGAGGATTGAGGGCCTTAGGGGCCTGACACGTCTTTATCGCGTGCACAGCATTGCATACGACGTCGCGTCGTATTGACCGGCTTGGTAAAGCCTGTAACAAACAGCCCGTTTTTGACACTCAGCCAACATCAGGGGGCCCCCTTGTCGCGCCAGTCGTATCTGTTCACGAGTGAGTCCGTTTCCGAGGGCCACCCCGACAAAGTCTGCGACCGCATTTCCGATGAGATCGTCGATCTCTTCTATCGCGAAGGCCCGAAGGCGGGCATCGATCCGTGGGCCATCCGCGCCGCCTGCGAAACCCTGGCAACGACCAATCAGGTGGTGATCGCCGGAGAGACGCGCGGTCCCAACACGGTCACCCACGACTGGATCAGCCATATTGCCCGCATGGCCATCCGCGACATCGGCTACGAGCAGGACGGCTTCCACTGGGAGAAGGCCAACATCAAGGTGCTCCTGCATCCGCAGTCCGCGGACATCGCACAGGGCGTCGATTCCGGTGGCAACAAGGAAGAGGGCGCGGGCGACCAGGGCATCATGTTCGGCTACGCGACCCGCGAGACGCCCGAGTTCATGCCAGCCCCCATCTACTACGCGCACAAGATCCTCGAGGACCTCGCCACCGCCCGCAAGTCCGGCAAGGGTGAGGCTGCCAAGCTCGGCCCCGACAGCAAGAGCCAGGTCACCGTCCGCTACGAGGGCGGCAAGCCCGTCGGCGTCACGCAGATCGTCGTCTCCCACCAGCACATCGACGAGAGCCTCACGTCGAAGGACGTGCGTGCGATTGTCGAACCCTACGTCAAGAAAGCGCTGCCCGACGGCTGGATCGGCAAGGATACGATCTGGCACATCAACCCGACCGGAAAGTTCTTCATCGGCGGGCCGGACGGTGATTCGGGTCTGACCGGCCGCAAGATCATCGTCGACACGTACGGTGGTGCGGCCCCGCACGGCGGCGGCGCCTTCTCCGGCAAGGATCCGACCAAGGTCGACCGCTCGGCGGCCTATGCGGCCCGCTATCTGGCCAAGAACGTCGTTGCAGCGGGTATCGCCGACCGCTGCTGCATCCAGGTCGCCTACGCGATCGGTGTTGCCAAGCCGCTGTCGATCTACGTCGACACGTATGGCACCGGCAAAGTCGATGAGGCGAAGATCGAGGCCATGCTCGCCGAGATCATGGACCTCTCGCCGCGCGGTATCCGCAAGCACCTCGATCTCAACAAGCCGATCTACGCGCGCACCTCCGCCTACGGCCATTTCGGCCGCAAGCCGGACAGCGAGGGTGGCTTCTCCTGGGAGAAGACCGATCTCGCCGACGCGATGAAGAAGGCGGTCTGACACCGAGGCGACAAGCGGCGCGGTCTGGCGTACCGCGCTGCGGCGTCGCGAGAACGTCAGCGCCGAGCGCAGAGAGCCGATTTCCTCTCACCTGCCATGAACTCGAAAAATCGCTCTGGACACCGGCGTCGCGCCTGAGCGAATTTTCTCATCCGAATGCAGGGAGGAAACGGGTTTATGTTCTCACACATCATGGTCGGCTCGAACGACATCGCAAAATCCAAGGCGTTCTACGATGCCGTCCTCGGCGCCATCGGCATCCCCGAAGGCAAGGCCGACCCCAAGGGCCGGGTCTTCTACCGGACCAAGACCGGCACCTTCGCCATCTCCAAGCCGATCGACGGCAATTCGGCGACGTTCGCGAATGGCGGCACGATCGGCTTCGCCTGCGATACGCCCGAAGCCGTTCAGGCATGGCACGCGGCCGGCATCGCGAACGGCGGCAAGTCCTGCGAGGATCCTCCCGGCTGGCGCGAGATGGGCCCGGTCAAGCTTTACCTCGCCTACATGCGCGATCCGGCCGGCAATAAAATCTGCGGTCTCCACCGCGGCGGCTGAACCTACGCGTAAAGTGGCGCAGATCGAACCCGGCGGAAGCCGCCTGGCTACGCGAGGCGCCACTTGAGCGAGGAGCACGATCCCTGTGAGAGCGAGCTGCGCTCCTTCGGCCGCCGCCGAGGGCGCAAACTCAGCGCGCGGCAGACGCACCTGCTCGCCGAGCTCGGGCCGTCCGTGCGGCCCGATCTGTCACGGCCGGCGCCGGAGAACGTAAAGGAGCTGTTCGCGGCTCCCGTCGCTCAGGTCTGGCTCGAGATCGGCTTCGGCGGCGGCGAGCACCTTGTCGCGCAGGCGCGGGCCAACCCCAACGTCGGTCTCATCGGCTGCGAGCCGTTCGAGGAAGGCGTCGTCAAGGTGCTGACGCTCATCGAGACGGAGGGGCTCGCGAACATTCGCCTCCATCCCGACGACGTGCGCCCGCTTCTGCGCTGGCTGCCCGAACGATCGCTCGATCGTGCCTTCATCCTGTTCCCCGATCCGTGGCCGAAGGCGCGCCACCGCAAACGCCGGCTGGTCGCGACGCCGCTGCTCGACCAGCTCGCTCGGGCGCTGAAGCCTGGCGCCGAGCTCCGCCTCGCCACCGACATCGGCGACTATGCGCGCACGATGCTTGCCGCACTCATGCGCCATCCATCATTCCGCTGGACCGCCACACGCGCGAGCGACTGGCGCGTGCGCCCCGCCGACTGGCCGCCGACACGCTACGAGGCCAAAGCACTCCGCGAAGGCCGGCGCTCGACATATCTCAAATTCGTTCGGACCTGACGCGCCATCCCGGCGGCGGATGGCCAGCGGCAAGTATACCGCACAGTGAGTTTACATCGCCTCGTATCGGAGAGCACACTTCCAACTCGCCGACAGACGGAGGTTTGCCCATACACCGTGCGCCTCTCACCATCCGCAGCGTGACCGCACGACCGGTCGTACTGAAACTGAAGCGACCCGTGGTCGCGCGTATCGCCACCATCACCGACTGGCCGCTCATCCTCATCGACCTTTATACCGAGGAGGGTATCGTCGGGCGCAGCTATCTCGGTCCCTACGTCACGAAATCGATGCGCTATCTCGTGCCGGCGCTGCACGATCTCGGCGAGTTGCTGAAGGGCAAGAAGCTAGCTCCAGCGGAGGTCTACGAGCAGGCGCGCAAGTCGCTGCATTTCGTCGGCTACGAAGGGCTGTCGATGATCGCGGCATCGGGTCTCGACATGGCGGCGTGGGACGCGCACGCGAAGGCGGCGGGCGTGCCGTTGTGCGTCCTGCTCGGCGGCACCGTCGGCCCGGTCAAGGCCTACAACAGCAACGGCATGTGGCTCAAGGCGCCCGCGGCTGTCGCGGAGGAAGCGATTGCGCTGCGCGAGGAAGGTGGCTTCGCCGGTCTCAAGGTACGGCTCGGGCGCCCGCGGCTCGCGGATGACCTCGCGACGCTCGATGCAGTGCGCAGGACGGTCGGCGACGACATGCACCTGATGATCGATTTCAACCAGGGGCTCGATTTCGCCGAGGCGCTCGAACGCTGTCATGCGATTGACCGTCACGGCCTCGCCTGGATCGAGGAGCCGATCGTCTATGACAGCCTCGACGGTTATGCGCGGCTCGCTGCCGATCTCGCGACGCCGATCCAGATCGGCGAGAATTTTTACGGTCCCCGCCAGCTTCATCTAGCGCTGCAGAAGAACGCCTGCGACCTCGTGATGCCCGATTTCATGCGCATCGGCGGCGTGACCGGCTGGATGCGCGCCGCGGCGATTGCCGGGGCAGCGGGTATACCGATGTCGACGCACCTCTACCCGGAAGTTGCAGCGCACGTGATGCGCGTCACCGAGACGGCACACTGGCTCGAATGGCAGGACTGGGCCGAACCGATCCTGCAGCGGCCGTACCGTGTGCAAGGCGGCGAGCTGCACATCCCCGACGTGCCCGGCGTCGGCCTCGAATGGAACGAGGACGCGGTTGCAAAGTACCTCGTGAGTTAGAGCCTCGGCGCGAGCCGAGGGCGCGCGACTTCTCCCTCTCTCCATTGTCTTCAATGGGGAGAGGGTTAGGGTGAGGGGCGGCCAATTCTGAGACGTTTGGACTTGCCGCCGCCCCTCACCCTAACCCTCTCCCCGTGAAGAACGGGGAGAGGGAAAAGTGGTAGCGGCCGAAGGCCGCGCCATCGAAACGCCAACCGGCGAGGCAGCGGCCGCGGCGCGTGTAGCCGAAGGCGTACGCGTCGGCGAGAAGAGCTACCCCTTTTCGTGCTTCTCCGCGATCATGCGGTCGAGGAGGCGGACGCCCCAGCCGGACGACCAGCTCTGATTCAGCTCGTCGCGGGTCGAATCGAGTGCCGTGCCCGCGATGTCGAGGTGCGCCCACGGCGTGTCCCTAACGAAGCGCTGGAGGAACTGCGCCGCCGTGATCGCGCCGCCGAAGCGTCCGCCGATGTTCTTCATGTCGGCATTCTTGCTGTCGATGAGCTTGTCGTAGGCCTTGGCGAGCGGCATCCGCCACACCTTCTCGCCGGTCGCGAGGCCGGCATCGACGAGATCCGCGGCAAGCTTGTCATCGTTGGAGAATAGGCCTGCGTATTCCTTGCCGAGCGCGACCATAATGGCGCCGGTCAGCGTCGCGAGATCGACCATCAGCCGAGGCTTGAAGCGATCCTGCGCGTACCAAATGACGTCGGCGAGCACGAGACGGCCCTCGGCATCGGTATTGAGCACTTCGATTGTCTGGCCGGACATCGACGTGACGATATCGCCGGGGCGCTGGGCCGCACCCGACACCATGTTCTCTACGAGACCGATGATGCCGACGACGTTGGCTGCAGCCTTCCGCCCGGCTAGTGCCTTCATCAGGCCGACAACGCAGGCGGCGCCGCCCATGTCGCCCTTCATGTCCTCCATGCCGGCCGCGGGTTTCATCGACAAGCCGCCGCTGTCGAACACGACGCCCTTGCCGATGATGCACACGGGTTTGGCGCGCTTCGACTTGGCGCCGTGCCACTGCATGACGACGACGCGCGCGGGCCGTACGCTGCCCTGGGCGACGCCGAGCAGCGCCCCCATGCCCAGCTTTTCCATGTCCTCGGGGCCGAGCACGTCGATTTCGACACCGAGCGCTGCAAGCTCAGCCGCACGGTCGGCGAACTCGACGGGACCCAGCGCGTTGGCCGGCTCGTTGATCAGGTCGCGCGCTTCGAACACGCCCTCGGCCACCGCGAGCTTGTCGGCGAAGGCTTTCTCCGCGGCGCGCGGGTCCTTGCAATGGATGTAGAGTACCGACGCCTTCTTCTCCTCCGCCTTGCCGTTGTCGTCGTCGACCTTTTTGGTGCGGTACTTGCGGAAACTGTAGCTGCGCAGCAAGGCCCCGTACGCGAGGAGCGCCGCCACCTCGTCCGCTCCGGTGCCGCCCTTTTCCGGGCTCTCGGCGATCAGGCTCGCGGTCGCCGTCGCGCGCGCCGTGACGGCGGCATAGACGGACGAGCCGACGCGCATCCAGTCGGTCTCGGTGGCCGCCTCGCTGCGGGCGGTTCCGACGAGATGCAGCCGCGTCGCTTCCAGCTTCTCCGGCGACAGGATCTCGATGCTGCTGCCGGACTTGCCCTTGAAATCCCCGGCCTTGGCCGCGCGCGTGACAGCACCGCCTGACTTCTGGTCCATCGCTTTGAGCACCGGCGGCAGCGCGAGATCCGCCCCGACCAACGCGGCGACGACGGGGCTCTTTTCCGCGTCGAGGGCGACGAAGCGGATCTCGGGACGTTGGGACATCGACGGTCTCTCCTGGGGCTTGGACGTATGCGGGCCGCCCGCCTGATTAAGCGGGGCCGTGGGGCTCCGCAAGCGTTGCATACTCATCCAGGCGGCATCGCGGTTGTGCCGGGGACGCACCATGGCGGCAATCCACGGCCGATCGGGGCCGCTGGCGTTGTCGCTGCACAGAATCGGGCTAATTCTGGATTCCGATCCCGCCTGCCAGCCCGGACTCCGCCGCCGATGCCCATGCTCGCGCTGAAGACAACGCCGCCGGTCCTCGCGACCAGCGAAGAGGCGTTTGCACGGGCCGAGGCGATCCTCGCACGCACCTTCGGCTATCGCGCCTTCCGATTCCACCAGGAGAGCGCGATCCGCGCCCTCCTCGACGGTCGCGACGCCTTCGTGCTGATGCCGACCGGCGGCGGCAAGTCGCTCTGCTACCAGATCCCGGCGCTGGTGCGCCCCGGCACCGCGATCGTCGTCTCGCCGCTGATCGCGCTGATGCAGGACCAGGTCGACGCGCTGAAGTCGCTCGGCGTCAACGCCGCGTTCCTGAATTCCTCGCAAGGATGGCCCGAGCAGATCGAGATCGAGAAGCAGGTGCGCGCCGGCGTGCTCGACCTCCTGTACGTCGCTCCGGAGCGCTTGGTGCAGCCGCGCCTGCTCGAACTGCTCGCATCGACCGAGGTCTCCCTGTTTGCCATCGACGAGGCGCACTGCGTCTCGCAGTGGGGCCACGACTTCCGCCCCGAGTACCGCCAGCTCCGCATCCTCGCCGAGCGGTTTCCCAATGTGCCTCGCATCGCGCTCACGGCGACGGCTGACGAGAAGACACGCGCCGAGATCGTGCGCGAGCTGGCGCTCGAGAACGCCACGCAGCTCGTCGCCAGCTTCGATCGTCCCAACATCCGCTACCGTATCGCCGAGACCGGCAGCGTCGGCGCGCGCGAGCGGCTTTGGCGCTTCATCGCCGAGGAGCACGCCGGCGACGCCGGTATCGTCTATTGCCTGAGCCGTAAGCAGGTCGAGGAGACGGCGGAGTGGCTGACCGGCAAGGGCCGCACCGCGCTCGCTTATCATGCGGGCCTGGCGCCCGAGGTTCGCCGCTCGGTGCAGCAGCGCTTCCTCGCGGAGGACGGTCTCATCGTCGTCGCGACCATCGCGTTCGGCATGGGCATCGACAAGCCCGACGTGCGCTTTGTCGCCCACCTGAGCCTGCCGAAGTCGATCGAGGCCTACTACCAGGAGACCGGCCGCGCGGGTCGCGACGGCGAGCCCGCGGATGCGTGGATGGCCTACGGGCTCGGCGACATCATCACCCAGCGCCAGTGGATCGCTGCGTCCGAGGCGAGCGAGCAGCACAAGGCGGTCCAGCGCGGCAAGCTCGATGCGCTCATCGGTCTCGCCGAGACCGCACAGTGTCGCCGCCAGCTGCTGCTCGCCTACTTCGGCGAGGTGCGGCCGGAGCCATGCGGCAATTGCGATACCTGCCTCGAGCCGCCCGAATGCATCGACGGACGCGTGTTGGCGCAGAAGGCGCTGTCGACCGTCTACCGCACCGACCAGCGCTTCGGCGTCGGCTACGTCGTCGACGTGCTCACCGGCAAGAGCGACGAGCGCATCGCACGCAACCATCACGACAAGCTCTCCGTCTTCGGCATCGGCCGGGACGTCGACGCCACGCAATGGCGCAACGTCCTCCGCCAGCTCGTCGCCGCCGGCCATCTGGTCGCCGACGACGAGGGGCATGGCACGCTGGCCCTCGCGGAAAGCGCGCGCGCCCTGTTGCGCGGCGAGAGTGCGTTCATGGTGCGCAAGGCGTCGGCGGCGCCCCGCACGCGCGGCGAAGGCCGCAAGCGCACGTCGCGGCGTCCGGCGGCGGTGCCCGGCCTGCAGGAGCAGGAGGTCGCCCTCTACGCGACGCTACGCGAGGCCCGCGGCGAGCTGGCCCGCGAGGCGGGCGTGCCACCTTACATCATCTGCCACGATCGCTCGCTCATCGACATGGTGCGGCTCAAGCCCCGCACGCGCGACGAGCTGAAGATGGTCCACGGCATGGGCGAGGCCCGCGTCACGCGCTACGGCGCGACGTTTCTCGAAGTGCTGGCGACAAGCGGGCCGAAGGGCTAGCATTGCGGCGCGCGCGTTCGTTTGTGCACCTACGTTCCGGCATTATCTCCGCGCATCACGTCCATTCGCTCTTCATGCTCTTGCGTATCGGAGTCGATTATGGATATCGCGTCCGTCTCACGGCATATCGACGACCTCGCTGACAGCTTTGGCAGCACGTGGCGCGAACGCCAGCTCCGGCGCGCCCTTGATCCCGCGGACTTCGATCAGCTTCGCATCGCCGGCTTCCACCTGACCGGCATCCCGCTTGCGCACGGCGGCGTCCAGGGTGAGCTCGCGGAGTGGACGCGCGGCGTTTGCGGCATGCTGCGTACGCTGGCGCGCGTCGACTCATCGCTTGCGCTTGTCGCGTCGATGCATCCCTCGGTGATGGCCTTCTGGACGGCGCTGCCGACGATCGCGCCGGAGCATCAGGCCGCATGGGACAAGCAGACGGCGTACGTCGTGCAGCGTGCGTTCGATGGCGCGTGGTGGGGTACAATTACGTCGGAACCGGGGACGAGCGGCGATCTGATGCGCTCCAAGGCGGCCGCTGTGCCGTGCGCCGATCCTCCTGGCTTTCACATTAGCGGTGCCAAGCATTTCGGCAGTGGCTCCGGCATGATGCGCTCGATGATCACCACCGCGGTGCCGCAAGGCGAGTCGCAACCCGACTTCTTCATCATCGAGATGCCGGAAGAGCCGTGGGACGGCACCAACGGCGTCAGGATGCTGGCGCCCTGGGACGGCCAGGGCATGACCGCGACGCAGAGCCACTCGATCGAGTTCGTCAATATGCCGGCGGCGCGCTCCGCGTGGCCGGGCCATATCGACAAGCTGCTCGGCGCCCAGCGCGGTAGCGTGCCGAGCATGTTCACGTCCGTCATCGTCGGCATCATCGATGCGGCGATGGCCGAGGCCGAGCGCAGGCTCAAACCGAGCGAAGCGACGATGAAGCCCTACGAGCAGGTCGAATGGACTCACGCGCAGAAGGAAGCGTGGCTGGCGCGGCAGGCGTTCGACGGCATGATGCGGGCCATGGATGATCCGGCGACGAGCGCAAGGCAGGCGCTGCTTGGCAAGATCGCGATATCAGAGCTCGCCGAGTCCATCATGCTGCGCGTCGCCAAGGTGGTCGGTGGCGGCGCCTACTCGCGCAATTCGCCGTTCGGCTTCTGGCAGCAGGACGTCCGCGCGCTCGGCTACCTGCGCCCACCGTGGGGCCTCGCCTACACACGCGCCTTCGCGCTCCTGACGGCAGGCTGAGCGCGGAGCCGTTTGCGTTCGCCTTCAAGTAGAGCGGCGCGCTCACGAGTGCGCCGAATGACCACCTGCCCCCTCGGGATAGCGGTTGACGCAAGCGGTGCACTCGCAGATCGTCCGGCGGCTTTCACGACCCTTCGAGTGCGCATCGACGATGACTTCCTTCACCTTCGACGGAATGGCCCGCGGCGGACGGGCAGCGATACTCCTCGCCGCCACGTCGGTCGTCTACGGCATTGCCTTCGGGCTGGTCGCCAACCAGGCGGGGCTCGCCGTGCTCGATGCGGCCCTCATGAGCTTTTTCATCTTCTCGGGAACCGCACAGCTCGCAGCCGTCGCGGCTATAGCGGCGGGCGGGGCCAGCTTCGTTTCGGTTGCAGCCGCGATCGCCGTGATGAATGCGCGCTACATCATCTTCGGCGCCTCGCTGCGCTCGTGGCTTGCCGATCTCACACCTCTCAAGGCCTATGGCACCCTTTTCTTTCTCGTCGACGGGAGCTGGCTGCTGGCCATGAAGGCCCGCGCGGGCGGAGAGCGCGACGCCGGCTTTCTCTTCGGCGCCAGCGTGACCATGCTGACCGGATGGATGGCCGGCACCTTTGTCGGCAGCTTGCTCGGCAGCGCTATTCTCAGCCCGCAGGCGCTCGGCGTCGATTTCATGTTGTCTGGGTTTGCGGCAGCCATGATGGTCGCCATGACGCGCCGGGTGATTGATGTCGGACCGATCGCAGTCGGCGCGATCGCGGCACTGGTTGTTGCCGAGTTTGCCTCGTTCGGCTGGGCAGTAGTCGCCGCGGGGATAGCCGGCGGCATCTTCACCGGCTTGACGCACACGCGGGCGGCACGCCCATGAGCGCCACGCCATCGTTTGCTGAGCTGCTGATCGTGATGGCCGTCGTCGCGTTCGCCTGTCGGGCCGGCGGCTTCTTCGTCATGCGTTTCCTGCCGCCGAGCGAGCGGCTCGACGCGGCGCTGCGCGGCACACCGCTCGCCGTGATGAGCGGGATCGTTGCCCTGACGCTGGTTCGCGGCGGCACCTCGGAGCTGATCGCCACGGCAGCAGTCGTCGCGGCCATGTTCGTCCTACGCAATGAGATCCTCTCGGCGCTGGTCGGCGTTGCCGTGATCGCCGCCTTGCGGGGGTATGCGGGATAGCCGTTCGGTCCGGTCCTATCGGGACACGCCGGCCCTCGCGACAACCGGATTTCCGCGAGTTGCATGAGCGCCTTGGCTGGCAGGAGCGAGGAGCCCGTCCGAGGCCCCTGCCCGGAAGGTCTCGGTCGCGTCACGACCACCCTTGCCACGCCCCTTGCCACCTTGGCCCCCGGCACGCGATAAGGGCGCGGTTCAACAAGGAAATAACCGATGATCCCGCTCAAGCCCCGCGTCTTCTCCGGCATGCAGCCGACCGGCAGCCTCCACCTCGGCAACTACCTGGGGGCGCTGATCAACTGGGTGGCGATGCAGGAGACGCACGAGAGCATCTATTGCGTGGTCGATCTCCACGCGATCACCGCCGAATGGCTCGAGCCCGAGGAGCTGCGCCAGTCGATCCGGCGCGCCGCCGCGGCTTATATAGCGAGCGGCATCGATCCCAAGCGCAGCATCCTGTTCAACCAGAGCCAGGTGCACGAGCACGCCGAGCTCGCGTGGATCTTCAACTGCGTCGCGCGCCTCGGCTGGCTGAACCGGATGACCCAGTTCAAGGAGAAGGCCGGCAAGGACCGTGAGAATGCGTCCGTCGGGTTGTACGCCTATCCGAATCTGATGGCGGCCGACATCCTCGTATACCGCGGCACGCACGTTCCGGTCGGCGAGGACCAGAAGCAGCACCTCGAGCTTTCACGCGACATCGCGCAGAAGTTCAATAACGACTGGCGCGAGCAGATCACCGCCAAGGGCTACGCCGACGGCAATTTCTTCCCGCAGCCGGAGCCGATCATCCTCGGGCCGGCGACGCGCGTCATGAGCCTGCGCGACGGCACGAAGAAGATGTCGAAATCGGACCCGTCCGACCTGTCGCGGATCAACCTCACGGACGATGCGGACACGATCGCGCGGAAGATCCAGCGGGCGAAGACCGATCCGGATGCGCTGCCCTCCGAGATCAAGGGCCTCGAAGGGCGGCCCGAGGCGGACAACCTCACGGGCATCTACGCCGCGCTGGCCGGGACGACGCAGGAGGAGACGCTGCGCCAGTTCGGCGGCGGCCAGTTCTCGACCTTCAAGAAGGCCTTGGCCGAAGTCGCGGTCGCCAAGCTCGCGCCGATCACAAGCGAGATGACCCGCCTCTCCGCCGACCCGGCAGAGATCGACCGCATTCTCGCGGACGGCGCGCGCCGGGCTCGTGCCATAGCGCAGCCGATCATGGACGAGGTGAAGGACATCGTCGGCTTCGTTCGTTCGTGATAAGCTGAACGCTTCGGGCGGCGTTGCGCACGATGCCCGAGGCTTTTTGCCTATGCCCGGCGCCCGCCGCGTGAGCGTGCGCCATCGAGAGTGCGCCGACAAGCGAGAGCAGGTCGCCCATGGCCAAGCAGAGACGGGTCTTCGAGCAGGGCCACCATCGCAAATTCCTGGTGGTCGTGGACGAGTCTCCGGAGGTCGAGAGCGCGCTCTACTACGCCGCGCTGCGCATCTCGCACACGAGCGGCCGGCTGCTGCTGCTCTACATCATCGAGCCGCAGGAATACCAGCACTGGGCCGGCGTCCGTCAGGTGCAGCTCGAGGAGGAGACCAACAAGGCAAAGGCCCTGTTCCGCCTCATGCGCCGCAAGCTCAACAACGCCGGCTTCGACTCGATCGAGCACGAGGAGGTCGTCGTCGAAGGAACCAAGTCGGAGCAGATCGTCAAGCTGATCGAGGAAGACGAGGACATCGCGATCCTGGTGCTGGGCGCGTCGATCGACCCCAAGGGTCCCGGACCACTCGTTTCAGCCCTCGGCTCGGGACAGATGGCAGGCAATTTCCACATCCCGATCACGGTCGTGCCGGGCACGCTGTCTCTGGAAGACCTGAAAGCCTTCGCCTGAGCGTCCCCACGATGAGTTGACGGGCGCCCCTACCGACCCCAAATATTATCCACGGAGTCGGAATTGACGGGCCGCGCCCCGCAGTCTAGAAACATTCCAAGATTTGTCGGCGTTCCTGCCGCTCCAGCGGGCCCAATAGGCCGCAGAAATCCAGAGGATCCGCATATGTTCATCCAGACCGAGCCGACCCCCAATCCGGCGACGCTGAAGTTTATCCCGGGCAAGTCGGTGCTGGCCGACGGCACCGCCGACTACCGCGACCTCGACGAGGCAGAGTCGTCGCCGCTGGCCCGCCGCCTGTTCGCGATCGATGGCGTCCGCGGCGTGTTCCTCGGCTCCGACTTCATCTCGGTGACGAAGGGTCCCGGCGAGTGGCAACACCTCAAGCCCGCCATCCTCGGCGCGATCATGGAGCACTACATGTCCGGCGCGCCGGTCATGGAGTCGGGTGAGGAGGACAGCGCGCGGCCGGGCGGCGACTACTACCCGAGCGACGAGGCCCCGGTGAAGCCGATCAAGGAGCTGCTCGACACGCGCGTGCGCCCCGCCGTCGCCAACGATGGCGGTGATATCGTCTTCCACGGCTTCCGCGAGGGCATCGTCTATCTACATATGCGCGGCGCCTGCGCCGGCTGCCCGAGTTCCACCGCGACGCTGCGCGGCGGCATCGAGCGGCTGCTCCAGCACTTCCTCCCCGAAGTGCAGGAAGTGCGTCCGGTCTGATCTCGGCAACGATGCGATTTGGCAAAAGCCCTGCTTCGGCGGGGCTTTTTGTTTGGTACCGGGCCCGAGCGCTGCACACCTCCGTTGACGAAGTCTTGGATTGCCGGTGCCCAGGCGCTGGCTTAGGCTGATCGTCGACGCCGTACAAGCCATTGAAAATTCACGAGGAGACCGACATGGCCGGAGCTATCGACGCTGCTGCGCTCGATCAGATCTTCCTTTCCGCCCGCAGCCAGAACAAATGGCTCGACAAGGACGTCCCCGATAGCCTGCTCAAGCAGATCATCGACATCATGAAGATGGGTCCGACCAGCGCCAACTGCCAGCCGGCGCGCATCGTGTTCGTGAAGTCGGCCGCGGCCAAGGAGCGGCTGAAGCCGTTCCTCTCGGAGAACAATCGCGCCAAGACCATGTCGGCGCCGGCGTGCGCGATCATCGGCTACGATGTCGAATTCTACGAGAATCTGCCGCGCACGTTCCCGCACAACCAGAGCGCCAAGAGCTGGTTCACCTCCAGCCCCTCCTTCGCCGAGGCCACTGCCTTCCGCAACAGCTCGCTGCAGGGCGCGTACTTCATCATCGCGGCGCGGGCGCTGGGGCTCGATACCGGTCCGATGTCGGGTTTCGACCAGAAGGGCGTCGACGGCGAGTTCTTTACGGACGGCAAGGTCAAATCGAACTTCATCTGCAGTGTCGGCTACGGCGATCCGTCGGGCGTCATGCAGCGTCTGCCGAGGCTCGGCTTCGACGACGTCGCCAAGATCATCTGACTGCTTGCGATGGCGCTGCTGGCATTCGATACCTGTTTCGGTGCGGTCTCGGTCGCCTTGCGTTATCGCGCGGCGAATGGTGACTGTCTCGTGCGCGATGCGTACGAGGCGCGCCTGACCGGTCACGCCGAGCGCCTGATGCCGATGATCGCCGAGGTGATGGCCGGCGCCGCGCTCGAATTCGGTGCCATCGAGCGGTTCGCGGTGACGGTCGGGCCGGGCACGTTTACCGGCGTGCGGGTCGGTGTCGCGGCGGCCAAAGCGTTCGCGCTCGCGGCCGGACGTCCGGTGGTCAGCGTCTCCAGCCTCGATGTTATGGCAGCACGCGGCCGCCATTTGCTCGGGGCGCGCGCCGATGGCCGCACCATCCTCGTCGCGGTCGATGCACGCCGCGGCGGGCTCTACTGCGCCCTGCAGCGGGATACCCCGGGGGCCGCAGCCGACGCTCCGCTCCTCCTGAATGTTGCGGATGCGACGGCGCTGGCGAGTGAGAGCCGTGCACTGGTCATCGGCTCCGGCGGCCCGCTCATAGCGGACCATGCCACGGCCGAGAGCCACACAATCGACACGGATCTGGCATCCATCGAGCCGCATGCGCGTTATCTGGCGCAACTGGCAGTCGATCGCTCGCCCTCGCCAGGGATCGCACCACTCTACCTGCGCAGCCCCGACGTCCGCCCCCAGCCGGACCCGATCGCGAGACAGTCATGACAGCATCTCCGTCGTCCGCCGCCGTCAGCCTGCTGTGGGCGATGCCGGACGACGCCATGGCGATCGCCACGCTGCACGCGAAGCTGTTTCCGACCGCCTGGGAGGCCGATGCGGTCAGGGCCCTCATCGAGCATCCCGCTGCCGTGTCATTGGTGGCCGCTCGTCAGGGCCGCGATATCGTCGGCTTCGTGCTCGCGCAGGTCGCCGCTGATGAGGCCGAGATCCTGACGCTCGGCGTCGCACCGGAGGCCCAGCGCGGCGGGATCGGCCGCAAGCTGGTCGAAGGTACGATGCGGGCAGCGATGCGGGCCGATGCGCGGCGGCTGTTCCTCGACGTGGCGGCGCGCAATACGGCGGCGCGCGCGCTGTATGCCGCTTGCTGGTTCAAGGAAGCAGGCCTGCGCAAGGCCTACTACACGCTTCCCGGCGGCGCCCGCGATGACGGCATACTCCTCGTCCGCGATCTGACGCCGCCCTGACGTCCCGGCCAGCGTCCTGCGCACCTGCCCCCCTGCTCCCGGCGGATGACAGCGTTCGCCGCCGCGCCTATCGTGGCGGTGGTCTATCTGCCCAAAACCCTGGAGGAACGCCCGTGATCAACGAGCTCAGGATCTACACGCTCAAGGCCGGCACCGCAGCCGAGGTTGCGAAGAACTCAGGCACCGTCGCGCGCGCGATCCGCGGTGACAACTATGGGAAGCTCGAAGGCTACTGGATCAACGAGGTCGGCGCGCTCAACCAGGTCGTGCACCTCTGGAGCTACGAGAGCCTCAACGAGCGCGCGCGGCTGCGTGGCGAGCTGTCGAAGAACAAGGCGTGGAACGAGGAGTATCTCCCGCTCATCCGCCCGAACCTAGTGCGCCAGGACATCCGCCTGATGAACCCGATGCTTCCGCTGGTCAAGCCCGCGACGAGCGGCAACATCTACGAGCTGCGCTACTATCGCGCGCGGCCCGGCGGCATGAAGCCGTGGAGCGACGCGTTCATGGCCGCGCTGCCGGCACGCCAGAAGTATTCGAAGATCGTTGGGTTCTGGCAGACCGAGGCGGGGCAGCCGAACGAGGTCTGCCACATCTGGGCATACCCCGATTTTGGCGCACGCATGAAAGCGCGCGGCGAGTCGGTGAAGGATCCGGAATGGCAGGCGTTCCTCAAGGTCGGCAGCCCGCTGCTCGACGAGATGAACAACATGATCATGCTGCCGAGCGCTCACTCGCCGATGCAGTAGCTATACTTTGCGCGGTCGCCGACGGCTTCGCCTACTGGCGCCGCGCCACTGCCTCGCGGTCGAATGCTCGCCTCGCGGCCTTCGGCCGCCGCCAGTGTTTGCTGCTGCTTCTCTTTCGTGGCGATCGAAGATCGCGCCCATGGAACGCCAACCCGCGAGGCAGCCCCGCGGCCGCGGTAGCCGAAGGCGTCGCGGACCGCGGCAATCAAAGCGGTAGCGGTACACCGGTCTGCGTGAAGGCCACCCGCTGCCGTTCCGCCACCGTGCTCAGATCGAAGCCTTCGATGGTCTCGTTGAACATGCGGTAGTAGTTGAGCCGCGCGTCCAGGTGCAGGAAGACGCCGCCGAGGCCGATCGCGGCGCGGTCCATGAACACGAACTCCCGCGGCACCCGCACCGGGCCCTTCTCCTTGAGCGCCGTATGCACGGTGAACGCTTCGCGGCGGCCGTACTCGCCGGGCGTCGTGCCTTCGGCGATCGAGCGCACCCGATCGTCGAGCAACGGCCCGTAGATGAAGCGCGCCCAGATGTTGAGGACGTCGATCAGCTCCTTCGAGAGGCCGGAGAAGCCCCACGTCTCGTAGGCGTGGACGATGCGCGCCTCATCGCCTTCCAGCAGGCCGCGGTAGAGATCGACGACGCCGCCGACGAACTTGGGCGCGAAGGTGCGCATGCAGCCGTAGTCGAGCAGGTTGATGCCGGCCGGACGTCCCGCCTCCTCGAAGATCGTGTAGTTGCCGAGATGCGGATCGCCGTGGATCACGCCGTAGTGGCTGAAGGGGAACCACCACGCGCGAAACATCGCGCGCGCGATCGTGTTGCGATCCTCGAGCGGGGCCTCCTTGTAGTCGAGCAGGCGGCGACCTTCGAGCCATGACATCGTGAGCAGCCGTCGCGTCGACAGCTCGGGCATGATCTCGGGCACGCGTATCAAGGGATCGTCGCGGAAGATGAGGCGATAGAGCGCCGTGTGGCGCGCTTCGAGATCGTAGTCGAGCTCCTCGCGGAGCCGCGCCGAGATCTCCTTCAGGATCTCGCCGGTCTCGACCGCGGGATCCATGCGCGCATGGATCGCGAACACGACCTTGAGCTGCGTGACGTCGGCTTCGACGGCCGACTGCATGTCGGGATACTGAAGCTTGACCGCGAGCGCGCGGCCATCGTGTCCCGTCGCGCGGTGCACCTGACCCAGCGAGGCGGACGCCGCCGACTCCGGTTCGAAAGAGGCAAAGCGCGCCCGCCACTCGGGGCCTAGCTCGGCCTGCATCCGGCGTCGCACGAATGCCGGGCCCATCGGTGGGGCCGCGGACTGGAGCTGCGCCAGTTCGCGGGCGTACTCGGGCGGCAGCGCCTCGGGGATCGTCGAGAGAAGCTGCGCGGCCTTCATGATCGGGCCCTTCAGTCCGCCGAGTGCCTTGGCCAGCTCCGCCGCGTTCTTGTCGCGATCGAGGTCGTAGCCGAACAGGCGACTGCCGGCGACCCGTGCCGCCACTGCGCCGACATTGGTGCCGACGCGCAGGTAGCGCGCGGCGCGAGCGCTCAGGCGATTGGCCTCGTCGTCATCGGACATGCGGTCGCAATACCCTCCGGTGGCCCTGGCGCCACGCTCTCAATATGGCGATGGGGCGCCCCGGAGACAACGCGGGCCGGGCACCTGCGTCAAACCGGCGTCAGCGTCTCGGGATCGAGGCCGCCCATCTTGCACACGATGCGCCACTCCGCCGCCGTCACGGGTTGCACCGACAGCCGCATCGATGTGACGAGACTCATCTTGACGAGCGACCGCGTCGCCTTGACGTCGGCGAGGGTCACCGGCTTCGGCATGTCGGCGACGGCGATCACGTCGACGCATTCCCATTTTCCGGTGTCGTCGCTCGGATCGGGATGGGCGAGCGCGACGACCTTGAGGACGCCGACGATATCGAGACCGATGTTGGAATGATAGAAGAAGCCGAGATCGCCGACCTGCATCGCCTTCATGTTGTTGCGTGCGAGGAAGTTGCGCACACCCGTCCACGGCTCGCCCGCCGCGCCCTTCGCTTTGAGATCGTCCCACGAGAAGGCATCGGGCTCCGACTTCAGCAGCCAATAAGCGGGGCCCGAACCCTTTCGCGCGGGAGTCGCGGATTTCTTGGCCGGCTTTTTGGCCGCTGACTGCTTCGCGGACTTCTTCTGCGCCGGTTTCGCGGCGGTCCTGGATGGTGCTTTCGTCATCGGCCGGCCCTATCCCTCGCTCCGAGTCGAGAGCCAACTCTAGTCGCACTCGCGGCGCGGGCACACGGCAAAGTCATCTGCCCAAGGGTTGACCGACAAGACCGGCCAGATAACGTTCCGCCTGGAGTTGAGGGGTAATTCATGTCCGAAGTCGATCAAGCCGCCGGGCGCCGCGATCGGTCCGCGCCTGCAACGGTTCGCGTGTGGGACGGACCGACGCGGCTGTTTCATTGGGCGCTCGTGGTCCTTGTCGCGCTTGCCTATGTCACGCGCAAGGTGAACCCTGACCTCACCTGGCACATGCGGATCGGCTACGCGATCCTGATCCTGGTCACGTTCCGCATCCTCTGGGGTATCGTCGGCAGTTCGACAGCGCGCTTTGCCTCGTTCGCGTACTCGCCCGGAACAGCGCTGCGTTACGGCGTCGACTTCGTGCTGCGTCGGCCGCGTCACTTCCTCGGACACAACCCGCTCGGCGGGACGATGGTTTTCGTGATGCTCGGCCTTGTGGGGGCGCAGGGCATCACGGGCCTATTCGCCTACGACGACCACACGGAGCTTCACGGCGGGCCACTGGCGGCGAAAGTCGCCGAGGATGCGATGGCCCTGATGACGCGGTGGCACATCTGGCTGTTCGACATCTTCTTGATCGTAATTGCGCTGCACGTTGCGGCGAGCGTCGGTTACGCAATCTGGAAGCGGGAGGATCTCGTCAGGCCGATGGTCACGGGCGCCAAGCGGCGCGCCGATTTCGAGGATCAGAGGGAAGCGCGGATCGCATCGCCCCTGCTGGCGCTGGTATGCCTCGTCCTGGCAATAGCAATCGTCCTCGGGGGAATCACGCTTGCCGGCGGCAAGATCGCG
>VFQN01004145.1_pt1 | contig 19512 bp, 24 predicted proteins | sample 3512371 | NCBI WGS metagenome assembly VFQN01 (sample SAMN10412370, study PRJNA504923) | tailings metagenome | isolation source: Replicate 2 from Balatoc abandoned mine | place: Philippines: Itogon, Benguet | collected 2017-08-28 | reverse complement strand
AGTAAACTCCTGAACAGGGGAATGGGAGTCATCCACCAGCTGATGCCCGACGGTTCATGCAAGGATGCGCAACGCATCCCTTGTACCCACGCCGTTTGCCCACTTTTCGCCCGCACCCACCCGCTCACACACCGTCCAAGGCGCCGTCCAGGGTCCAGCCACTGCCCCGCCCAGTGGCGGCCTTAACCCCCGTGGCATGCTATTCGCTAGACCTGGCCACACTGAGGCGCTTGGACGCAGCAGAGGCAGAGCATTTGCTGCATCCGAGCCAGGGCTACATGTCACGGACTTGGGTAGTGAACAAATGCAAGGACAATCCGTCCTTCCGCCCCACACGTACCATACATACCATACAGTGGAGATGATACCCCCCCCTGATACCATACATGCCGCCAAGGGCACGCTGGGGCTCATCGTGACAGAGAACGGGCTCGTTCACTTGGTTACTTCCACTGTCTTCCCAATTGGCACGTGCAATTGTAACTCCCCCCATACAGGTGGCAGTTGCGTACGCTGTAGCAACGAACGCGCTGTCCTGTTGCTGCCAAAGCGCAACGCAGGACGCCAGTCGGTGATGGTTTTTAGTACACCAGCCGGTCGACAAGTGTACGGACAAGCCCAGCAGGTCTGTGTTGCAGCTTCAAGATTCATACCTTTGGAAAGATAAAAGCATCCTCAGATGCACAAACGATGCATAAACTGTGCACGCAGGCGCGAGGTAGGGCGAGGTAGGGCGAGCGTAGCCCAGGAAGCGCGCAGGTGACCTTCCTGGACACACCGCTACCAAGTGGTGCTCTTGCTTATGCTTACACTAAATTTCAAAAAAACACAGTGTCTGGTTACGCCAGGCTGCCAACTACATGCGCACTTGGATGACAACTGCTGCGGGGCTTCGGACTCGCCGTGTCAGAATGCAGTTACGCGAGTGCACCGCCAATACTAGCATGATAACATCCTATTGGAGACCACCGGACACCAAAGCCTCTTCCATTCCAGTTCAAGTTACGCACTTTGTCCTGTGGCCCATTCAATTTACTAACCGTCGCGCCTGTCGCCTCGGTTTGCAACTGTTAGAGAAGCAAGAATATGAGCAATTTTATGATACCCCAACAGGAAAATCGTCGCATTGGCTCTGCCGAACAGTGCATGCGTAAATTTCGTATGTTGCAAAACCGTGCGCCCTGCCGTTGCTGTAACCCTCCAACGAACCGCTGAGTATCCTTTCGATACGCTGCTAATCTTCCAAGGGTTGAAGCTCTAGCTTGCTATCACCTGTGCTGCTATGTAGCCTCGCTAGGGGTCCACCTTAAGCAAACACCGTGCCGTTGGGTTATGCACAGGCCGAGTAGCTGCTATGCCAACATGGAGGCAGCTAGTAGAATCGAGCCACAGAGACATACATGCCGGCGTTGAGTCGAGCCCACGTCGCAGTTTCCCGCCCGAGCGGCCCGCAGCTCGAGCCATCCTGGAGGTTGCAGAAGGGCGGAGCGCGGAGAAGCAGGGCAGTGATCAACGTTACGAAACGCCAAACAATGATAATAGGGACACACGCGGCGTGGAATCGTCACTCCTGACTGGACCAACAATGCAACACCAATCCAACAGCGAGCACGAGCATAGGCTCGCCGCACGCGTTCTTTGCAAACTCGCTTCATATGGGCGAAAGGACTCCCAGGGAGAAGGTGAATCGGAAACTGAACTTCCTCCCGAGCTGGACTTCGTTCGTCGAACCAGCAGCGTAAACACAAGCATGCCGAGGCTTAATGTTTCGAGGCTTGAAGAATGGCTGCAAGAGTTGCAGCCTGCATTGCCCCATCAATTGCCTTTTGGCGCGGGCCCTGCACCTCCGTCGCACGGGGACGTTGCGCTCGCTGCTTCGCCAGCTGCGACCGGCGTGTCTCACGCCAGGTCACGCGCAATCGTCGACGCGCCCGCTGAGGGCAAAACAGCTCCTGTGCACGCGTCCAGTGTGCCTTGGTCCGCCAGCGGGGCCCAGAAGGCGGCAAAAGTCCTTGAGCTTGAGCACGGCAAACGGACGGAGCAGGCAGGCGCCAGCGCCCACGCGGACCAGGCCCTTGCGTCCCCAGGGGGTGGCGTCCAGGTGGGGGCGGGTGAGGGTGCCGGCGCAGGGGCAGAGAGCCCGCCTGAGGGGCAGTCGGCGGCAGGTGCGGGCGGTGCGGAGGCGTCGTCTGGAGGCGGCATGCACGGGTCGCAGCCGGGCAGCAGGTGAGCCTGGGAGCAGCACCATAACCCCGCTGCCAACGGACTTGCCAAACCTGCGGATGGTGAATACCTCGTGTGGTGTAGCCGGAGTACCCCGCAAGTAAAGCAAGCCGTTAGGGCGCATGACACTGATTGTTCCAACTGACTGAGCTCTATGCTTGTGGGTTGCAGAGTGTCCGGTCAAGCCCTTACGGCGGAGGCGGAGGCGGGGCTAGCTCCACAGGGCTCGCCACGCCACAAGCACCCTGGCCCGAAGGAGGCCGTTGCAGCGACAGCGGCAACAGTAAAGCCACTCGGAGCCCACACACAGCCTGCCATGCGCATGGACGAGGCGGAGCATCTGGAGCAGCAACAGCAGCAGCATCACTACCAGCAGCAGCAGCAGCCTGCAGCAGGCCTGAGTGGCAGTGCGGACACAGATGCGGTGTCAGGGGCGGGTGGCAGCCCCCGCCAAGCAGCTGACCCCATGGGCGAGGCGGCGCCCACTGCCGCACGGTCAGCGGCCCTACCTATCCCAACTGTGCCGGCTGCACACCCTGCTGCTGGTGCCCCTCCTGCGGCCGCACCGGGCGCCTCGTCTCAGTTGGAGCAGCTGCCTGACGATGGCTCCGCCCCTGCGCCTGCCGACACGTGTGGCCCTGCAGCCCTGCGCACCACAGCCGCAGCCGCAGCAGCCGTCTGCGCTGCCGACAACGCAAGCCCCACGGCCCCCAACTCCGAGCCCACAGGCACTGCCACCGCCAATGCCGCCAATGACAACGCAGCGGCCGGCGGAGCGGGAGCAGCGGCCGGCGGAGTGAGTTTTGGGTTCGCCGAGGCGCCGCCACTGTCGGCGGTGGTATCGTACGGGGCACAGCTGGCGCGGCGGCTTGTTCAAGTGCAGGTGAGGGTGGTGGGCGGGTGGGGGTGTGCGCACGACACACGGAGGAGGGTCTCTTAGTCTAAGCGGCGCTGTGGGGCATGGCACATGGGCTGCAGCGGCATGCTATAAGGGATACTGGGACTCACTCACAAGGGTTCCGCATAAATGCTTTGGGCCAATCGAGCTTTTCGGTGGTGGCGCCTGCCCACTAAAACGGAGCAGGGTGATCATTAGTCTGCGCATCAAAGCCAGTGAACCAGCAACGTGTCTGCTTGTCTGCGCGCCCCCCCCCCTGCCGCTCACCGCGCTGGAATCAACCACATCTCCTGTCCCTCCCTCCTTTCACTCACCCCCGCGCCCCCAGCGGCTCAAGTCCCGGCTGGGCGAGCTGGAAGAGCTGCTGTGCGACCGCTTGGCCCACGTCCGGTGCCACGTGGCCGCGGCACAGGGCGGGGCGCACGCGCGCGCGGCGGAGCGTGGGCAGCAGCAGCCGTTTCTTCATGCGGATCAATCTGCGGTGGCCAACATGGGGTCGCACCCAGGGGACCACGGGGCGCCGTGCCCCGCTTTCCAGGGGCTGGATGCAGTGGAGCAGCGGCAGCCGGGTGGGGCAGCGCTCGAGCGGGAGCAGGCGCTGGGTGAGCAGCATGCAGCCGGCTCGCGCTCTCGGGCACCTGGGTCGGTCGCATCGGATGCACAGGATGCAAAGACGCAGGGCGGTGACGGCGGTGGTGGCGGCGGCGGCGGCGGCAGGGAGGGCGAGCCGCAAGGCGATGACGAAGGCGACCCGCTGGTGGGGCACACGTCCCGCCGCCCGCAGCCGCCGCGCACCCTGCTGCTGCCCCGCTCGCAGCAGCCTGGCGCCGGAGCCGGCCCGAGCGCCAGCCCGCAGCCCAGCTCTAGGAAGCAAGCGGAGACGGCGCGCACAGCCGCGGGCACGGCGGCAGCGCCGGGTGGAGCAGCGGGACACCGGAAGGAGGCCGCTGGCGGGCCGCTGGGGCCGCAGCACGGCGCCGAGCTGCGCTGCGCTGACGAGGCGGTCGCAGTGGAGGTGCTGGGCGCCCTCAGCCGCATGTCGCCAGGACCGCAGGCCATGGAGCAGCAGCAGCAGGGGCTGAGGCCTGAAGCGGACGAGGGCCAGCATGGGGAGGAGCAGCAGGGGCGGCTGCGGAAGAGGGCACGTGCAGCAGTGGGGCCCGAGGCGCGCGGCGAGGTTCCGGGAGGTGCCGAGGGCCTGGGCCCAGACCAGCGCGGGGAGGAGCCTTCTGGCGGGCCAGCCGCTGCGCAGCGCGCCGGTGCGGCACCGGGAGAGCGGATGGAGCTGTCGTCGCCCGGCTCGCCTGCAGGGGCGCCTGTGGCAGCTGCCAGCGCCACGCCTCCTGCACTGGGGCAGCAGCCGCTCACTGCCGCCGCTGCCGCCACACCGGACGGCAGTGCCAGGGACGAGCTGCGAGCCTTGGGTGCCTCGCCGGCTGCCGGTTCCTCTACTGCTACGTCTCCTGCCGCCACGGCTGCTGCTGCTGCTGCTGTTGCCGCTGCTGCCGTAACTGCCGCGGCAGCAGCGGCTGGCTCTCGTGGCCTGCAGCTGCAGCTGTTGCAGCAGAGCCTCCAGCAGCAGCTGCTGAGGCAGCAGGCTAGCCCCGCGTCCACCACGCCCACGTCCGCGGCCGTACTAGCGCAGGCGCAGGCGCGGGCTCAGGGCCTCGCTGAGCCCCGGGGCGCACGGGCCATGGCGGAGGCCCTCCTGCGCTCGGCGGCGGGGGCAGCGGCGGGATGCGGGGCCCAGGTGGCTTCGGATGTTGCAGGGCGCCGGGCGGGGGACGGCAGGACCGTCACCACCGCCACTTGGGACATTGCCCACACAGGCGGGCCGCAGGGAACGCAGCCGGTGTTGCAGCATGTTAAGCGGCAGGAGCAGCAGCGTCCTCAGCAACAGCAGCAACAGCAACAGCTGCTGCTGAACCTTCAGCTCCGCGAGGTGCTGCAGCTGCAGCAGCAGCAGCATGCACAGCCACGGCAGCAGCACCATCACCAGCAGCAGCAGGACTGCGGGCCTGTTCCCTCGCCCCCGCGAAGTGCTACCAGTGGGCTTCCAAATGCTGACCAGCACACCGCCCGGCAGACCGCTGGCCCTGCCGCCGCCGCCGCCGCCACTGCCGGGGCCCATGCGGCCTCGGCCCGTGGCGCGCTGGACGGGGGCCGTGGCGCGCGGCCTCCGTCGCCGCCGCTAAAGCGCCAGCGCACAAGCGAGGCCGGCGCCCCCGGCGGCGCTCAGCTGCTCGCCGGCCGAACGTCACTGGCGTGGCCCAACACAGCCCCCCACGCATCGGGCGAGGCGGGGAGGAGGCGCAGCAGTGCGCCGGAGGTTCCGTGGGCTGGCGGCGGCGGGCAGTGGCCCTCGGCCCCGTCCCAGCAGCCGCAGCCCCTGCCGGGCCGAGACCAGCTGCAGCCACTGCCGCTTCCCCTGCCGCTGCAGCGCCTGCCCTCGGGGCAGCTCCTGCCGCAGCATGGCCCAGGGCCGGAGGTGGCACTCCCGCGACAAGCCTCCAGCACGTCACCTCCCGGCAGCCGGCATGGGCTGGGGTCGCAAGGCAGTGGCGCAAGCGCGGCCCCGGGCCCTGGCGTGCTGGCAGGGGCCCCAGGGCGTGTCCAGGCCATGACGCCGGGCTCACAGCTGCTGCGGTTGCCGGCGGCGGTGCACAGGCACAGGGGCTCGAGCGACGGCGGCGGCGGCGGTGGGGGCGGCGGCGGCCAGGCCAGTGGTGGCGAGGTGCTGCAGGTTGTGGTGGACGCGCGGGGCCACGTGGTGGATGTGGTGGGGGCGCACCCCGCCGCCCTGCTGCAGCGCGGGGCGGGGGTGCTGCAGCTGCTGCTGCCGCGCGGGGGCTCGGGCCCCGGGCGGGGACCGGACGCGGCGGCTGAGCACCCTGCAGGGCTGCGGGCCGCGGCGGAAGAGGCGCAGGCAGCTATGCGGCGGCGCAGCAGCAGCTACACGGGTGGGGGTGGCCTCATGGCGGGTGAGCACGGGGACGCAGGCGGCCGGCTGGAGCGTGCACCCGGCTTGGGCCTCCTGCAGCAGGGCCCCGGCCCTGGCTCCTGGCACCGGCAGCAGGCGGGTGGGGTGTTGGCTCGCAGTCTGAGCAGCAGCGGTACTGAGTTAGCGACCGCTATGGCGCCTCCGCTAGTGCTGGGTCTTCGCCAGGTGCAGGACGAGCGTATGGCGGGGCAGTGGGGGCCTGGGGCGCAGGACGGGCGAGAGGGTGTCGGCGCGGCTGGGCAGCGGGAGTACGGTCAGGGGGCACGTGCAGCGCAGCTCTTGGAGCTGCAGCGGCAGGGGTGGGGGCTTGCGGGTCCTGGGCCGCACCGGGGCGAGGGGTGGCAGCAGGGGCAGCGGCAGGGGCAGCAGGCGGGGCCGGGCGGTCGGGCGGAGCTGCTCGGGCTGTCGCAGGATGAGCTGCAGGGGCCGGCGCGGCAGCTGTCGGGCTCCGGTGTCCACCTGGGGCTGCAGGGGGCAGCTGGACGCGGCCGGCAGCAGCAGCAGCAGCAGCATGTGCGCGGCCCTGCCGCGGCTGATCGCCAGGGTGCGTCGCTGGCGGAGGGAGGTGGGGTGGAGCTGCGGGCTGCTGGGCCCGGCGGCAGGGAGGCGCAGGGCCGGCCATGGTCCCGCACCCAGCCCCACACGCAACGGCCGCCGGCGCTGGGGCAGCTAGAGCAGCAGGGACCGGTGCGGCAGGGCCAAGGCCAGGGGCAGGGACAAGGGCACAGGTAGTCGGCAGAAGGTGGGCCTGAGGACGGGGCGGGGCCGGGCGGGAACGGAGGAGGCGGCGGCCTCCGCAGTGGCCTTGCGGCCCGGCGTTGGTATGACATGCGAGTAACGGGCTTTGCATCACATTGCCGTGCCCAGGGTATAGGGGAGCGGCCCGGAGTGGGGAGTGTGGATGTACAAAGCGTTGATACGAGGGTGTAGACAGGGTTTTGTCATAGAACACATAAGTATACGTGGTGACAGGGACATACGATACAATACAGAGTAAAGAGTACGATGGTCAAATAAGGTTTCACCCTGGCATTCTGTGCGTTAGGTAGCCCACAAGAACAGGGTTGCATTTTTGCATTGTGCCTGCACTTAATCTGTGGCAGGTCATAAGGACATTTCTTGGCTTGAGTTGGCATGTGCCCATTCTGGTGAGCGGACGGGGACTGGGCCGCTTTTAGTGGGGAACTGGGGATGTCATGTACGAGGTGGGTGCATGCACACTATGCATATGCATCAGGACTCACAAGCAAATGGCATGCAACTCGTAAGCGCTTGCATGCAAATGGCACTCTCGTAGGCAGCCCTGCGGGCCGGCAGCTGTTGGTTGCTGCTGTGTAGCAACAGGGGTACAGGGCGCATCGCTGTTTGACGGTGTGTGCCGCAATGGCCTGACCGGGCTTGCGTGGCTCTGATCAGTGCCGCCATGTACAGTTCCGTACATAGCTTTTCGGCGTGGCAAGGACCCGTAGCGTGCCCTCCCGTGGTGGGGCCGTGTTTCGGTTCGTTTATGTACGTCCAGCGTCGTGTTACAACATGCCGTTGCGCTCGCTGTGTACGTAAGTGAAGTCTTGTTGGTTCTAGGGCTCCTAAAGACGCCCCGTACATGTGGTACATATGGTTGCTGTGTTAGTCTGGCTGCAACTACGGCAGGACTGCATGTTTGCAACTCCGTTATGCAGGTCGTTGAACTTGAAACGTCAAGGCCCGTCCCCAAGGAGTGCTCGTACACCTTGGTATACCGGCACTGCGGCTGGGCGTTCCTGGGCGTGCGTACCAAGCGCGAGTGGCAGGGCGGTGAGTTTGCAGCCTGTGGTAGTGCCCGTTTGAAAAGGTTGTGGTCAGGGGAGACCCCCTGGTTGTGGTCTTTTGTAGGTCCCTTAGGGTCGGCTGTGGCTTGTTGTGTGCATGGTCCTGTCGTCTGCGCAAGGTGTCGCTCATGGAGGCCGCGTGGGAGGCTCCGACTCGGAGCTGGTCGGGGTTGGGGGGCAGCTAGTGCCGGCCTCCATACCGGTCTGGGGAGCCGTGGCAGCAGTAGCCTGCCCGCCGCCTGCACGCGCGCTGGTAACGCACCTGGTGCTGCGTCCATGGCTCCATGCTCCAGGGACCAATGCGGAAACACGGCAACAGGAGTCTTTCGCTGTTGCAGACTGTTGCAGACAACTAAGACCACAGAGGCTCCCATAAGGTTACAGTAGCGGTATGCCTCGCCATGTGCAGGATGCAGCCGCCACACCAACTCATCTGCTCAGCCGCAGTCAAGAAGCGGTCGTCCAGACCCAGGACCATGCACCCCTGAGAAGCAGCAGGAGAGTAAACCCTCCTGGCCACCAAAAGCACTGCCATGCAACTGCTAGATTGACGCCATGTCACACCACCAGCCTAAGGTATGACAACATACCATCGCCCCAGTCCTTGAGTGTTAGCATGGCATCGCAAAGAGGGAATTGCGCTTCACAACAAACAAGGCCAACGCCATGGGTTCCTAAGCGTGAGCCAGGACCGCCGCCATGAGGTTGGTCATGCCAAGTTCTTCTCAGAGCTGCGAGCAGCCGGGTCATACCAAGAGTGCATGCAATCATACACGTGCCAACACCAACACCAGCACCAGCACACCACCGCCTGCTCCCGGCCGGGCCTCCCGTGTGCTCGGATACCCGTTGCCGCCAGTCGCCCTTAACCATGTACATACAAAGCAGTCCATTTCAGTGCACCATGCAGGCAGTACCGCACCATGCAGGCAGTACCGCACCATGCAGGCAGTACCGCACCATGCAGGCAGTACCGCACCATGCAGGCAGTACCGCATGCGAGGGCACGCGGCGCACCAGGCGTCACCACGCACCCGTGCCGCTATCATGACGCGTGCGAGCTCTGCGAATGCACATGCACGCATCCCCATCAGCCGCAGTTGCTTGGGAGGCAAGGACCCAATCCCGCGGTGTGCATCAAATCCGTATGTGTGAGCATGAGCATGAGTGCGCATGGGCAGGAGTTCAAAGCGCCATGGCCAATCTCATGGCCGCTTCCCCCTGGCCCCGTGCGCCCCATGCCGCCAAGTGCCGCCCGCCTTACCTATACGATACAGCAGCCACCCATCACAAAACTCAACTATGTCCGAGATCCAACCGTACACCCGCTCAGCACACCTCTCCCAAGATCAGCACCTACAAATCACGTGGGAAACGCTTCCCTTGCTGGAACTAGTCGTATGTACACCAGCCTGTGCCTCACCTTCCCGGAACCGTAACAAGTCATGTCCTCTGACAGCAAAAAACGGCAGCACCGCAACGTACTGCACGCCGCACGGAACACTACACGTGCGCGCACCGGAGTACCATGTTGCCTCAACGCTTTAAGTCTTGACAATTCACGCGCAGCTGGAATTACGCCGCGATGGTACGAACAGTTCACACCTTCAGCATTTAACATTGGCAGTTCTGGATATGAGGCCTCAAGTCACCAGCCCAATCCGCACATACATACACCCGCACCCGCCCACTTAGCCCCCTGCCCCGTCACATGGTCACCGCTGCTACAGACAAAGTGATCTTCTTGAGGCAGCTGTCCACTCACCGTACCCTACGGCACCACCCCATGTCCCCCCCCTTTACCCCACCCCTGAAAGTGATGTCCGTTCCCAGTCTCCTGGCCGGCCTGCAGCTGCCTCCCCTCCCCTCACGGCGCCTGCATGCCGAAGCGGCGCAGGATGTCGGGCGCGCGGCCGTTGCGCTGCTCGCTGGCGCTGATGAGGTCGCGGGCGCTCATGCCGCGACGCCGGTGGTACACCTGGGGGCGGAGGTGCGGGACGGGGAGGAAGGGGAGTCATACACCAGATGCCCTGGAATCGTGAAACGGGAAAGGAAGGAGCAGTGGAGCAGGCAGGATGCACGTCATGGGTGCGGCATAGGGCTTGGGCTCCACCCCCACCTGCAGCGTGGTCGCCTCCTTGGCCCCCACGCGGATGGTTGACCGCACGTTGAGCACGTCCGGCTGCCCCGGCGGGTGCGTGTAGCTCTCCTCCAGGCTGCCGGCGAAGGGCGCGTCCCACGCCGCGCGGCACACCACGCCGCCAGCAACGACGGTGGCGGAGGCGCGCGCGTCGCCCGAGCGCTGGTCGCGGCGCCGCATCTTGCCCGTCTTGCCGTCAAGCGGGTAGGTCTGGGGGCGTGAGGGGCGAGGAGAGGGGAGACGAAGAAGGGAAGCTGTTGGTGTTGGGCAAGCAGAAGGTCGCAGCGAGCGAGATGCGTAGTGCGCAGGAGGCGTTACGACAAATCCGACGGCAGGCTGGTTGACAGCGGGAACAGCGGGGAGGGACTGCACGGCGAATTGCACAAAAAGCGCAGGCGCGCACCTCTGTGACCTTGAAGTAGGGGATGACGGTGAGGAAGTGCAGGTTGAAGGCGGGGCCGCCGCTGCCGCCGCCCAGCCAGCCGCCGCCCTGCTTGCCCGCGGGCACCGCCCCCAGCTCCAGGCCCTCGATGAGGCGCGCGGTGGCCTTCTGCACGCCGCTGATCTGCCACAGGTCCAGCGCCGCCTCGTAGCCGGCCACGTCGGAGCGGTCCAGGTCCTGGGGGGGAAGGATGGGACGGTAAACAACTTAGGCCTGAAGGAGGTCGTGGTGGGCATGGGCAAGGGCCAACTGGGGACAGCTACTGTCCAGCCGGCTGCTGGACGGAAAGGACAGATCAGCTGGCCAAGGCTGAGACAGAGAAGCAGGATGTCGCTGCAATGGGCCAGTGAGGGTGGGGCTCTGGACGTGCCTATGGCGGCCGCGTACGGTATGGCATTTTGCCCAACATGGTTGGCTGCCGGGAGCAGCCTGAAGCGAAGCTAAGTGCACGCCGGCCCTTACCTTCTCCCAGATGCCCGCCAGCGACGCCACGGCCGCGTCCGCCTCCGCCGGGGAGCCCACGGGCGCCAGCTCCTCAGCACTCACGCCCACCATGGGAGTGGCGGCGGGGGCAGCGGCGACAGGGGCGGCCGCAACGGCACTGGAGGTGGGTGCGGCGGCAGTAGCGGTGACGGCAGCAGCAGCCTGGGGCACCTCAGCTTCCGCGACGGACACGGAGGCCGACACGGAGGCAGCGGTGGCGGCAGCGGCGGCGTCGACGGAGGGGGCGGGGGAGGGAGAGTCCAGGGTTACAGCGGACACGGCGGCGGTCACGGCCGCAGCGGAGACCGCTGGGGCGTCAGTGGAGGCGGCATGAGAAAGCCCCGCGGAGGCGGCAGAGGCGGATGTGAGCAGCGCCTGCGCGTCGGCGGCGGCGGACACGGCGGCGGCGGCGGCCGCACGCAGCGCCCGCTCCTCCGCCTCCGCACTGGCAGCGGCGGCAGCGGCGGCGGCCTGCTGCCGAGCGGCGTGCTGCTGCTGCTGCGCCGCGCGCGCGGGGGCCTCCAGCACGGCGGCCGCGTACACCACAGGTGAGGCGCGGGAGGGGACGCCTGAATATGGGAGGGGCGGGAGGCGGGGCCAGGGGGGTTGCAAATGAGGCATCGATTGCATGGGGAGAGCTGGAGGATGAGAGAAAGGCGGGCCGCATGGGCAAGCGGTATAATGATACATCTCTTGCTGGCATGTGGGCGGTTCAGAACCAAGACCCTCCCAGTACGACACCGTGTACAAAGAGCCCTGTTGAGTCGGAACGGGGATTCCGGCCTATCATGCCATGCCTGTCGCCAATGCCCTCATGCCTCAGGACAGCACACCGTCCCGTCCTCCCCACGCCCTTCTCACTCCCCCCACCACGCACCCGCCATCCCTGCTGCCGGCGGCGCCACGGTGCTGAAGGCGCGGCCCACCCCGGGGTGCGGCGCGGTGGGGGCGGAGGCGCCCGCCCCGCCCGCCGGCGAGCCCGCCAGGCCCAGCAGCCCCAGCAGGCCGCCGCCCAGCAGGTCGTTGGTGCTGTTGTTGCTGCTGCTGGCCTGTCTGCCGGCGTTGGCGCTGGCCCCCGCCGCGGCGATGTTGATGAGCAGCTCGTCCACGGGGGGTGCGGAGGCCAGCACGTGGGAAGCGCCGCGGGCCAGGCTGCGGGGGGGAAGGATGTGGGAAGACGGGCATGCATTTGAGCAGTTGGCGAGGCCCATTCACGATGCCCTGGGTGTGGAGTGGTGACCGCGCAGGCAGGAGCGTGGTCAGGTGGCCGTGAAGGGGGCCCTCCGGAAGGACGTGTGGTCCTTACTGCCGCACCCACAGCCTCCACTGGGCGCCTCTCCTCCCCTGTTGGCTCCCTCAACGAGCCAACTGCCCGTCATAACGGACCCCGTGGGTCCGTCGCACCCCTCAACACTGTCCGCCACTATTCTGAACCCCACACCGACCCGCCCTGCCTTCCGGGCCCCCTCCCGCTCACTTGCTCCAGAAGTTGGGCAGCGCCAGCGGCCCCAGGCTGTCTATGAGCGGCGTGGCTGAGGCGGTGGCGGACAGCGCCAGGTTGGCCAGCTTGAGGAAGTGCTCGGGGGACTGGCGCACGTAGGTGATGACGTAGGGCGAGGGCGCGTAGGGCGAGGGGGCGGGGGCGGGGGAGGAGCCCTCGCGCGGCGTGGAGGCGGGGGCTGCAGCGTGTCCCCTGGGGCGGGGTGCCACGCGGTAGAAGGCCAGGCCGCGGGAGCAGGGCACCTCGGTGCCGTCCACCTCCATGTGCCTTGAGGGGGGGAGGGAGGGGGGAAAGGGACGGGGGAGTACACGTTGCGGAGCATGCGGAGAGGGAGGTGGGGGGACAGCAGGGACCTGGGGGCGCCTCTCGCGGCCCGCGCGCACCCACACCAAGCCCGCCCACACCACGTTGCCCTTCCTGCACCCACCAGACCAGGCCGGCGCGCAGTGGGTCTCCCGACGTGATGTCGTCCACCACCACCCGCAGGCGCTCGGGCATGGAGGACACCACCTCGCTGTAGAAGCGGGCGACCTCCTGCGCAAAGGGGGGGGGCCGGGGGAGGGTGCAGGTGGGCCCAGGGGGGCCGAAGGAAGGGCCGGGGGGAGGCTGTGAGGCGCTGCGAGTGCTGCGGCGGCGAGCTGGGGAGTGGCGGAGGCAGGGTGGCGTCTTCAAGCCTCGTTGCATCCGATGTTATTGGCGGTAAAAGGTAGGCATGCTGTGTTGCGGCTGTTGCAGGATGAACGAGGCGTGGGAGGGAGGGCCCACGGGTTGGCTTGTCTACTCCCTACGCTGGGGGAGAGCAACAGGGGCACAGCGGCCAAGGTGACCACGCCTGTCGCCTGTCGCAAGAAACATGTCTTTACCTCCTTGTTGCGCGCCTGCGCCTCGTGTGAAAGGTCCTCGTGATGGCAGTCGTCGGCGATGAGCTGCAGCATACCGCTCAGGTCGCGCTGATTAAGAGCTTCGATAAACCTGCGTGCAAACACACAACGTTGTATCGCTGCTGGAGGGAGGGCGACGGGAACCTGGGGCTTTTGCACTTTTACTTTTTAGGTCGACCCACCGCAGCACCGTCGTCCCTGCGCCTGTCGTCGGCGTGACCATCTCCGCCGATGAGCGCTCATCATAGTACTGTTGAGATATGGAATCAAAAGCGGCGACGGGCAGATGTTGAAGGGGACGCCGAGGGAACTCAAACTCAAACCCTGCAAGCCTGACGTCGGAAACCCACCGATGGAGAGACTTGAGACGAAACTGGATATGCTAGTGATGAAGATACAGTCTTGGGTCTGCGGGGGGTTCACGTCCTGTGGGTGAGGTGGCCGCGAGCAGGTAGAAGCGCAGACGTCCATCGCGCGGACCCACCTATGATATGTGCCCAGACCGCTGGGCCGCCCTAACCCTGAAGCCGGTGATAGCTTAGATGGTGTATGCAGTAGGCGTGGCGCGGTGGGGGGTACGTTCAGACGCTCACGCGGCGACGCATTTTGGCTGGTGCAAGGCGTCGCGTGCAGTGCTTGCATTCTTTCAGATTGAGTCTGATAGTCTTACAATGTACTATAATTTTGATGTGAGGGTGACAGTGTGAAGGCTTTTGAGTGAGTTGTTGTCTTTCGGCTGTCGTAGCCATGCCTGCTCATTGCCGCATTCAACTTCAAAGGGGGCATATGAGAGGCCGCAACCGCAAAAATCCCATAAACAAACTATGCTGTGGTGTTGAGAAGGACCTCGCCGCTGCTCGGAGCATGAGCAGGAGAAGAGGGCCCGAGGAACAAGGGAGGTTCCCAGTGCCAGCTGCTCAGACCTGGCAGTTAATCCTACTGCACCAACTCCGCATACATTCTCTGCGGACATAGCTTCCTTAGGCTCCCTGGGTTGTGTCATGAGCTGCTGCTTTAGGGACTGCAGCCGGAACTAACAACAGTGTCCACCAGGGGTCGGGCGCCCTGATGCCCAACCCTGTGCCCAACTAGGTCTACCTGGCAAGCAAGCATGCATACATGCAGGGCAACCCGGTCGGCCAGCAGGACAGGCTCCCTACCTTCCAGTACCTGCTATCTGCTTGTCATTACGCCACCATGGCGCACGGGTGCTGGGTCCGCAATGGCCAGGAGGCAGCAGGGGGGAGTTCCCCTGCTCTCCAGCTGGTCTCCTAACCAAAGCAGCTCCGAACATTTCATTGGTTTACCCTCTAAGCATTCAGGGCTAGACAACCTGGAACGCTGCCTTAGGCGAGCCCCAATTGGCCAAGTCACAGACAATGCCGTCACAGACAATGGCGTGTTGTACCACCGCGGTTTACCAACCGTCGGCCGGCACCAACATCATTGGTTGGTGCCGCATCGTTTGATCATTGTTACATTGTAGAACGCTTGATGTTAGCATCTCTCCAGCGCCGCTGGGGCCCGGCGCTGTGGCCTTGCGCGAAGCCCCGCGGTTTCATATGCCCAAAGCAGCGCGATGAAGTACTGAATATAAATGTTAGATACATTCGCGCTGCTACTACACAAGCGGTACCGACAAAGGACCCTCCCCAGGCGTGCGATGCTGAGCATGCCGAGCTTGACCCACCAGTGCGGTGCCTCACCATCATCACTGGCGCTTCGCGGGGCCTAGGAGCAGCCATCGCACGCTCCTTTTTCCACAATGGTCCGCCACTGCGCGAACTGCAGCTGGCCCGGCCCCGCGCCGGCCCGCATCCGACAGCTGCCCAGCACGATGCCCAGCACGACCTGCTGCTCCTGGCCAGCGACCCCTCCCGCCTGGAGGCCTTCGCCGGCGGGGCCCTGGTGGCTCCCCTGGAGCCGTGCGAGGTGCCGCGACTCCGGCGCCAGCAGCCAGGGGCATCAGCAGCAGCAGCAGCCGGCCAGGGGGCCGCAGCAGGGCGCGGGGGCATTGCCACCGGTGCTGCGGCCGCGGCAGGCTGCGGGCCTGGGCCAGGGCCGTGTCCCCGTGTTCCCACCCGCGTGCTGTGTGCCGCGCTGGACCTGGGGGACCTTGACGCGCTGGAGGGGCACGTGGCGCTCATGCTGGGCCCAGAGCAGGAGGAGGGACAGGGGCAGGAGGAGGGCGAGGGCAGCGGGGCGGGGCCCATCAGGCAGTGGCAGCGGGGGCAGGCGGACCAACAGCAGCAGCGGGCTGGCGTAGAACACCGCCTGGGCCCGCGGCCGCTGCTGCCCCGGCCCCTAAGCCACTACACGCACGTGCTGCTGGTGCACAACGCGGGGCAGGTGGGCCCAGGGCCCGCTGGGAGGGCAGGCGCGAACGAACGGTGTGCTCCTGCCTCATCGTTGGCTTCTGTTGACCCTTACGTATACAACCTAGCTTGCGCTCTGCAGGTCAACGCAACCGACCCTCATTGCAGGCTTGCCGCTTTGCGTTGACTACTGCGCCTACCCCCATGTCCACGCCCAACCTTCACACCCCTCCCTTCGGCCTCCCCAGGTCGGCGACCTGGTGCCGCTGGAGCAGCAGTCCGCCGCCAACGCCCGCCGCCAGCTGGACCTCAACGTCACCTCCGTGGCCGTGCTGACGGCGCAGCTGCTGAGGGCATTCCTGGCCGCGCCGCTCCACAGCGAGCCGGCAGCGGGGGGTTCGGCGGCAGCAGGGGCAGGAGCAGCAGAGGCAGGTGCAGAGGCAGGAGGGACGGTGGCGCCACTCACGGCGCAGGCAGCGGAGGATGCGGGTGTGGAGCAGCACGAGCCGCGCCAGGCGGAGCGGCGGCAGGCCGGGTTGGAACAGACCGCCGGGGCAGCAGAGACAGGGCACAGGGCACCGCAGCGGCAAAGGCGGCGCGTGACGATGGTCAACATCTCATCGGTCAGCGCCAACCAGCCGTACGAGCACTTCTCGATGTACGGGACGGGAAAGGCCGCCCGCCACATGCTGGTGCGGTGCGTGGCGCACGAGGCGGAGCTGAGGGAGGCAGCGTGGGCGCGGGGGCAGCAGGGGGAGGGAGAGCAGGGGGAGAGGGGGCAGGGCCGGGGGCAGGAGCGGGAGGAGGGGCGAGGTGGAGAGGGGTCAGCCGGCGGCGGGTGCACGCCGCCATTCGCCGTCGTCCGTGCCATGTCATTCGCTCCGGGTGCCATCAACACGGAGATGCAGGTGGGCGGGGTCGGGCCGGTCGGGGTGGTCGACTTGAGAGCTGAAGGGGGAGTCGTAGAACACCTGCGGCACGTGCAGAGTAGGGGTACCGGGGCTATGGTTGACGAGGGGGGCTTGCAAGGGTTAAGGGGAGCTTTGGGATGTGCACCATGGGACCGACGGGGGGCGCATTGAGCCGGTAGGGGCGGCTATGGGGTTGCGGGCCGCAAAACGCTGGCAGTGCGCCCGGCGCAGGTGGCTCTTGGCGTCTTGGCGGCCTCAGCGGCGCTTGCCTGCTTCTGCGCTATAGCAGCCCCCTGGTGTTGTTGTTGTGTGAGCACTCACGCTTCTTCATACCTGTCACCGCCCTCAACCCATGTCGCACGAGACACATGATTGCCTAAAACTGTGCAACTGCGTCCTGTGGGCCCTCCCCTCATCGTACCCGTCCTCTCACCCCTCCTCTTACCCTTCCTCTCACCCCTCCTCTTTCAGAGCGCCGCCCGCGAGGCGCTGCCGCGCGGCGCCCTCAAGGCGGCCTTCGAGGCCAACTGGCGCGGCGGGCGGCTGGTGGATCCGCGGGACAGCGTCGCCGTACTGTACGACGCCCTGGCGCGGGACGAGTACGACAATGGGGCACACGTAGACTACTACACGTACTGCGCGGACGGCGGCGGAGCGGCGCACCCGCTGTCGCGCGATGCAGGGGACGAGAAGGTGACGGAGGCGAAGGAGGCAGGGCCGGCGGCAAGGGCTGCAGGGCGGACGCAGCCCGAGAGTACGCAGGGCGAAGCGGCAGGGCGTAGTGGGCAGGATGATGGGGCTTGCTTGGGCAGGGCGGTTGATCGTGATGCCGTAATGGAGGAGCAGGAGGCTGTGCGGCGAGGTGGACAAGCGGTGCGGGCGGTGGCGTGAGGTGGAGGGCGGACACGCAGTGCGAGCCGCATGTCCTGCGGTGGGCTTTTGTTGCCGTTTTGGGACGGCGTGCAAACGGCGGCGAGGATTCGTACGTAGCTACGCACGCCTTGGAATGCTATGGCTGCGAGCAGCTCCGCGTCGTGGGCGTCGGCTGCGCGGTGGGGAAAGGGAGTCACGATATGGGGCACAACGATTGCGCTCCCTGGCTGGCGAGGACCTTGCCGCAGGCGTGCCGTGCATCAGGCGGGTGCGTTGTAGCCTGGTGTAGCAAGGGGCCTTGTTCCAAGGCCCCTGTGTGCAGCTGTGGGCTGCCTCTGGTCTGCCTGCGGCCGTGTAACCTGCAAGCTTGAAGGATGATGGCTAGCGGCCATCAGAGGATGCAGGGGGCCAGTGCGGCTCCATCGCCCCAAGGCAGCGCGAGGCTGCATGCGGGAGCACTGGTACTAGCTGACTGTCTTGGTGCCCATGCCTCAAATCCGGCGAGGTTTTGCTAGCCCAGCCTTGCCACGGCCCACGGGCCCCGCGTGTCTGTCGTGCCCGGCTGCCTGTGCCCCCTGGTGACCCGCGCACCCGCCTGTACCTTGTTGGGTGGGCCAGCGGGTGCAGTGTCAAGGTTCCAGAAGCTTGTGTTCCTAGCGCCGTCAACGTAGGGGGGTTGTAGTTGAGTCCGGGGATTGTTGTCCCTCGGTTTCACGTTTTTCCTGCTCTTGGGTGTTGACAGGCACGCCAAAAGCCCCTGCGAGAAGTGCTGCAGCGGTTCGGGCCCACCCCATGTGGGCCCACCCTCCGCGTCTGAGGGAGCAGGAGGGAACACGCACGTGGCTGTAACGGCGTGTAACGCCCTGTGCTTGTCGCAGTGCGATCCAGCCATGAGTTGCCGCAACCGTTTTGAGCTCAACCTGTGGAGACTAATAATGGATGAGCGGTCCACTGGCAGGTCAGAGAAGGTGCGACATGGTTGCAAGCGGTTACGGCCTGGTTGGCGGGAGGGCTGAGTGCGACAAGGCGCACAACCCAGCAGCTTCGCGATGCAACCGATTGATTCTTAAGTCAAGAATACTTCGGCAACCATCTCACCTGCCAGGGCGAGGCTGTAACCTCTCAGTGCGAGCTCTGCAGCGAAGTCAACCCGAGCAGCTGTGCCGAGCACGAGGACCCGAACTGCTCTTTGGGATTTCCACGACTTACCTACCAAAAACATGTAGGACATGCAATTCATGGTATTACAGGTATGGTATCGACGAAGGAGGCGTTCCCGCGGCAAGGAAGGCCAAGTGCTCACCTGCCCCGCGCGGTTACACTCCCCTGCACCCCCGCCTTCCCAACCCTTCACTCCCCTCTGCGCGATTGCTCCCTGTCAACCAGAAACTAAAGATCCCCATACGTCTAGAACCAGACCCGCACAGGCGCCGTGGCAATATGATCGCGGAATGTGGACCATCGCTGTACAGAGGCAGGGGGGTGTTGGCAACGCTTCTGCTGGGGTGGGCCACCCCAGAGGGCACGGTCTTACGGGCCACGTGGAGTCCCCCTGACGTGCGGATGTGCTCTGACCGTCTGAGCCTGGTGTGGGATGTTGCACCCTTCCTGCCACTGATGTCAGTTGTCAGACGGGCCAGCCCTGGCGACTGGACCAGCGAGCTGCCCTGGGCTGCCTTGGGGCAGGGCGCAGGGGCTCGTGGCCCCCGCTATCGTGTGCGCCTGGCCGCCTCTAGTCATGGCGAGATAAAAACGGCCTGTCGACACCCTGTCGAGCTCAAGCCAATGCTCGCCGTGCACCAGCGGCCAGTGGCCAGGAGCGTTGTGCCACGCGCGGGTCCGATGTGGTCGAGGGCAGGCGAGCTGTTTCAGGTACCACATTGGAGCAGTTGGATCCGCGAGATTATCATGAAAGCACGGGCGTTACCCTGTCTCGGTACGTGCAGTGGATGGGCCCCCCTTCGGGGGACGAAGACGTTTCTGGGGATCAAGACACGTGTCAGTACCAGCGTGTGTACCTTCCCGTTAATCAGGTT
>VFQN01004144.1_pt1 | contig 19513 bp, 18 predicted proteins | sample 3512371 | NCBI WGS metagenome assembly VFQN01 (sample SAMN10412370, study PRJNA504923) | tailings metagenome | isolation source: Replicate 2 from Balatoc abandoned mine | place: Philippines: Itogon, Benguet | collected 2017-08-28 | reverse complement strand
AGGTCGTCTGGAAGTTCACCAATGACGGCGTCTTCAAGATCGCCTGCCTCGTGCCAGGGCACTACGACGCCGGCATGCACGGCGACATCACCGTCGCCAAGAAGTGAGAAGAAAGGAGAACATCATGAAATTCATCGCAAAAACCACTCTTTCCGCAGCGCTCGTCCTTGCCGCCGCCTCCGGCGCCTTCGCGCAGGAATTCACGAACGGCACTGTCAAGAAGGTGGACGAGAAGGCCAAGAAGGTCACGCTCGTCCACGAGGAGCTGAAGAACCTCGAAATGCCCGCCATGACCATGGTCTTCCAGGTCGCCGACGCGGCGCTCATGGAGAAGCTCAAGGCCGGCGCAAAGGTCGAGTTCGTCGCCGAGCGGGTCAATGGCAAGCTGACGGTCACGCAGGTGAAGTAAGGCCGGGAGGCCGCGCCCTCGAAAGGAGCGCGGCATTTCCCCGCCGGGGGTGATCGCGTGGGATCTGCGGAGATGGCCGGCCGGGCAGAGGGGGCCCGCGCACTCCATCCGACACCGGCGATCGCCCTCACCCGGCCCCATGGAATTTCCGGTCCGGCGCTCCCATCTTCGGGGCATCGGTCAGGGAGCACAGGACGCGCATGCAGTTGAGACGGATCACCCCGCAGGATTGGCCATGGATACAGCACTGGTTCGAGGACGAACGCCTCAACGAGGAACTCGGTCCGCTCGACGCGGCATGGCTCGATCACGTCCTGCACGCAACGGACGGCGTCCAGCTCGTCGGTGTCGAGGACGGTGCACCCGCTGCACTCGTCGGTTGTGTGTGGAGTCCCGAGCCGGGCGGGCTCCACGGGATAACGGATATCGCGGTGCGCCCCGCCGTGCGTGGCACGGGCCTGGGCCGCCGGGCGCTTGCCGCGGTCGTCGGCTGGGACGGCCATCCGCCGGCCGCCGGCTGGATGGCCTTCGTCGATCACGAGAACGACGCGGCCCACGCCTTCTTCACGGCATTGGCATGGACCTATCGCGGCCTCGACGACGAGATGCACCGCTTCGAGCTTATGGCCCCCTGATCTCGGCGGGGGATCCGGTCAGCCTTCGGCGTCGTCGGACGCCGGCCTGTCCTTGGCCCAGTAGTGGTCGCGGATGTTCTGGCCATTGCGGATGACGAAGGTGGCGATGTCGGGATCGCCGCCCTCGAAGGTCTCGGGGTCCGCGCCGCACAGGTGCAGGAAGAGCTGCTGCTGGGCGTGGGCGACAAAATAGTCGTAGGCCGGCGGCGGCTCGTCGAGGCCGACGGCCTTCAATTCCTCGGCAGCCTGTTCGCTCGCGGTCTTCAGCGCCGCGTGGATTGCGGCCATCATGGCCTTCTCCACCCGCTCCTGCATCTCGACATAGTGTTTCTCCGCGGGCGTGAGAACGGGGCAGGTCGTGTTCAAGCGTCAGTCTCCTTGCGGTCCGAGCGCCTATCTGGCGTCCGGAAGCGGCCGGTTCAAGAGGGGCCGGATATCGATCCCGCCCTATTCGACGAAATCGCAGCGGGCAAGCCAGACTGCGGAGCATCCCGGAAAACGCGGGCGTATCGATGCAACTCAAGATGTCATATTTCGCAGTTCGGACACAGGGTCCGTTAACTTCTATGACGGAAGATTTCACGCTGGGAGAAGAGTAAGCCGGGGGTAACGAATGAGCGGACGAGGGTGCGGGCGTGCAGCGGCAGGCCGCTTTACCGGCGCATGGCTGGCGTGCACCCTGTTTGCTGCGCTGCTTGGCTGTGCCGGCGGTGCCTCCGCCCAGCAATCTTCAGGCGATCAGGTCCGGTTGCAGGTCATCGGCGGTCTTGCCGGCGTCACGCAGTTCACCAAGATCGAGCAGCCGTTCTGGGAAACGGAAATCGGGCCGCTGTCGCAGGGCCGGATCAGCGCGGCGATCCGCCCGCTGGATGCCGGCGGGCTGCGTGCCCAGGAAATGCTTCAGCTCTTGCGGCTTGGCGTCGTCTCCTTCGGGACCGTGCTGCTGAGCGCCACCGCCGGGGACGAGCCGGAACTGAGCGCGATCGACCTGCCGACGCTGAACCCCAACGTGGCGATGCTGCGCCGCACGGTCGGCGCCTACCGGCCGCACCTGGAAATGGTGCTGGACCAGCGCTACGACATCCGGCTTCTCGGCGTCTACGCCTATCCGGCGCAGGTGCTGTTCTGCGTTGACGCGTTCACCGGTCTCGACGACCTCGCCGGCCGGCGGATCCGGACGTCCTCCGTCGCGCAATCGGAACTGGTGACGGCGCTCGGTGCCGTGCCGGTGAGCATACCCTTTGCCGATATCGTGCCGAGCCTTCGCGATGACGTCGTCGACTGCGCGATCACCGGCACGCTGAGCGGCCACGAGATCGGGCTGCCGGAGGTCACATCCTATGTGCATGCCATGGCGCTGAGCTGGGGCGTATCTATCTTCGGCGTCAACCGGCCCTATTGGGACAACCTGCCCGTCGATGTGCGCAGCACGGTCGCGCAGGGTGTGCGCCAGCTCGAACAGCGGATCTGGGCCCAGGCCGAGGCGGACACGGCGCGCGGGCTCGCCTGCAATGCCGGCGCGCCGGATTGTTCCGGCGAAACCCAGGCGGCGATGACCATCGTGCCGACATCGCCGGAGGACGAGGTGCGGCGGCAGCGCCTGCTGCTCGACGTCGTGCTGCCGCGCTGGTTCAAGCGATGCGGAAAGAGCTGCGAGCAGACCTGGAACACCTATCTCAAACCCGTCCTTGCAAACGAGCCCCAAAGCCCATGACCAACCAGAAATGCCGGGGTATCCTGCCGTGATGAAACGCCTTCAGCTCGTGGTCTGCGCCGGCACGGCCGCCATCCTGACGATCATCGCGCTTGGCACCGTGCATGTCGTGGAAAAGGCGGAACGGGCTGCCTGGCAGGCCGCGCGGCAATCGCTGGAAGGGTCCGCCAAGGCGGTGGAGAACGCGCTCGAGCGGCAGTTGCTTCAGGTCGACGGCGCGCTGGCGAGCCTCCCGGCCTTGTTCAAGGCGGCGAAGATCGCCCCGGGCCAGGCCGGGCCGGCCGGCCAGCTGCTGAGCGGCATCAGCTTCCAGACAATGGCCTTTCGCGATCTCCTGCTGGTTGCGCCGGATGGCAGCGTGGTGGCGTCCGGGCAATCGATGACGGTGCGCCATCCGCTGCCGACCGATGTCGCGCTGGTGGGCCGTAATCCGACAACCCTGATCGGCCCGGTGCACAATCCCGTCACCGGCGACTGGTCGCTCTATGTCGCGCGTCCGATCCCCGGATGGATCGGCATCGTTCCGGTCGCCGAAGTGCCGTTGCAGACCCTGATGAAGCTGGTGTCGGAGACCAATCTGGGACGCGGCACGCGGATCTTCCTGGAGCGCGCCGATGGAAGGGTCATCGCCTCGCAGCCGCATGACGAGCTGCTGATCGGCAAATCCCATGGCGCTGCCCATCGGCAGGGGGCGGTGAACGGCGTGGCCTTCCCGGCCACCGAGACCGGTTCGGACGGTGGCGTTCTGACGGTTGCCCGGCAGTCGCTCTATGGTGACATCAGGGTGGTGCTCAGCGCACAGAACGCGGTTCTGCTCTCCGACTGGCGCAGCGCGCGCGATGGCATCGTTCTCGGTGCCGGGATCGTCGCGCTGTTTGTGCTTGCCTTCGCGGCGGCGATCCTGGTCGCCATCCGCCAGCGGGAAAAGGTCGGCGCGGAGCGCGAGCGCGCCTCTGCCGTCCTCGACAATGCGATCGCGGCGATGTCCGATGGCTTCGTGATGTGGGACGAGAACGACCGGCTGGTGACCTGCAACCAGCGCTACCGCGACCTCTACGCGCTGAGCGCGCCCTTCATCGAGGCAGGCGCGCGTTTCGAGGATATCGTTCGCCGGGGCGCCGAAAGGGGCCAGTATCCGCAGCTTACGGGGGACATCGATACCTTCATCGGCGATCTTGTCGCCTGGCACAGCGGGGACAGCGGCGCGATCGAGAGCATGCTGCCGAACGGCGTCTGGGTGCTGGCGAGCGAGCGGCGGACGGCCGATGGCGGCCGCGTCGGCATCCGCACGGACATCACCGCGCTGAAGGCGGCCCACGCGGAGCTCGCCGCGGCCAATGCACGCGCCAATGCCGCGGTCGAGGAGGCGCAGCGGCAGAACATTGCCCTCACACGCCAGGAAAGCCGCATCCGCTTCCTTGCCCATCACGATGACCTGACCGGCCTGCAGAACCGGCTGGCCTTCCGCACGCAGATCGCCGATGTCCTGCAGCAGATCGGCACCAGGGGCGGGCAGGCCGCGCTGCTGTTCCTCGATCTCGACCGTTTCAAGGACATCAACGACACGCTCGGCCACCCGGTCGGCGACCAGCTGCTGCGGGACGTCGCGCGGCGCCTGTCCGCCTGCGTGCGCAAGACCGACACCGTCGCGCGCCTTGGCGGCGATGAGTTCGCGATCCTGTGCACCGGGCACGACCAGCCGCAATCCGCCGAAGTGCTGAGCGCCCGCATCGTCGATGTCCTCAGCCAGCCGTTCTCCATCGAGGGCCGGGCGATCGCCATATCGACCAGCATCGGCATTGCCATTGCCGAGGGTGCTGGCGGGGATGCCGACACGCTGCTGAAGCAGGCGGATGTGGCGCTCTACCAGTCCAAGTCCCGCGGGCGCGGCACGTTCTGCTTCTTCACGGAGGAAATGGACGAGCAGCTGCATGGCCGCATCGCCCTCGAGGCGGACCTTCGACGGGCGATTGCCGAGGAGCAGTTCGAGCTCGCCTACCAGCCGATCTACCAGCTGGCCTCCCGCACGCTCAGCGGCTTCGAGGCCCTGCTGCGCTGGCAGCATCCCGAGCGCGGTTCCGTGTCTCCGGGAGAGTTCATCCCGCTGGCGGAGGAGACCCGGCTGATCGTCGAGATCGGCGCCTGGGCCTTGCGGCAGGCGTGCCGGGATGCCGTGCATCTGCCGGGCGCGCCGCGCATTGCCGTCAACCTGTCGCCGGTGCAGCTCGCCTTCGGCGACATGGTCGCGATCGTCCGGGATGTGCTGGCCGAGACCGGCCTCGATCCGGCGCGGCTCGAGCTGGAGATCACCGAGACCGCCCTGTTCGACGACGACAACCGGACCCTTGCCGCGGTGAAGAGCCTGAAGGCGCTCGGCGTGCGCATCGTCCTCGATGATTTCGGCACGGGATATTCGAGCCTCAGCCACCTGCGGCTGGCCCCGCTGGACAAGGTCAAGATCGACCGTTCCTTTGTCAACGACATCACGGTCCGCCCCGACAGCGCCGCCATCGTCTCGGCCATCGCGGCGCTTGCAGGCGAGCTGGGCATGACGACGACGGCCGAGGGTATCGAGACCCCGGCCCAGCTGGAAGCGATCCGCCAGGCGGGCTGCACGGAAGCCCAGGGCTTCCTGCTCGGCAGGCCCCAGCCGCTGCTCAAGGCCGTCTCCAGCATCCTTGTCCACGAAGAGATCGAGGCCATCACGGCCAGACGCCTGGTGTCCTGAAACCGGCGCCGCCCGCGCGGGCAAGGGCCACGGCCTCTATCGCCGATGGCCGCCGTTGGCGGGGCGGGGCGTAGGCTTCGAGTGTTGCAGGTTATGCTTCCCGTTCCGGGCGAAAAGGCTTTTCGAAAATTAGTCCATATAAAAGATAGAATTACTATACTCGCCGGCCGAACGCGTTATCCTCCCCGGTATCGATGCCGCAGGGCATCCCGATCGTCTGGAGGCCACCATGCCGTCGCTCGATATTCCCGTCGATACGCTCATCCTGCCGGGTCTCAACGGCTCGCCGGCGGCGCATTGGCAGCGCCATTGGGCGCGCGACAACCTGGAAAGCCGCGTGGTCGAGCAGCACGACTGGTCCTGCCCGGAGCAGCGGGACTGGCTCGTCCGGCTGGAACGGGTGGTGGAGATGGTGGGCAACGACGTCTGGCTGGTCGGCCACAGCCTCGGCTGCATCCTCGCGGCGCATTTTGCCGAAAGCCGGCTCGCCGGGCGCATCCGTGGCGCGCTGCTTGTGGCGCCCTGCGATCTGGAGACGACCGAAGGGCTGCATCCCTGCATCATCCGGTTCGGTGCCATGCCGGAGCGCCCGCTGCCCTTTCCCTCGCTCGTCGTCGGCAGCCTCAACGATCCCTACATGCCGGCCGAGCGGCTGCGCCAGACGGCGCGCGCCTGGGGCAGCGACCTCATCGACATCGGCCATGCCGGCCATATCAACATCGCCAGCGGTTTCGGCCGTTGGACCGCCGGCTATGATTTCCTCGAGCTTCTGAAAACGCGGGCGGCCGGTGCGGGCCGGGAAACGGGGCACCTGCCGTCCCCTCTCCCCTCCCACGGGCTTTCCCCCGCAGCCCTCCACTGAAAGACGCACATGAGCACCTCATCCTTCCTCCCGGTCGTGGCGATCGTCGGTGGCGGCTTCAGCGGCGCGGCGGTCGCCTACCACCTGGCGCGCGCACTGCCGGCGCATGCGGCGCGCATCGTCGTGTTCGAGCCCCGCGCCCGGCTCGGTGGAGGCCTTGCCTATGACACGGACGAACCGGTCAACCGCATCAATGTGCCGGCCGCGCGCATGTCGCTTTTGCCGGAGGATGGCGAGCATTTCGCCCGCTGGCTGCGGGTGACCGGCTATCTTGCGACGGACCCCGATGCCGAGACGGCGGACGGCCATGTCTTCACCCGTCGCTCGGCCTTCGGCCGCTACGTCGCCAACCAGCTCGCACCGCTCCTCGCCAGCGGGGCGGTGGAGCACCATCGCGGCCGCGTCGCCGCGATGACCCGGCAGGAGGGCGGCGACTGGCGCATCGCGGCCGCGGACGGCACGGTGCTCTTCGCCGACACCGTCGTCATCGCCACGACCCACCCGGCGCCGCGCGCCCCGGCCGTGCTGGCGCATGCCCTTGCCGGACATCCGGGCTACATCCCTGATGCCACCGTGCCCGGCGCGCTCCGGCGCATCGGGGCGCTCGACCGGGTTCTCGTCGTCGGTGCCGGCCTCACCGCGGCGGATGTGATCGCCGCGCTCGATGCCCGCGGGCATCGCGGCCTCATCACCGCCGTCTCGCGCCGGGGCCTGCGTGCCCGCGGGCACGATCTTGCCGCGCCTGCGCCGTTCGGCAATTTCACCGCCCCGCCCGCCCGCTCGGCGCGCGCCCTGCTCCGCCGGATCCGCCAGACCGTCGCCGAGGCCGGGGCGCAGGGCGTCGGCTGGCATGCGGTCATCGACCGGGTACGGGCGGAGGGCGGTACGATCTGGCGCGCGCTGCCCCTCGCCGAGCAGCGACGGCTCCTGCGCTTCCTGCGGCCCTATTGGGATGCGCACCGCTTCCGCATCGCCCCGCAGGTGGAAGCGGCGCTGGAGCAGCGCCTTGCCGAGGGGACGCTCGCCTTTCGCGCCGGCTCGATTGCGGCAGCCGAACACGACGCTGCGGGCGGCCTTGCCGTGCGCCTGCGCCTGCGGCACGGCGGAGGCTTCGAAGACGGCCGTTTCGATGCGGTGGTGGTGACGACGGGGCCGGGCCACGAGGCGGTGCTGGAAAGCCAGCCCTATCTCTCCGGCCTTGCCGCCGCGGGCCATGTGCGGGCGGACCCGGTGGGTCTCGGCCTGCTGGTCGATGAGCAAAGCCGCAGCATTGCCGCCAGCGGCCGGCCTTCCGGCGCGCTCTTCGTTGCCGGCCCGCTGGCGCGCGGCACGTTCGGCGAGCTGATGGGCCTGCCGCAGGTGACGGAGCACGCCGTGCTCGTCGCCCGCGCAATCGCCGCCAGCCTCCCCGCCGCGCAGGTGCGTGCGCACGGCTAGAGCTTGTCAGGGAAAAGCGGAACTGCTCTGAGCGCGCACTCCCCTCCCCTGCCGCGGGGAGGAGAGGGGAGGAGGGTCAACCCCGCGCTTCCTCAACCAGCGCCAGCGTCCCGAGCCGCGCAATCAGGCGGTCCGCCTGCGGTGCGCCAAGATGCGCCCTCAGCGCTTCGGGCCAGAGATCGAGTGCCATCAGCACGGTGTCGCGCACCTCCCGCTCAATCCAGTCCGGATCGAGCCCGAGGAAGTCCGCGACGCGGCGAAAGCGGCGCAGGGTGACGGCGGAAAAGCCGTGGGTGCCGACGAAGCGCAGCGCCAGCTGGTCGTCGGGCGCAAAGAGCACGGTCGGCACGATGTCGTAGGCCGGCGACAGCCGTACAGCCCCGCCTCCCGGAAACAGGAAGGACCAGTTCTTCAAATGATTGTCGCCATTGCCGATGAGCACGTCGGCGACAATGCGGCGGATGCCCTCCAGCACGTCGGCACGCCAGTCGGTGCTGAAGCGGCGGATCATGTTGAGGATCGTCTCGTAGGTCGCCATCGTGTATTTGCGCTCGCCGACGGCACCGACGACCTGGCCGGCATCCTCCATGTGCAGGCGCTCCCCCTCCCCCGGCCGGTCGAACCGGTCGACGGCGAGCGCCATCGCGCCACCCGAAAGCAGGCCGGCAGGCAGGCCGTCGATCTCCCCCACCGGCACGAGCCGGCAATCGGCCGTCGTCACGCCGATCATCCGGCAGAGCGTCATGGCGGCGAATTCGGCCTCCGGCAGGCCGGGATAGCGCGCCGTGGGCACCTTGAGGATCGCCCGTCCCTCCCCGCCCCGCGCCGGCACGGTCAGCCGGGCGCCGGCGGGGGCGGCGGAGAATTTCAGCTGCACGCCGGCCAGTGAGAATTTGACCAGTCCTTCCGGCTGCGGCAGGTCGAGCCCGGCGAACCGTTCGAGATGGAGGCGACCGGCGGTCTCGGGCGGCGCCGTCTCTGACGTCACCAGCACGGCGCCCGGCAGGTCGCCGCCGAGCCGCGTCAGGAGATCGAACTGGTCGTGCCGGCCCGGGCCCATCTCGGCGAGCACGAGGTCGCGCAGCGCGCCCTCGGGCAGGAGACCGGCAAACCACGGCGGCAGGTGACCGTTGAGGCCGATCTTGTCGCCGCGTGCGGCGAGCCGGCCGCGCGTCGCCGCCTCGTCGCCCGGCACCTGCCAGCCGAGGCTCAGCACCGGCCGCGCCGGATCGCGCAGATAGGCCTCGTCGACGATAAAGGCCGTCGCCCCCTCCCCGTCGCGCGACAGGATGCCGACCCGCCGGGGCCGGCCCGCAGGATCAAGGAGGTGCACCCCGAGCACCGCCGCGCGTGCCACTACGCTTCTCCGTCGGCAAGGTCGATGAAGACGTCGTCGAAGGCGGTGCCGCCCGGGCGCGCGGCGTCTTCTTTCGGTCCGGCGGGCGCCAGCAGGGCCTGCACCGCCGCCAGCCGTTCGGCCGGCACCAGCACGGGCGAAAGGTCGAGCGCGTCGCAGATCTCCAGGAGCAGCGCCAGCCGGTCGCGCCCGAGACGTCCCTGGATGAGGTCACGCTCCAGCTCCGAAATGCGCGCCCGATCCCGCCCCAGCCGCGCCGCCAGCGCCGGCTGGGTGAGGTCGCGGCTCTTGCGGGTGCGGCGCAGCTGCGCGCCCAGATTTTCGGCGACGGAGGATTTCATGCGGAAAGACGCTCTTTGCTGCAAAACAAGCGGATTTCCGCATATCATGGAACGGGTTTACAAAAAAGCGGAATTCCGCTTTTCCTGGCGCAGAGAGCGGGATTCCGCTTTTTCGGTACCCTTGCATGCCGGCATTCTGCGCCGTTCCCGGAGTGCCGTCCATTGCCGCGCCTGTTTTCCTCCATTGCTTGCTCTGCGTTGCGGCAAGGAGTGCCACGCGGCTGTCCCGGGCGGCTGCGGGCCCGAGCGGCACATCGCGGTTTGGCGCCCTCTGCGACATGGCGGTCGGGCTGGGCTGCCGGAATGGTCGACCCGACCATGGTGCTGGCGTTTTACACCATCGGACGCGCCTGCCAGCCTGGCGTACTGCTCCCATCGGGGCCGTGCCGAGTTGACAGCTGGCAACCAAATGGTGTCCCACGCCCCTATGCCTCCGAAAAGGAAGCGCTCTTGCCGAGGGGCTGGAGCTGCCGGCACAGGACAGGAAGAAGGATGCGGCCCCGCTGGTCATCGCTGCTATGCGCGGGCGATTGCTGGAGCGCGTTGGCGGGTGTTGTTGTACGTGCGTAGGGTTCCGGAATGTCAAATCGGCGGGTCGGCGAATGGCGGAACGCCACTACCGGCATCGTCAACGCCGCGTATCGGGGCCGGCATCTCGTCCACGTCTCACCTCGCCCGGCAGCCGGTGTGTTGACAGCTGTCAACGCCCGCCATCGGCCTCGATGAGCCTGTAGCCCCGCCGCTGTTTCTGCACCGCCAGCCGGTCCGCATCCCGGCAGGCGGCGGCAAGATTCTTCTTCGCCTCCCTGCGCTCGCGGGCATAGACGCCGATGCGCCCCCATTCGCGTACCAGTAGCACGGTGCCGAAAAGATCCCGCGTCACCGTCAGGCGGTAGAAGCGCTGCATGTTGCGGGTCGCGTCCCGGCGTTCGAAATGGCTTGACCTCGTCTCGTCCATGGGGCGAGTCTCGCCGGCAGGGCGAATCCCGTCCAACGCATTTTTGGAATCGATGGCTGCTCATCGATTCATGATGCTGATGGATCGCGCGGTTGACAGCTGTCAACGGAGCCCTTGAGCAAGGTGGGAACGAGAATCGGCAGGCGTGGCTGACGATTCGGCTGCGGCCCGGCGCAAAGCGCCTCCGACCTTGCGCGAGACGGAGTCAGAATCCGGTGGATGACGCGCCACCGGGAACCGCCAGAGTCCTGATTCCGCGGGATTCCGGCCCTCACCCGCCAGGGCGTCGTTAACCAAAAAACGCTTGACGCGACTCGGAACCTGTCCCACCGTCTCTTACGGAACCGGGCGAAGATTGTGATTTTCGCCGTAACTGCCGAAAGCCTCTGTAGATTTCTTTGTCCCCGCATATCCCCGGGGGTGAGAATCGGAGAAACTATAGGCAAGCCGGTCTGCCGGACCATGAGGGGCCGCGGATCGGGGAATGAACGGAGACTGCCGATGGCCAAGCCGTCGCACACAGCCCTTGGAGAATCCATGTCGACGCTTCGCCCGGCCGACGAAACCATTGCGGAAGACGCACAGGCGCTGTCCGTGCAGCTCCAGGCCATGCGCGACCGGCTGTTTCCGCCGACCTCGCAGAAGACGCTGCGCAGCTTCACCTCGGGCGAGGCGGCGCGGCTGATCGGCGTTTCGGACGGCTATCTCAGGCAGATATCGCTGGCGGGCGAGGGGCCGGAACTGGCGACCGGTCCGGGCGGCCGGCGCATGTATTCGCTCGCCGATATCGATGCACTGCGCCATCACCTCGCCGAACAGGCGCGCGCCAAGGGCAATGCGGCAAAGGCCCGTTCCTATGTGAAGTGGCGTGATCCGGCGCGTGGTGAACACCTGCAGATCATCTCGGTCACCAATTTCAAGGGCGGCTCCGGCAAGACGACGTCCACGGTGCATCTGGCCCAGCATCTCGCCATGACCGGCCACCGGGTGCTTGCCATCGACCTCGACCCGCAGGCCTCGCTCTCGGCGCTCTTCGGCTATCAGCCGGAACTCGACCTTGCCGGCAACGACACGATCTACGGCGCGATCCGCTATGACGGCGAAGCCCGTCCGCTGTCCGCCATCGTTCGAAAAACCTATTTCCACAATCTCGATCTCGTGCCCGGCAATCTGGAACTGCAGGAATTCGAGCATGCGACACCGCGTGCGCTTGCCGAGCGCCGGGCAGGGGAGGCGCACGGCCTGTTCTTCACCCGCGTGCAGGCGGCGCTCGCCTCGGTCGCCGACGACTACGACGTCGTCGTCATCGATTGCCCGCCGCAGCTCGGTTATCTCACGCTCTCGGCGCTCTGCGCCTCCACCTCGGTCATCGTTACCGTGCATCCGCAGATGCTCGACGTTGCCTCGATGAGCCAGTTCCTGTTCATGACCTCGGATCTGCTCGGCGTGGTGCGCGAGGCGGGCGGCCAGCTCAATTTCGATTTCCTGCGCTATCTCGTTACCCGCTACGAGCCGCATGACGGGCCGCAGGCGCAGATCGTCGGGTTCCTGCGCTCGCTCTTCGGCAATCGCGTCCTGACCTCGACCATGCTGAAATCCACCGCCGTCTCCGATGCCGGCCTCACCAAACAGACGCTCTACGAGGTCGGCCGAGAGAATTTTTCCCGCGGGACCTATGACCGGGCGATGGATTCGCTCGAGGCAGTCAACCAGGAAATCGAACAGCTCGTCCACAGCGCATGGGGTCGCACATGATGACCGGCCGCGACCGCAAGAACTCGATCAAGGCTCTGTTCGGCGGGGATATCCTGCCCGCCGGCGCGGAGCGTGCGCCCGAGACGAAATCGCTCCCCGTCGCCGAGACGCCCGCCACGCCGGGGCGCACGTCCTCCGGCGCCGTCAAGGCGATGGGGCTCACGCTGTCCTCCATCACCCGCGAGGCGGAGGAGGCACGGGTGCTGCGCCAGGCTCTGGAAGAGGGCGAGCGCATCGTCTCGCTCGATACCGGGCGGATCGACGTCTCCTTCGTCAGCGACCGTCTCTCCGACGAGGAGCGCGACGATCCGGACTTTCTTGCGCTTGTCGAAAGCGTGCGCGAGAACGGCCAGCAGGTGCCCATCCTCGTGCGCCCGTCCTCAGCCACGGATGGGGCAGGCGAGAGTGAAGGCCGCTACCAGGTTGCCTACGGTCACCGCCGCCTGAAGGCGGCCCGCCGTCTCGGCGTCAAGGTCAAGGCGGTCGTGCGGCCGCTCACCGATGACGAGCTGGTGCTCGCCCAAGGCAAGGAAAATGCCGAGCGGCGCAATCTGAGCTTCATCGAGCGCGCCCTCTTTGCCCATACGCTTGTCGGCCGCAGTTTCGAGCGCCGGCTCGTCTGCGATGCGCTGGCGGTGCAGAAGAGCGAACTGTCACGGCTGCTGCAGGTGGCCGATGCGGTGCCGCTGCGCTTTATCCGCGCGATCGGCCCGGCGCCGAAGGCGGGGCGCGAGCGCTGGATGGCGCTCGGCGCGCTGTTTGCGAACGGCAACGGAGCGGAGATCGAGAAGGCGGACGACGAGACGACCTCCGCGCGCTTTGCGGCGGCAGCGAGCGACGAGCGCTTCCAGATGCTGTTTGACCGCCTGCTGCGCCCGGCGCAGAAGGCGCCGGCTGCTGCTGAGGAGATCGTCCGGGCTGACGGCGCGCTGCTTGCCACGGTCGAGCGCAAGGGCAAGGCGGTGCGTCTTTCCTTCGCGAAAGATGTCGATCCGGCCTTCATTGCGGCGCTGAAGAGCCGCCTGCGGGAGGATTATGCGGTCTTTCTTGCCGAAAAGGCGGGGAAGGACTGAGCAGGTAAACACCTGATTCGGCCGCGTGAGCGGCTGGCAAACACCTGAGAAACCAGCGGAAGGATACGCGGAGACAAGAAAAAAGGCCCCCAAAACGTCACCATTTCGGAAGCCCTCTTCTATGTAGCAATTCGAGAGAATCACTTCCAACAGTCAAAGTCAAGAGTCGTCCGGCCCTGTAGCCGCGCGAAACGAAGACCTTCATCTGCCTGATGGCCGGCGTTGACGGGACCTCCTTGCCTCGGAAAAGGGGACCCGACAATGATGGAGCAGATTGCAACGACGCCTTTTGGCGGCGGACGGATGAGTGCGCGCCTTTTCCTGAGGCAGCGCGCGACGACGGAGCGACAGGAGAAGCTGCGTGCCGGCGAAGGCGGCAACGACACCGGGCGCGCCGACAAATGGCAGCTCATGCGCGCCGTGACGGAAGCCCGCCGGGTCTACGGCATCGGCGACCGCACGATCAGCGTGCTGGAGGCGCTCGTCTCCTTCGCCACCGAGCGCGAGCTCGACGGCACGGCGCCGATCATCGTCTTTCCTTCCAATCGCGAGCTTTCGCTGCGCGCGCGGGGCATGGCCCCGGCGACGATCCGGCGCCATATCGTAGCGCTCGTCGAGGCCGGCATGATCTTCCGCCGCGACAGCGCCAACGGCAAGCGCTTCTGCCGCCGGGACGAGGCGGGCGCGCTGGAGGATGCCTTCGGCTTCGACCTGGCGCCGCTGGCGCTGCGGGCCGGCGAGATTTTCGAGGCGGCAGAGACCGTGCGGGCAGAAGATCGCGCCCAGCGGGCCCTGCGCGGCGAGGTGACGCTGCACCAGCGTGACATCGCCAAGATCGTTGCCACGGCCCTGGAGGAGGGCAGGGCTGGCGACTGGCTGGATTACGCCGCACGTCTTGCACAGCTTGCTGCCGGGCTTGGCCGCCGCGCTGCCCGCGATCTCCTGGCCGATCGGCGAGAGGCCTTGCTGCATCTTCGGGCCAAAGTGGAAAACGCTTATCTCTCAAGCCTTTCGGAAGAAGAATTGAGCGGCAGTGACCTTCAAACTGAGCAGCATATACAGAATTCAAACACAGACCAAAAACTTGAATCCTATAGCCGAGAAACTCAAAAGGCGAAGGCGGTGAACGAGGCACGGCCGGCACCGGAGCAGAAGATGGCGATCAGCCTTGCTCGGCTGGTCAAACTTTGCCCCGATATCGCCGATTACGGACGAGATGGCGTTACCAGCTGGGCCGATCTCCTGGCAGCGGCCGACCTCGTGCGCTCGATGCTCGGCATTTCGCCTGATGCCTGGCGCAAGGCCAAGGCCGCGATGGGCGAACAGGCGGCCGCGGTGGTGATCGCCGCGCTCCTGCAACGGGGTGAAGCCATTCGCTCGCCCGGCGGATATCTTCGCGATCTCACGGAAAAGGCGGGCCGCGGGGCGTTCAGCATCTATCCGATGCTGCAGGCGCTGGAACGGGGACGGGCGGTCGGGGATGACTGATGCTGCCGGGCGGCAGGACGGGAAACTCGGCAAGCTTTTGACTGAAAACGGCAATCCGCATTGAATTGCGCGGGCGGCTATCATAGTTTCTCCAAAAATGGCGCCAATTCTGCGATCGAAGCAGGGCGGCGCGCGGTCAGAAAGCGGGACGGACGATGCGGGCGGCACAGACGGAAGCGGCAGTCGAGGCGGAGGAACGGGATGTCACGGATCTCCTGTTGCAGGATATCCTGACGGGAACCCTGCCGGCAGGCACCTGGCTGAAGCAGATCGACCTCGAACGCCGCTACGCCTGCACGCGGCCGGAGGTGCGCCGGGCGCTCGACCGTCTGTCGCAGAAGCGGCTGGTGCAGCACATTCCCAACCGCGGCTACCAGGTCTACGAGGTCGACGATGCCCGCACGCAGGAGATCAGCGACATCCGCGTGATCCTGGAGACGTCCGTTGCCGACCGGATGGTCGCTCATGCGACACCCGAGGCGATCGAGACCCTGCGCGGCCTTGCCCGGCAATTCGACGACATGTCGTTTCGCGGCACGATCATCGAGCACTACGACGCCAACCTCGCCTTCCACCGGGCGCTGCTGCTCCTTTCGGGCAATCTCGAACTTGTCGAACTCGTCGCGGAAATCCGCCAGCGCACGGCCTCCGCGCCGGTCTCCCAGTGGCGCACCCGCGCGCGCATCGAACAATCCGCCCGCGAGCACCACCTGATGGTCGATGCGCTGGCGGCCGGCGATGTTGCGGAGCTGAAGCGGCTGATCGAAATCCACATCCGCCAGGCGCCGATCCGCAGCTGAGTGGCGAAAAGAGCCGGAGCAGGCGTGCTGCTCCGGCCGGCCGTCAGGCTTTCAGGCGCAGACGGGCATTTTCGAACGGCAGGCCTTCGTCGTCGCTCGGCCGCCGGGAGATTTCCGCAAAGCCGAGGGCGCCGTAGAAGGCAAAGGCCTCGGCATTACGCGTATAGACCTCCAGCACCAGCTCGCCCTTCAGGGCAAGCGCCTCGGCGATCAGGGTGCGCCCGATCCCGCGGCCCTGCTGGCCCGGCGCGACGAACAGGCCGCCGACGAAGGTGTCGAGCAGGCTGATGAAGCCGACGGGCCTTTCGCGATGGCAGGCGACGATGGTTTCGGCTGCGGGCAGGTAGGTCGTTTCGATCAGCGTCTGCTGTGCGCGCAGACGCGGTTCGCCCAGGAAGGCATGGGCCTTCAGCGAGGCGTCGAACCAGATGTTGGACAGGGTCTTGAGGTCCGATGCCGGGTTATAGGCACGGAGAATGATGTCGTTTTTCACGAAAACTCCACAGAAAGATGGATGTGCAAAGGGGATCGGCATCCGGGATGCCGGGCAGCACCGCATAGGGCGGCTCAGACGGGACCTCTGCGCATAAATCTCCTTCTGTCGGGAGACTCCGCTGTAGGGTAGCCGCGACGGGCTGTCAACAGACGGCCGCTCGCGCCCTGCAAGCCGCCCGTTTCCGGGATCCTTGCAGGGCGCGTTCGATCAGGGATTTGCTCTTGCTGGCTTCAACCGGGCATCAGCGCGGCGTCAGGTCGAAGCCGAACCACTTTTCCGACAGGCGCTTGATCGTGCCGTCGTCCTTGGCGGCGGTGATGGCGGCATCGAACAGCGCCTTCAGCTCCGGATCGCTCTTGCGCAGGCCGACCGAGCTGCCGGCGCCGAGGAACCCGCCCTGGAAGCGCGGGCCGACGATGGCCATGTCCGCATTGGCCGGCTTTTCCGCTGCGGTCATCAGGTAGCCCATGGAGGCCATGACGAGATCGACCCGACCGGCGATGAGGTCGAGGTCGTGCTGCTCGGTCGTCTTGTATTCCCGTACCTCGACGGCGCCCTTCAGGTATTCGTCGATGAAGCGGGCGGCGATCGAGGCGCTCTGCACGCCGATGGTCTTGCCGTCGAGCAGCGGCTTCAAGTCTTCTGCGGCCTTGCGGGCGCCCGCCTCGTTGGAGGCAAGGGAGAAAAGCTCGCCTTTCATCGGCATGTTTTCGAGGTCGCTGCCCTTCAGGGTGGCAAAAGCCTGGCCGGTGCTGCCGTAGGACAGCGAGAAGTCGATGACCTCCTTGCGCTTTTCCGTCGCCGACATGCCGGCCATGATGGCATCGAACTTGCCGGCGTTCAGCGCCGGGATGATGCCGTCGAAGGCCTGCGGCACGACGGTGCATTCGACCTTCATATGGGCGCAGAGAACCTTGCTGAGCTCGATCTCGTAGCCGTCGAGCGTGCCGTCGGGCTTGGTGAGGTTGTAGGGCGGGAAGGCGCCCTCGGTGGCGATCGTCACCGTCGTCCACGTCTTCTCCTCCGCCATGGCCGCGCCGGCCGTGACGGTCGTGGCGAGGCCGAGGGCCGCTAGGGCGATCTTGGCTGTGTTCTTCATGTGCATTCCCCTTTTGTTTGGTGGTGGTGGCGTTTTGCGGCTGAAACGCGCTCAGGCGCTGATGAACTGCCGGAACCGGGCGGATCCAGAGCGGGTGAAGACCTCGTCGGGCGTGCCTTCCTCCTCGATGGCGCCCTGGTGGAGGAAGACGACGCGGTTCGACACGTCGCGGGCGAAACCCATCTCATGGGTGACGACCAGCATGGTGCGGCCTTCCTCGGCAAGGCCGCGCATGACGCGCAGCACCTCGCCGACGAGCTCGGGATCGAGCGCGGAAGTGGGCTCGTCGAACAGCATGGCCTTGGGCCGCATGGCGAGCGCCCGGGCGATGGCGGCGCGCTGCTGCTGGCCGCCGGAGAGGTGGGCGGGATAGTGGTTGCGCTTGTCGGCGATGCCGACTTTGGCCAGCAGCGCCTCGGCTTCCTCGACCGCCTCGCGGCGCGGGCGCTTCAGCACATGGACGGGCGCCTCGATGACGTTTTCCAGGACGGTGCGATGGGACCAGAGATTGAAGCTCTGGAAGACCATGCCGAGTTCGGCGCGGATGCGGTCGACCTGCCGCGCATCGGCCGGCCGGCTGCGGCCATCGCCGGCGGCCTTCAGGCGGATTTCCTCGCCCGCGACGCAGATCGAGCCGGAATCAGGCACTTCCAGAAGGTTGATGCAGCGCAGCAGCGTCGACTTGCCGGAGCCGGAGGAGCCGAGGATCGAGACGACCTCGCCCTCGCGTGCTTCCAGGCTGATGCCCTTCAGCACCTCGATGGGGCCGAAGCGCTTCTTCAGGTCGCGCACGGCGATGGCGACGGGCGGTGCGGTGTGGGTCTGGGTCAAGGGGTTTCTCCCGAAAGGGCGGCGGAGGAGGGCAGGGGCAGCGGCCGGCGCTGCGCCGGGCTCAGCCGGTGTTCGAGCGCGGCGACGAGCCGGGTGAGCACGAAATTGAGCACGAGATAGAGCGCGCCGGCGACGACGAAGACCTCGATCACCCGGTAGCTTTCCGAGATGATGCGCGCCGCGACGCCGGTGATTTCCATCAGCGTGATGATCGAGGCGAGCGAGGTCGCTTTCACCATGGCGATCATCTCGTTGCCGTAGCCCGGCAGCGCCTGGCGAATGGCGAGCGGCAGGACGACCCGGCGGAAGATCATGAAGCGCGGCATGCCGCAGGCACGCGCGGCCTCGACCTGGCCATGCGGCACGGAGAGCAGGCCGCCGCGGATGATCTCGCTGGCATAGGCGGCCGTGTTCAGCATCAGCGCCAGGACGGCGCACCAGTAGGGTTCGCGCAGCACCGGCCAGAGGAAGGAGTGCCGCACGGCCGGGAACTGGCTGAGGCCGTAGTAGATGAGGAAGATCTGCACCAGAAGCGGCGTGCCGCGGAAGAGGAAGACATAGAGCCGGGCGGACCAGTCGAGCAGGAAAATGCCGGAAAGCCGGGCAAGTGCCAGCGCGAGGGCAAGGCCCGCGCCGAGCAGGATGGCGGTTGCCGCAAGCTCCAGCGTCAGCGGCAGGGCGCCAAGCAGGCTGACGAAGGTTTCCCAGAGAAAGACGATGTCCATCAGCCCCTCCTGACGCCGCGGGAGAACCGGCGCTCCGAGGTGTGGAGCAGAAAGCCGGACAGGGTGGATATGGCGAGGTAGATCAGCGCCGCGATCAGGTAGAAATCGAAGGGCAGGCTGGTGGAGCCCGCGCCGATCTGCGCCTGGCGCAGCAGCTCGACGACGCCGGTGACCGAGACGAGAGCGGATTCCTTCAGCACCACCTGCCAGACATTGCCGAGGCCGGGCAGGGCATGGCGCAGCGTCAGCGGCGCGACGACCCGGCGGAATTTCAGCGCCCGGCCCATGCCGCAGGCGGTTGCCGCCTCCAGCTCGCCGGGATGCACGGCGCGGAAGGCGCCGCGGAAGACCTCGGTCTGCTGCGCGCCCGAGGTGACGCCGACGGCAAGGGCGCCGGCCAGAAAGCCCGGAAAGCTGACGAAACCCTCCGCCCCGAACAGCCGCCCGACCGCGCTGACGACGGCACTGCCGCCGAAATAGAAGAGGTAGATGACGAGCAGGTCCGGAATGCCGCGCAGCACCGTCGTGTAGGTTTCCGCGGCGAACCGCACGGCCGGCCCGCCGGAAATCTTCGCCCAGGCGCCCGCCGTGCCGATCAGGCCGCCGATGAAGAAGCCGGCCAGCGCGATGAGGATCGTCATGGTGGCGCCGGCGGCCAGCGCCTGGCCCCAGCCGTTCGGCCCGAAGCTTACGAGATCGAGGATGCTGGGTTGGCTCATGGCGAGAAGGGGCCCCGGCCCGCCGGCATGGAGGGTGGCCGTCTGGTAATAGTGGAGCGTCCGCCTGGCGAGGGCCGGATGGGGGG